>Ga0208958_1000291_pt1 | contig 61247 bp, 54 predicted proteins | sample RifOxyB1_FD_184032 | JGI IMG/M metagenome (GOLD analysis project Ga0208958, IMG submission 184032) | Soil microbial communities from Rifle, Colorado - Rifle Oxygen_injection B1 (SPAdes) | ecosystem: Environmental > Terrestrial > Deep subsurface > Rock core/Sediment | place: Rifle, Colorado...
GTCGGATGGCGCCTGCCCGGTCGAGCCAGGTGGGTGACCATTATACTGTGTGCTCTTATCCTGGGTGGAGCGGTTCAGCTACCGTCGATTCAGACCCGAATTCGTGCTGGAATAGGAATCACCGAACGTTTCGAGCTTTGGAAGGCGAATACCGAATTCCTGAAGATTCGGCCGCTCACGGGCGCCGGCTGGAGACATAATGAGGAACTCGCCGGATTTTATCTCTCCTCGAAATTTTCAGGGGCGCGGGTATTCAGTGGTCATGCGCACAACAACTTCATCGATATGCTTGGGGGGATTGGAATACTCGGGGCTTTGGCCTGGATTGCCTGGTGTCTTGGGGCTGTTTGGCTTGCCTTTGCCGGGCGGCATTACCCTTTTCAATCGTTTTGGCGAGGCTTGGTTTGTGCTTGGCTGGTTTTCCACCTGAATGGCCTTACACAGGTGAATTTCTGGGAAGCCAAGGTTCAACACCAGCTAGCTTGGGTACTTGCCTGGTCTCTTCTCTGGGCAACTTCCGGTCGGGAACGTGTTGAGGAGACGAGGGCGTGAGAGTTGTTATCGATGCGAGAATGGTCGGCCCTGTTCCGCACGGTTTTGCGCGGTACGTAACCCGGATAGCGGATGGATTGAACTGGATCCGCGAGTATTCCGAGTTACGGTACGAGCCGGTCTTTCTGGTAAAGCCGGGACAATCTGAGTTTAATGGCTTTCAGGCGGTTCCCCTTGAAGCACCTTTTTTGAGTTTTTCTGAAATATGGGAAATCCCGAGGGCACTCAAGTCGCTTCGTGCCGATCTCTATCATAGTCCTACTTTTTCGAGCCTCCTGTTTTCGCCCTGTCCCTGGATCGTGACTATTCATGACCTGAATCACCTTACGTTTGGAGGGTTCAAGGAACGCGGTTATTACAACGTTTTATTGAAGCCTTTCGCGCGGCGTGCTCAAATGCTTCTCAGTGTTTCGGATTTTTCGAGAGGTGAGATCGCGGCATGGCTCAAGTGCCCTCGTGAGCGGATCGGAATCGTCCCAAACGCGTTAGCCCCGGAGCTCGGAGAGCCGTTTTCGGCTGATCAGGTTGCTCGTGTTCTGTCGAGTTATGGTTTGAAGAAAGGTTCGTATTTCTTTTGCCTTTCCAATCCGAAGCCACACAAAAACGTCCCACTCCTCCTGGAAGCTTTTTCGAAGATGAGGGCTGGCCTTGCACAGGATCAGTCCCCTTGGCCCCTTGTTCTCAGTATGAAGTCTTTTCCCGAACGCGAGGGTGTGATCCAACTGGGCGGGATCAAGGACATCGAAACTCAGGCGCTTCTCAGGGGGGCGGGAGCTATCGTTTTTCCGTCACTCTACGAAGGATTCGGGCTTCCACCTGTCGAAGCGGCGGCGGTGGGAATCCCGGTGATCGTTTCTAAAATCCCCCCGCATCGGGAAGCGTTATCAGTGTTGAAAGATGATGAGATCTTTTGGGTGGAATCACGGGATGTAACTGCTTGGGCTGATACTCTTGCGCGGGCGGTCGCTGGTGAATTGCGCGCTCCTTCGCGTCAGGGGCAGCTCGCGCTTTTGTCGCAATATAGCGTTTCGTCGATCGGACAGAATATGGACCGGATCTATCGGCGTGTGTTAGGGATAGCGTAGGAGATCTCAAATGAAGCACGTCTTGATCACCGGCGGAAGTGGATTCATCGGCTCTCACCTTTGCGAAGCCTTTCTCAAGAAAGGGTATGCAGTCACTGCGTTGGATAATTTCGTTACGGGGCGGCGAAAAAATCTCCAGGAATGTCTTCAGAACCCTAATTTTCAGCTGATCGAACGTGATGTGAGTCGGCCTATGGCGCCGGGAGAGGAAGAATCGTTCGTTCTTCTGAAAAAGCACGGCTTAGACGGAGTTCTCCATTTTGCCTGCCCGGCAAGTCCAGTGGATTTCGACCGAATACCCTTTGAAATTCTTGCGGTCGATTCGCTTGGAACTATGCACACCGTCGATATGGCACTCCGGTACCGCGCACGCTACATCGTGGCATCGACTTCCGAGATCTATGGCGACCCGCTCGTTCACCCCCAGACCGAGGATTATTACGGTAATGTCAATTCGATTGGTCCCCGGGCCTGTTACGACGAAACCAAACGGTTTGCCGAAGCTTACGTGAGCACGGCTATTCGCAAGAGCGGATTGAATGGCGGTATCGTCCGTATTTTTAATACTTACGGGCCGCGTATGCGTCCGGACGACGGTCGTATCGTTCCTGAGCTGTGTATCCGTGCGCTTCGCGGAGAGCCGCTTTCCATACACGGCGATGGTTTGCAGACGCGGAGTTTCTGTTATGTCTCTGATCTGGTGGACGGAGTTGTCCGGCTCTACGAAAGCGACGTGCATGTGCCGGTTAATATCGGTAATCCTGTTGAACAAACGGTCCTGCAATTTGCCGAAGCCGTACAGCGGCTTACTTCAAATCGGTCGATTATCGAACACCTTCCCGCGCGGCCGGATGATCCTCGAAAGCGCTGCCCGGTGATTGATCGTGCTAGAAACCTCCTTGGGTGGCTTCCTCGTGTTCAGTTGGAGGAGGGTTTGCGTCTTAGCCTAGATTATTTCAGGAAAGAGACGTGAGCTCCGTTATCAAAGTCGCCCTCGTTCATGATTGGCTGACCGGAATGCGCGGAGGGGAGTACGTCCTCGAGGCAATTGCCGAGTTGTTTCCCCGGGCTGAGCTTTTCACCTTGCTCTATGTGCCCGGACGGATCTCGCCGATTTTGACGACACTCAAGCGACACACGAGTTTTCTGCAGAAGGTCCCCGGAATCGAGAAACGCTACCGCCACTTTTTGCCTCTGATGCCCACGGCCATCGAGCGCTTCGACCTTCGCGGATTTGATCTCGTAATCTCGTCTTCTCATTGTGTCGCGAAGGGGATCCGTAAAGGGCCGGGGGCCGTTCATGTGAGCTATGTACATGCTCCAATGCGCTATATTTGGGACCGGTACGATGATTACTTCGGTCCAGGGCGTGCTTCATTTCCCGTTCGTTTTGCAGCGCGTATGATTCGGGCACCACTCCAACGCTGGGATCGCGAAGTGAGCGGTTCCGATCGGGTCAATGTGATCATCGCGAACAGTCGTTTCATCGCCGAACAAGTCCATCGAGCTTACGACCGGGATTGCAAGGTCATTTATCCTTTCGCCGATCTGAGTAGGTTCGTTCTGCCGCGAGATGAGGGGAAAAACTATTTGATGGTCGGGGCGTTCGCTCCGAATAAGCGGGTCGATATCGCGGTCGAAGCATTCAACAGACTTAAGCTCCCGCTCGTTGTGATTGGAGGGGGTCAGGAGGGTGGAAGGTTAGCGAAGCTCGCGGGGCCGACCATTGAGTTTCTCGGGGCTCTTTCAAATTCCGCAATTACAGAATTTTATTCCAAGTGCAAGGCGTTTGTGTTTCCTGGCTTGGAAGACTTCGGGATTACGCCGCTTGAAGCAATGGCGTCAGGTGCTCCGGTTATTGCGTATGGAGAAGGTGGCGCTTCCGAGTCGGTAACGAACAAAACCGGCTTGTTTTTTAGACCCCAGACCGTAGAAGCGCTCATTGAGGCGGTTCTGAAATTCGAAAACGGCGAAGTGAAATTCTCTCCGCAGGATTGCCGTGTTCGAGCGCGGGAATTCTCAAAGGAACGTTTTCAGCACGAGTTCGCGGGCGCCGTTTGCGACGCGTGGACTGAGGCTGGCAAGGATCGAGGCGAGCTTGAGAAGCTGATCCAATCCGGCTGGGCGAGCTCGGCTTTAAAATGAATTTTCGATCAGACCGCCATCATTTTTATTAACGCGTTCTGACGCGCGTGCAGCTCTTCGCTCCGCAATCGCATTAAACGGTGAACGCTGAAGTCTTCAACTGTGAAGCTGGCCATCACGCATCCTGCGAGAACGGCGCGTCGAAGGAGGTGATCCCATTGTGCCGGGTTCGAGGACGCCAGATCCCGGTGTGCACCGGATTGAGCCAAATACCCCATGAATGCGCCCGCGAAGCTGTCGCCAGCGCCCGTGGGGTCGATGACCTGTGTGACCGGAAAGGCCGGGGCTATAAAGGTTCCGGAAGGAGTGAACAGACTGGCACCGTGTTCGCCGCGTTTGATGATGACGACGGACGGGCCGAGTTTTCTGACGTATTCGGCCGCGCGGACCAAGTTGCGTTCGCCTGAAAGCATGAATGCCTCCCCTTCGTTTATCGAAAGGATGTCGACGCGTTTCAAAGTTTTTTTGAGTTCTTCAAGCTTCCCTTTGATCCAGAAATTCATGCTGTCGCACGCCACAAGTCGCGAAGACGCGACCTGATCCAACACCCGTTGCTGGAGCGTTGGATCGATATTAGCCAGAAACAGGTAAGGCGCGGAGCGGTGGGTTTGATCGAGCGTTGGATCGAAGGTCTCGAAAACATTCAAGGCGGTGTGAATGGTTTTCGCTTCGTTAAAATTCTGGTCGTAAGACCCGACCCAATGAAAGGTTTTTCCTGGCTCGACACGAATGCCTCGGACATCAATTTTTCGACTGGCGAGCCATTCCAGATGGGATTGTGGGAAATCTTCGCCCACAACTCCTACAATTTGAACGGGAGCGTAAAACGACGCGGCGATCGAAAAATAATTAACTGACCCGCCAAGGACGGATTCAGCTTTCCCGGACGGAGTTTCGATTGTGTCAAATGCCAGTGAACCAACGGTTAAAATTGAGTTTAGATTGGGTTTCATGAATAACCGAAGTTAAGCCAGGGAGGAGTGTTTTTGTCAATAACGGATCTCTCTCGGGTCGGTCGGTTCGGTTCTTTTTTGCGCATTTTCTATTCGGTTGTTTCTGGGGGCTGCCTGATCCAGGCGCATGAGGATGTTCTCGAATTCTTCCCAGCCCTTCTTGACAAGTTCCCATGATAGCGAAGCGGGCCCCGCTAAGTCATTGCGCGGAGAGCAGATCCGGCAATAAAGAGTAGGCGGGGAGGGGTCCGATGCCCCAGGATCGGTCCTCGGGAATGCGAGGGCCCAGTTCATTTCTCGATCGATCCAGAGTCTTTCGCCCGGTTCCACGTCAAGCGGAAGATTTGAGACAAATGAGCGAATCATTTCGGTGCTGTTTCGGCCCTCGTATTGGTGGAATCCTCTTGATCCCAAAGCGTGTTTCCAGATTACGGGTGAGGGGGAATGCTGACGTGTCCAGGCATCGTAGGCGTGTTTTTCGGATTCCGAATGTGCCCAGAATGCCATAATAATCGCGAACACTATCAATAATGGGCCAGAGAACCGGCGAAACCACTGAGCCCTGACTGTCTGGACAAGGCGTTTTTGTAAAGCAGGTACTCGTGTCGAAATCCGGCTGAAAGAAGCAATACGACGGAGCTGACTAAAAATATCCATAGGACGCCCTCGATAAAGATTTGACCTGACTCACCATTCGACTGGGGTGGCCCAATGAGCCGAAAATTTGCCATTGAAGTTCCCTCCTTTTTGGGGCGAGTAAACCTGAGCTGCGGAAACGCGGGGAAGATGCGCAGCCTGGAATCGGAAGACGTTGGGATATTCACCGGGCCAGGAAAGGGGCTGCTGGCCGATCGGATCAGGCGGGAACCGGGTATATTGAAAAGCGGGCAGCGGGCGCGCAAAATCACCCGGTTTTCCGCATCCTCGCTTAAGTAGCCAGTCAGCTTGTTTGAATTTCCAGCGAGCAATCTGGTAATCCTGACGGGCTACCTCAATTGTGAGCGCCACTTTGAGAGGTGGTTTCAATATAGGTTTAATTGTTGCCGCCGCGAGCGCAATGCGGAGAGCCTTTATTCTGGTATTTGCGGATTCGATAAGTTTCAGACGATCCCGGAATTCGAGGGCTGCTTCTCCCACGCATCGATCTAAACGTAACTGCAGCTTCATGATGTTTTGCCAGCTCCTCATCACACCCCAGATGCCGAAACCCGTAGTGCTGAGGAGTAATGTTGCGATCAAGAGTGGAACGTGAAGAGATCCCCTTTCCCCCAGACGATAAGGCCGGCTTGCTTCGCTAATCAGCGATTTCACCTCCATCGCGCTGCTTCCAATTTCGGGAGTTCGACAGTTTCGCGGGATCGTCCGCATCGGCTTTCACCCCGAATTGAAACTCCCGTATCCGTGATTTTGATTCCGTATGATAGCCGTGAACGGTTACTGACTGAGCCGCGTCTTGCCTCGTGTGTTGCCTCGAAAACCTCGTGTGCGCATCGAACTCGAACCCATTGATCGCGAAACAGTCCGGCACAGCCCAATAGAAGAGCCGCGACCAGGCTGGTGCTGATCGCGAATTCCAGAATCGTCTGTCCTTTGTCGTCAGTCCGGGGGATTTTCCAGAATAAGTGCCGGACTGCTTCGCGGAGTTGAGAACTCGGCATACTATCTCAGGGAGACGTCCTTGTTGATGTGCTCACGTGCTTGTTGGATCTTGTCCTTAATGGTGCCGCCCAGGGATTTCGTCGCTACGATCGAGATCACGGAAATGAGAAGCAGGAGTGTTATGTACTCGGTCAAACCTTGTCCTTTTTCATCGAGACGCATTTCTGATTACCTCCATTTTCCTGCTGTTTATGAAAAATGGAGGCCAGATTCAGAGCCTTTTCAGCGATTGCGTCGCCCATTTTCGGACTCTGTGCCGTAATTCGTACTCTTTTGCGTTCGGTCGTCTGCTGGCCGCGTTGACAGCGTCTCATCGTGTCGCTATGATGTTGAAAATGCAGCAAAAACAGCGCCTCTTTATTTACAGCCGCAGAGAAATGGGAGTTCTGGTCCTACTTGGGGTTCTGATTGCTGCTTTTGCCTTCACTTTAGGGGTTCATCTCGGAAAACGGGTTGGCCCCAAATCAACCGTTTCCAGTGCTACTTTCCCGGCTGCTGTTCCGACGGTGGAAGACGAGATTCCGAATCCCCAGGAATTTGCTGAACACTTGAAGGGAACTCATCTGGCCGCAGATGAGTCCTTGGATCAATCTGCTCATGACGAGGTGGCACGGACTGGTCTGAAGCTTGAAGTTGGCCGTCAGGTCAGTCTTCCGCGCGGGGCTAAGTCGGATAATGCAGGGGCGACCAGTCCCGAGGGGCCACAGTTCAAAACCGCTCCGGCCCAAGATTCGGGAGCCACGGCTACTCGAGGCTCTACGAGCTCTACGGATGATCTGAAAGGCATTCCAGCCGCTCTTCGACCTGCTCCCGCAGGCAAATACACTATCCAAATCGGCTCCCATCCAGCATTGAAAGAAGCCGCCGAGCAGGCCAATACAGTTGAGGCGCTTGGATTGCAGCCCTATTTGAGGTCGGCTGAAATTAGAGGCAAAGGCAAGTGGTTCCGACTTTATGTGGGAGGGTTTTCCACTCGCGAAGCCGCCGAAAAAGCCGGACAGCTTTACCGGGATCAGCACCTCATCGATTCTTTCGTGGTTGCAAACGGGGTGGAATAATCTAGAGTCGGATTCCGGGAAGGCGGTCGTCCATGGCGATTTCCAAATCTGAAATGAGTAATGTGCCTGGAATTCAAAAAGTTGAAAAGCCTTGGGGCTATGAGCTCATCTGGGCCAAAACCCGTGACTATGTCGGTAAGGTCCTGCACATCAATCGCGGCCACAAGCTTTCCTTGCAGTTTCATCGGAAGAAGGAGGAAACCATTTTCGTCCAGTCCGGTCGGATGACCCTGGTTTTTGAGACGGACGACGGGTTAATGCAGGAGCATGTTCTCTGTCCGGGGCAGGCGCATCATATTCCGCCAGGCCGAAAGCATAGGATGATCGCGATAGAAGATTGCGAGGTCTTCGAAGTCTCGACACCCCACTTGGACGATGTTGTTCGCCTTGAAGACGGCTATGGCCGTATCGGCACAACGAAGCCATAAGGGCAGGGGCACTAAATGGTCAATCTTTACCTGACTGTTATTGCGGGTGGGAGCGGTACTCGGTTCTGGCCGAAGAGCACGGCCAAGCGCCCGAAGCAACTTCTCTCATTTGGAAAAACGACGGGCGAGAAAACGGCCACTGGAACAAACTCGCCCTCCTTACTTCGCCAAACTCTGGATCGGTTTGACGGCTTGGTGCCCAAGAATTCAGATAATCGCATGGTCATCACAACGAGACATTTGAAGCAGGCCGTCTTGGATGAATGTGAGAATGTTTCGATTTATGCTGAGCCGCAGGGCCGAAATACCGCTCCATGCATTTACTGGGGCGCCCGGCTGATCGCTGAATCGAATCCCTCAGGAGTCATGCTGGTCATGCCAGCTGATCATTACATCGCCCATCCGGATAAATTCATCGAGACTGTACGGTCGGCGGTCGAATGGGCGAGTGTGCACGATGATCTCGTCACCCTCGGCGTTCGACCATCTCGCCCCGAGACGGGGTATGGCTATCTGAAGGTCGGTCCAATGCTGGAGCCGGGCTCCAGTTCCGGCGCAATATCTTGCCGGCGAGTTGAGGCTTTTGTCGAGAAGCCCAATCTTGCGAGGGCGCAGGAGTTCCTGGCTCAAGGGGATTATCTGTGGAATGGAGGAATGTTTGTCTGGCGCGCGGAGGTGATTCTTCGGGTGTTTGACGATTTCATGCCGGAGATGCGAAAGACCTGGGATGCCGTTCGTGGGAATGTCGATCTTGCGTATCCGGGACTGACCGCTACGTCGATCGATTATGGAATTATGGAAAAAGCCAGGAACGTCGTTTCCTTTCCACTGGATTGTGGCTGGGATGACCTGGGCAGCTGGACGTCCCTTGAAGGCATAGCAGAGGTTATTGGAGCCAATCGCGACGGAAATGTCGTCATCGGCGGGGATATTCTCGGAATAGAGGCAAAGGGCAATATCGTCGATGCCCCGGATAAACTTGTGGCAATGCTGGGCGTGCATGATTTGATAGTCGTGGAGCAGGGCGGAGCTATTCTCGTTGCCGATAAAAAGCGCGCGCAGGATATTAAACTCATCGTCGATAAGCTGAAAACTACCAGACCTGATCTGGTGTAAGCTGATTGTTCTTAGCGCGCCCCTGCTTTTCGTTTCTGTTCATTTACAGCTTGTATCGACATCACGACACGTTGAAGCCGGTATGCTTGGAGAAAAGTTTCGGATTTCACCGCAGTGAACATTTCTTCCTGGCTCTTGATATTCAGGCTGCTCGCGTAACCAAGTTTGACAAGGTCCGTGAACTCTTCCATCCGGAAGGGTTCTTTACCGCCCTCGGGTGTTTCCAATTTTCTGATCTCCGAAATATTGACGAGCTTCATCCCGGTGGCCTGGTCCACGCCGAACCGATCCATGTGTTTGGCCATCAGACCCATAATGAGAAATCCGCGAACGCTCAGGTCATGACGCTTTGAGGGTTCGAGAAGATTTTCCTCGTTGAGATAGGTGATCATCTGTTCCAGAAAGTCGATATCCTCGAGGATCACCTTCGTCGAATTGTTTTCGTTTACGATTCTCGTGATTTCCGACTGTTCCAGAATATCCATGAAAGTCGTGATCTTCGCGACCGGTACTCCCATGATCTGGTTCGTATAGCGTTGAAGAAGACCTACACGCACGTCAATACCGCCGGCTACGCTCGTGCCGTTGCGGGACGCGACGAGAAGCAAGCCTGTCGAAATTTTCAAGACATCAATGGGTGAAAGATAGACGTAGTGTGACGAACGCTTCCCATCCTTGCTGGAATAGTCAAACGAGGTGCTTGCGGTTTCGAGCTGCCGAATGCGTGTGCTCGCTGTGCGCAGACGGCCCACTACCGTTTTCAACAGAATCTTGAGCCAGTCCGGCATTTTGGTCAGCACGTCCTGGAATACCGGGCCGGAGACCTCAATCATTTCGCAGTCAGTAAGTGCTTCGCCCGATGCGGATCGCGGGTTTCCGTCGAGGAAAGCCAGCTCTCCTACGACTTGACCCGCATGAATCGTGTCTATTTCGATGTTCGAATCACCCTTCTTTTTATAGATGCGGAGCATTCCCGATTTGACGAAGTACATCGAGCGCGATGTTTCGCCTTCAGCAAAGAGCAGTTCGCCCTTTTTTAGCCGCCTGGTCTGCTGGCCCGTGGCTTGGACGGTTGCGGTGGTGGTTGTGGGTCGAGCGGGTGTTCCCATATTCGAGTATTAAATGGATCGGCACTTTCTTGAAAGGATTTTAACTCTTTTCGAAAGTGTTTGGTGACGCACCGTATAAGGATGGCCCGAGAAAAAAGGGGCAAGTGAAAACTTGCCCCTCTCGAGGTGGGTCGCGTCGGTTTTGGGGGCGGTTATTGCCGATGCGACGCTCTTCCTCGATATGTTGGTCGCTCACGTTGAGAAACTCGGGTGAGACCAATTGTCCTGTGAAACTTCAATTTCCATGCCCCTGGTTTGGCCTGAGTTGTAACCTGTTTTACGCATGCTCGCCTAGGAACGAACCCTGCTAATCACCTTTCATGGTTCCTAGAGCTGCTGAAAATTTGAATGAGAAAAGATCTGAAGAGCGCGTCAGTCGACCCGAATATGAGCTCGTCGGATTCTATCGTTCGGTGTCCACTTGGCCTTCGAAAGATACGGAACTGGAGGATGTTGCGTCTAAAATTTCAGCTTTGTCCGGGGTTCCTTTCGTTGCGGTCTACTCGCTCGGTGACCCCAGGGGGGGCGGAGCTGAAGGATTCGGCATCAGCTTTTCGGGAGCACTCGAAGGTGAGAGGCCGGTGGAAATTCCTCTCCGGGAATTTATCAGGAGATTCGTGAAAACCGAAAGCCGCCAGCACTTCGAAGGCGTGCACCAGATGACGATCACGCGAGAACATCTCCCGATCTTCAATCTTTCTCATTTGCGAATGATCAGCTCTGTTCCGATTCATAGCGAAATACGGGAATTGTCCAAGCTCGGAACCACTCGTGTGCCCTCCGAATTCGGATGGATCCTGATCGGATCTGAAAAGCCTCTTTCTCCCTATCAGGAGCTCGTTTTGAACGCTGCAGCCCGACGACTCGCGGAAGTGGGGGAGATCGCGCATCTCGAATCAATCATCGCTCTTCGGAGCCAGTTCCTTTCGATAGCCAGTCATGAACTCAAAACTCCCTTAACCTCGATTTACGGCGTGCTCCAACTCCAGGAGAGGATGCTGAGGGTAAAAAAGGACGAACCCGAGTCCTCCCAATTGGAGCGGCAGCAATCCTTTTTAAAGATGGTGATCCGCCAGGTGGAACGTTTAAACGAACTCATTGACGGGCTTCTGAACATATCGCGAATTCAGAATGGCCGTTTTATGGTGGAGCCGTCTGAAACAGATGCAGCTGCCGTTCTGCGCGAGACGCTCGGGGCTCGTTTGACCACGATTGCCAAGGAGGCTGGAGTTCAGATGAATCTCGATGCTCCGCCCGTGCTCACGGCCTGGGTCGATCCTGTGCGCTTTGAGGAGGTCGTTACCAACCTGATCATGAATGCGATCCGATTTTCTCCCGAAGGCGGCGTTGTTTCGGTGCGCCTCAAGGAGGATTCCGGTTCGTTTCAGCTGCAGGTTCGGGATCAGGGTCCGAGTGTTCCGATCGAAGATCGTGACCGCATTTTCCAGCCCTTTGAAAGGGCGCAGCGGACGGCGCGTTTGGGGGGGCTCGGTTTGGGATTGTTTATTTCACGTCAGATTGCCCAGTTGCATGGCGGCAACGTGAGTCTCGTCGAGAGCGTCCCTGGAAGAGGCAATGTGTTCGAAGCCTATTTTCCACTTCGAAATGCAGGGGTTGCCTCGATATGACGTTCAAGAGCACAATCGATTGTCTTTGAAGGAATACGATCCTAAACTGGTTGGGTGTCGCAATTATTCCTTTTAACCTGGTTCGCGGTTCTCTGTATCCCTTGTCTTGGTGCTCCCGGTGACTGGCAACGTTTTGTTCCATCCCTTTTATCGGAGTCTGGGCGGCAGCGCGATTCGGCCTTGGAATCGTTGCGCCGGTATCCGGGAATAGAAGCGGCGCTTCGGGAGGCTGTTCGGTCGGGTGAAGGGCGCACGGCGGCCCTGGAGGTCATCGGTGCCCTGAAACTTGTCTCGATAACACCGGACTTGATCCAGACCGCGAAAGTTCAGCCTCGTACAGATCTTTTTGTGACATTAAATACATTGATCGCCGAAGGAGCGGAAAGTCCGGGTCTCGCAAACTTTTACCGTGAGCAGCTTATCCGGCGTAATGAGGCAACGCCTGCGGGAGCAGTTCTCGCAATGCTAGACGGTCTCCGTTCGATGGGCGGCGAACTGGATGTCCCGGTTCTGGAAGGGCTCATCGTTGATTCCAATTCGCAAATTCGCCTGGGCACCCTGCACTATGCGGCGAAATTTTTGAAGCAGGAGAAAAGACCCGAATACCTTTCAATTCTCATTTCTGCTCTTGCGGCGACACCTCACCAAGTCAGGCTTGAGGCGGCAATGCTGCTTGATTCAATTCCCCATGGACGGAAACAGGCGGTTCGGTTGGCCGCTCAGCGTTGTCTGAATGATGCTTATCCCGAAGTCAAGGCGGCCTGCCGGCGCCTCATGGAAAGGCGCCGGGCCGGGGAATGAGACTCAATCGGATCTTTTTGATCGCAGGCGTTGTGTTCGCGGTCGCGACAATTGGAATCTCGGCGGAAGCTGACAATGAGTGGCTGGAGGAATGGGTTGCCCAAAAGCCGAGAGCGCCGATGGCCGGCGACTTCAGTGCGGGAGGCCGGTATCGCAACAATCAAAACGCCGCGTCTTGTCGTCCCGAAATCAAACCAGCTGTTCCCGTGACTGCCCGGACCGCTCATGCCGGAACCGATCGAAAATGCACGAAAGCGTATTCGGACCTTTATTCGAAGAAGGGGATCAGTATCAGCATTTTCTTTGGATATGACAACGACCAGGCCTTTGTCGATGATGGTCGATATCAACGTGCCGATCTTGAGCAGCTTCTTACGAGGCCGCCGGAGGTTTGCGCGAGAGGAGTGATTTTACCTTTCGCCTGCGGCTTCAAAAGAGATCCTGATGATGCATCGTCTTTTGTGAAACCACTCATCGGGCCTGACCGCAAAGCAAAGCGGGTCAGAATACGACTGATAAGTTCGTCTGTGATTTCTGGCGATTTGCGAAATCATGTCTTTGCCCGGGAGCAAGCGGATTTGAGCGAACGCGTGAAGCAGGATTTTGAACGCTCGCTCCGGACTGAGGATGTCGTTTTTTACAGCGGTCACGCCCGCGACGGGGGCGGACCGGATTTCTTCCCACCGCGTTTGAATAGCGATCAAAAAGTGGATTACGCCTGGTATCGGAAGCACCGCCCGGGGCTGAAGGAGGTCCTTTCGGCTCTTGACGCCCGGTCGAAGCTTGTGTTCGGCCTATTTGCCTGTGACTCGAATGCGCATTTCAGAAAAAGCATAAAAGCCGTCGCTCCGAACGTTCCGTTGATTCTGACCAATGCCGCAATTCCGATCACGAGTACTCATAATGTTATGGTCGCTTCGTTGAACGCGGTTCTTGGGATGAAGTGTCGGGACGCTTTTCTGGAGGATATTCAATTCAGTCAGCCGCGCGAAAAAGGGGCTCCCGTTCCCGTTATGTTGCTTGACGGATTTCCTCCGTGAATTATGCGCCGGTTCTCCTAGGAATCCGGGAATTGCATGGGGATGTCTCGCCTGGGATGATTATCGCGCTGGATTGTCTTCGTCGCCATTGACGCCGAAGAACTCGTCACCGGCGATAGTCGTTGCGAGCTGCTGGTAGCTCGTCTCGGATTTGCCGGTGGCCCAGTCGGTAAGCGCCTGAATCAGCGCAAAATTGTTTTTGGCTCCGGATTCGAAATCCGAAGCAAGCCCGTTTGTCAGAATGTCTAGGTTTCGCGTACCGTCAGGGTCCGTTGCTGACTTCTTTCGTTCGAAGTAAAGGGAATTGTAATAAGTATAGGAAGAACAACTATCGAAGAAGTAAATCTGATATCGATCGCGCGGGATGTTGATCTCAAAAGTTTCGGATTCTTCGATTGCGAGAAGATCAAGGTGTCCACCTAATCCCGAGTGGCCATTGTAGATGACTGCAGACGCGTTCTCGAGAGCATCTTTGAAGAGGTAGTGAAATGCGGTGCTCGGTTCATCAATACCGCTCGGGCCGAAAACCATGCGAACGACAACTCGGGCGTTTTTGCCTGTTTTCGAAAATTCTTCGACATAGGGGAGTTGTCTCAAACGGCTCGGAAATCCCGAAATCTTAGCGCGATAATCAGGTCGTTCCCATCGACGGCCTTTGAATCCGGTTTTGATCAGTTTTGACCGTATGGTGCGAAAACTCCTGGCATTCAGGTCGGATGACTGCATCGGGTCTCGTCCATTCGTGGATTCATCCATGCCCACGAGCACCGTCATGAGCAGGGTGCCGGATTCGTCCACGAGCCGTTCATATTCGGGATAGCTCGATTTCATGTTCTCAATTTTTTCGAGAGTCCCGGTAACAACGAGGTAATCAACTCCTTCTTTTAGCGGGCAGCCGGGATTCCGCGGGTTCCAGAAGTACCAGAAATCCTCTTCAGAGTTGTAATGTGAATCGGTGCAGGGAGACTCCCGATTTCCGGATTTCGGGATGCTGGCTTTGTAGATTGTCTCCGGATTGACCGGAAGGATGAGCTCGTAATCCTCTCCTGCGCCTTTCGAAACCACGATGGTACCTCGGTACCGATATGAGGCAATGTAGGTTCGCGATGAGCCGGGCTTTGGTGATATTTCAATTTTTGTGAGACGATGATCGGCTTTGGGCACTGCGGGATATTCTGCGGCGCTCATGGGCCCAAAAAGATGGCTTACCTGGTTCTCGATCGCCTCTTCAGCCTTTTCGATTGTCGGACTGCGGGGACTTGTGAACACGACTTGATGCTCAAAGGTCAAGATCGCTTGTAACGACTCGGAGGCCGTGTAATGTCGTGCTTGCCGGAACGGCCCTGTCTTCAGTTCGGGGGCGCATGCCGCCATAGTGAGGAGAGCTAAAACTGCGGAAAAAAACTGACCTCGTTTGGGCATAGGGCGCTTTACCTCAAAGTATTGCATTCATACGAGATATGATGCAGAGTGTCAATACTTAAAAGGGGTTCCCTGCGTATCCCAGGTCCAGGGTTTGGATTTTTTCTCACTGTACGGCGTCCCGGGGGGGGAATTACATTCACCCAGATATTTCTGGAGGAAATTGTACTTCGATTATCGGCATCGCACAGATAATCGATCAGAATCTCAGTCCTATTCGTGCTGCGAAGAGGAATACGGTTCTTAGAGCGCGAGAAAAAATCTGTGTGATGCATAGGAGTTATAATTTGTTAGAAGTTCCTGGCGAATATTCCAGGCAATGGTCAAAATAGAGTCATGGTTATCGGTTTCGGGTGTTTCATTCGGGCAGTTCTCATTTCAATCGCCTTGATTGGCAACCTGCTCGCCTACGCCTGGCCTCCGACTTTCGGTACGGAGCTCAATTTTACGAATACTGAGATCCTAGAGGACTTTCGAGGACGGCCCCCGGAAATCCGGACTCCAACGCGGGAAGTAGAGCAGTATTGGGCTGAGCATCTAAAGAAGGTGATTGAGGTCCGGTGCAAAGAAGCTTGTACGATTACGAAAACCCAGGGGAAATTCTTTTCGGAATACAAAGTCGCCTTTAAAGATGGGTTTTATTTCAATATCGCCGTTGATCCTGCGGTGGTGGAAATTCAGATTTCGCCCCTGACTCTCGAACAGCTCAATGAACAACACCGCGAATCCAAAAGTTTGTTTTCGATACGGCTGAATACGTCGGTCTGAATCCGCAAGCTACAGGGCATCTTTGGGTACCGATGGCCGCTCATTTGAATATCGGTGCGATGTCCGCCTTCGGAGATAATCCCAAAGCCTTTCTTCATTACTTCGCGGATTACGCGAACCATCCGGGGCTCGGTCTTGGCATTCTGGGGTCGATCGATCTTCACAACGCGCCTCCCATGAATCATCTGAGTTCAAGCCAGCATGAGGCGCTTCAAGAACTGATCGAAAAGGTGAACGCTGGAAAAGGGCTCTCTGTCCCGAAAATCGCGAAAGCCATCAACAACAACGTTTACACCCTGAGTCCCGATCACCCGGAGGGTCGATTGAGTACCGCACAGCATTATCAGGCGATTGGCCTGAAATACCTAAATTCGGGGTTGACCCGGGCCAAAGACAAGCCCATGGAGTTGCGAGCGACGAAGATGCCTGTAACAGCCATGGAGTACTACCTTCAGGCCGAGCTGACCCAACGGCGCATGGAATATATTCGGAATTCGAAGGACCCTATCCTGTTTATCAGGAAACCGGCTCGAACTGACTATTCCGCCGTGGAATTGGCTGCGGAATTCTATCGGTACGTAAAGGAAATGGACGTTAACTGGGAGCGCTACAAAGACATTTTGGACTCCGATGTTCGGCGCCTTCTGAACGCAGGTCATATTCAGAAGATCCTCGAAGGCGAAATCAATTGGAGGGAGGCGACACAAGTCGAAATGAAAAGCGGCAGCTCGCGGATAATGTAACGATTTCGCGTTGGGCCAGGGCAAATCTGTTAAAGGCGTTTTCTGATCCGAAACTTCCGGCCGAAACCGCATCAGAGCTGATGAATCAAGTCGGCGAAGTCGCGCGGTCCGGCTTCGATCATGCCGATGCCGTTCAGGATTTTTTCGGGGCGGTTTCGAAGATACCCCGTTTCAACTCTGACGCGAGCCTTAAATTTCGATTGGAAGAACTCGTGGCGCGCACCCGTACGCTCTCGATACGTCCTCCTCTCCGACAATGCATCTGGGGAAGAATTCGGGATCTCATCCGGTTCAGGTGACCCTGTGAATGCTTCTCGACACATAAATGCTGCGAGTTATCTTCGCTAACGCATAAAAACGAAAAGCCTGAATCTTTTACGATTCAGGCTTTTAAAAGTGGTGAGGCATCACGGATTCGAACCGTGGACCCTTACATTAAAAGTGTAATGCTCTACCGACTGAGCTAATGCCTCTCATGAAGAACGATGGAGAACAGGGGTTACCAAAGACTCGTTTCAAGCGCAAGTGTCAATTGGTCTGGAATGGATTGGAGATCATCAGAGTCTCTTCCCTGCCCGGGCCGGTGCTCATCAGCACAATGGGAATTCCGAGGTAGGATTCGATGCGCTTCATATATTGCTGAAGATTGTTTGGAAGATCCCTTACTTTTTTGACTTTCGCGGAATCGTAGGCTTCCCAACCGGGAAGGACTTCGTAGGCGGGCTCGACATTTTCGAGGTCCTCAACGCACGACGGGATTTCGTGAATGGTTGCTGTTCCGAGACGGTAAGCCGAGCAGACTTTGATCTGCTCAAAATCCTGCAGAACGTCAGCTTTCATGAACGCCAGACCCGTCAGGCCGTTGACCTGAACGGCGTATTTCAGAGCCACGAGGTCAAGCCACCCGACACGACGCGGCCGACCGGTCGTCGCGCCGAATTCCGCACCCACTTGGCGTATTCGATCGGCTGTCGCTGGTTCCGTCCGCTCCAGTTCTGTTGGAAACGGTCCTGTTCCAACCCGGGTCGTATAAGCTTTCGAGATTCCGATAACCTCGTTGATGCTGTTCAAACCGATTCCGGTCCCCGTTGCCGCGCCACCTGCTATCGTGTTCGATGAAGTGACGTAGGGATACGTGCCGTGGTCGACGTCGAGGAGGGTGCCCTGGGCTCCTTCAAAAAGAATCGGGCTTTTCTGTTCCATTGCATCCATAAGGATTCCCCGGACGTCCGAAACATAGGGTTTGAGGCGCTGCCCGAGCCGCAGGCATTCTTCAAACAGAGGACCGACTTCGATCGGTTCACATTTAAAGTGGTGTTTCAGGAGGACGTTTTTTTCCTCGAGCGCCGTCTGGAGCTTTTTGAACAGAAGATCAGGATGGAGCAAATCGATCACCTGAATTCCACGACGAGCCACCTTGTCCTCATATGCTGGGCCTATTCCACGAACCGTTGTGCCTATCTTGCCCTTGGCGGCGAATTCCTCGCGTAGCTTGTCCAGAAGGCGATGATAGGTGAGAATGACGTGAGCCCGTTCGCTCACCCGGATGATTTCGGGAGCGGGCGCCGAGAGGACGTTATTGGCCTGAAGGGATTCAATTTCCTCGAAAAAGACGTGAGGATCAAAAACCACGCCATTCGCGATCAAGCAGACCTTTCCTGGATGAAGAACCCCGCTGGGAATCAGATGGAGTACGGTCTTCTTGCCTTTTACGACAAGGGTGTGCCCGGCGTTGTTGCCGCCCTGATAGCGCACGATGTATTTGGCATTTGCGCTGTAAAGGTCGACGACTTTGCCCTTTCCCTCGTCTCCCCACTGAGCTCCGATAATCGCTACGTTCTTCATGTGTTCTCCTGATCAGGATCCTTCGGCGAAGGTCTGAAGGGCCGCGCCGACGCCTTTTCCGAATTCAACTTTATATCCGAGTTCGTTCAGAACCAATTCGAGTCCGGAAATGGCGGTAGTAATATCAAATTTGTCACAATACCCGAAATGTGACAGGCGAAAAATCTTGCCCTCGAGCTCGTCCTGACCGCCCGCGATCGTGACACCGTATTTGTCGCGCATCAACTTCGGAATCATTTTTCCGTCTTTGATTTCGGATGGAACCTTCACGGCCGTCACGGCGGTCGACGGGGCCTTTCTGGCGAAGAGCTCCAGTCCGAGCGCATGGACTGAGTTTCTGGTGGCACGGGCCAACAGCTCGTGACGCTTGAAGACGTTATGAAGTCCTTCTTCCCGAATCATTCGAAGGCTTTCCTGAAGACCTTGAATGAGGGAGATCGCCGGCGTCCAGCCCGTCTGGTTTTTTCCCTGGGTCTTGCGCTCCTTCGCCAGGTCGAAATAAAAATGTGGAAGGTCGCTTGACTCCGTTGCCGTCCACGCACGCTCACTGAGTGCGATCATTGAGAGTCCCGGCGGAATCATCAGGGCCTTCTGTGATCCGGTTATCAGCACATCGATTCCCCAGTCATCCATGGGCACATCAAAAACGCCGCATGCGGTGATTGCATCACAAACAGACAGCATTGAAGCGGCTTTCGCGATTCTGCAGATCTCATGGGTCGGCATGCGAACACCGGTGGATGTTTCGGATGCCTGGAAAAGGACTGCCCGCGCGTCCGGATTGGAACGGATCGTCTGCTCAAGCTGGGCTGGATCAAGAGCTTCTCCGGGAGGCGGTGTCATCAGGACGGGGTTCAAACCGAATTCCTTGGCGATCTTTGCCCATCGTTCGCCGAACTTCCCTCCATTCACAACCAGAACTTTGTCTCCGCGCTTGAACACGTTCGAAACGGCTGCTTCCATGGCCCCGGTGCCGCTCGAGGTTAGGATCAAAACGTCCTGTCGAGTCTGAAACAGGTACTTGAGCCCGGACCGGACTTCTTCAAAGAGACTCTGAAAGGCCGGGGTTCGGTGGTGAATAATAGGACGAGCAAAACCCGAACTGATGGACTCAGGAATGGGCGTTGGACCGGGAGTGAGGAGATACGTTTTCTTCATCGCGAACGAACATCTCCCGACATCGAAAGGTTTGTCAAGCCGCCGCTCGCTCCGTGATCCCCGCGTTCAGTGAGTCGAAAACTAATTGGCTTGCAGCTTGGCGGATTTTACCTGACGCCGCTTCTGCTTTTCCGACATGATCTCATCAATGATCGCCAGGGCTTCGTGCCGCAAATCATTGTCGTAAATGAACCGGTAGAAATTCTCCATGTCAGGATGATGCCGGAAGTTCTTGAACGAGGCAGACATTTCAGTGGAACCGCTCGCTGCGGCAAGTGCGGCGGCGTTGCTGTTGCCGGCGCTCGCGGCGGCCTCTTCCTGCTGCTCCTCGAGTTCCTCAAGGTCAACCTGGGGCGCTTCAGTGGGAGCCGGTGCGGGTGCTTTCGACGCTGCAACAGCCTTCGCCGGCTTCTTTTCAGCTTTGGTTTCCTGCTTCCCTTTTGGCTTACCTTTTGGACTCATTTTGCGTTCTCCTTATTCCGTCAGTGGGTGATATCGGACCCGTCATTCGGAAATTCCAGCTCAAAACCGTAACTGTGAAGCTTTCTTGCAAGGCCGGCCGAAACGCTCGATCCCTCGATGCCGGCATCCGACGATGCCTGGTCTGTCATGTTGTTTGCTTCACCTGAATTCGCACTTGAAATGTTCGAAGTTACCTTACCCGTTTTCCGATCCCCTGTCGCGAGGATCGTCCCTTTATTTTTCATAACCCTCCCAAAAAGCCCGCCGCGAAGCGAGCGCCCCGTTTTCCCCTCAGGCTGAAATTTCCGGCCCTCCTTTTTGCTCGCTTAGCTCGACCGTTGAATCGTTCGGGTTCTGCGCCTGTAAGAACCCGTAGCGGTGAAGCTTGTTATAAAGCGTTTTTATCGTGATTCCCAGACTTTGTGCGGTTTTCGTTTTATTTCCGTGATTGTAGGCAAGCGCTCGTAAAATATGATTTTTTTCGAGATCTTCGAGCGGCATGTCAATCGGGAAATCGCCCGCTTCCGACTTCACCTTCGGCATTCGTATGTTGAAGGGAACGTCTTCGAGCCGGATTTCATTGTTGTCGGCCAGGATTTTCAGCCGTTCGATGGTGTTTTGGAGTTCCCTGATGTTTCCAGGAAAATGGTAATTCGTTAGAACCTCGATCACCCGCGGATCGACGCGTCGGATCTGCTGAGCGGCTCCTCCGAACCGCGAATTCTTCAGGAAGTAATCAACCAGCGCCGGAATGTCCTCCTTGCGTTTGCGCAAGGGTGGCATTCGGAGGGTGATGGTGTTCAGACGGTAAAAGAGGTCTTCGCGAAACCGGTTTTCCCTGACTTCGCGTTCGAGGTCGCGGTTCGTGGCGCTGATCACGCGAACGTCCACTTTTATCGGCCTTTTGCCCCCGATGCGGTAAAATTCACCTTCTTGAAGAAACCGAAGAAGCTTCGCTTGAATACCCAGGGACATTTCGCCTATTTCGTCGAGAAAAAGCGTACCGCCGTCGGCTGTTTCGCAAAGCCCCATTTTCTGGTTCACCGCGCCGGTGAAGGAACCTTTTTCATGCCCAAAAAGTTCCGATTCAAGCAAGGATTCCTGAAGGGCGCCGCAATTCACGGTGACATAAGGCTTGCCGAGCCGATCTCCTTTGTAATGGAGCCGTCGCGCGATCAGCTCTTTTCCTGTGCCGCTCTCGCCCTGAATAAGGACTGTCGCCGTTGTCGGGGCGATCTTGTCGGCCATCGCGATGAGGCTCAGGATTGCCGGGCTTTTTCCGACGATTTCCATGCCTTTATTGTCCTGACTGGAGACCAGCGTTTTAAGGGCTTTGTTTTCCTTTTGAAGAAGCCGCTGCTGGTCAAGAATCCTCTCGTGCGCGCGGCGGAGTTCGAGGGTTTTTTCCTCCACGGCGAGTTGAAGCTTCTTGTTAAAGGTCCTCGCGTCGCTATAAAGTCTGCGATTCGTGATTGCAACCGCGACCTGAAACGCGACCGCTTCAAGGGTAATCACGTCATCCTCATCGAAAGCATCGATCTGATCGCTCTCAATGTTGAGGGCTGCGACAACCACACCATCCTTCATGATCGGCACGCAAAGTTCGGATTTTGTGTCAACCGGCACGGAAAGATTCGTAAAATTCCGGTCATTCGAGACATCGTTACACAAATAGCTCTGCTTGGTGCGGAGTACGAATCCGGTAATGCCCTCTGAGAAGGGAACAAGGTGCCCCATTTTCAGGTGATTACGATAGGCACCTGCTTGCGCCTGAAGCGTGAAGCCGAGTTGCTCGACACTCCAGATATTGATGCTGTAGCAATTGAACCGGCTTTGAATAATGTTAACGATCTGCTGGTAGAAATCTTCCGATTCCAAGAGGCTTTGAAGTTTTGCTGAAAGCTCATTGAGAAGGCGTAACTGAATCGCCCGTTTCTTTTGAGCGTTCTGTTGGGAGGATCCTTCAGTCAACATCAGAGACTTCCTTTTTGGCCTGCCGTACTGCCGAGAGAGGTGAGGCGCTCGGCCATCGTTGAGCCGCACCGAACATATAGTTTTTACACGCCTCTGTCAACCAATCCTGACTTTTTTAGTAAGGAATTAGACGTTCGTGTAAGTGCCTGAATTTAAATGGAAATGAACGAGCACACGGGCTGTTTAGTAAGGCGGAGGATGTGAGCGGTGCGGCGAGCGGGAGCCTGAGCGTGTCTGTTACATGAATTTCTGGTTTTAGCCGAAGAGACCTTTGGAGGAAAACTTTGCGATATTCGAGACTTTTCGAAGCCTTCGCCATCGGATGCGCACTGCTCCTATCGCCTCAGGCGATCGGTGCTGAAGAGTGTATTATGCCGGTTGATTCAAAACCGTTGTTGGCAAAAGAGCTGCCTGATCTTCAAGGAATGCTCTTACGAAAAGCAAAGCGGCTGAACGCCGATTACACGCACCTGATCGATTTAAGTTTCCTTCTTGACGTAAAGAAGACGCCCGAGCGGATTGAGGTGAGCAATTTTCATCAGAGTCTGAATCTGAGTTCGACTGAGCTGATTACGATGATCCAGCTTTATACGATGGCCACAATCCCGGCCTATGCATCTAACTGGTTTGGTCTGCCCGAAACTTCGTTTCCGCAAACCTACGAGGACTATCTCAAGTTCGTGAGGCGGAGTGCGGGAGCGCTCTCGAATGAGGCCAAGCTCAGTCTGCTGTCGAGCCTCGGCAAGAAGGCTTCAGACGGCTACGACTTTGGCGCGGGCTTCAGAGAAACCGGGGCTGAGGCTGTTTTTCTGAACATGCGTTCAGGCGGTGAAAAAGGCGGAGTCTGCCGGGATATCCATGCCTTTATTTCCCAAGTCGCCGATGCGCTGGGGTTTCGGGCCGTCGGGACGCATAGTGGAATTTCAGGAGTCGCGCACGTTGTCGCGCACTACGTTGATCCCAAGACGGGCGAGTTTTACGTTCAGAATTACGATCAGATCATCAATACTCGGCAGAAGCGGCTGGACCAGGCGGTTGATGTTTCAACTCAGATTATGAATCCTCTGACCGGCACGTCTTACGTCGAGAGTCGTCCCGGCAAGATGCATCTTTATCAACCGAGGAATTCCCGATGGGTGAGTTCGTTGATCGAAGAAAGTGCTGACTTCCGCCCGGACCAATCGCTGTTGAACGTGACGATCGGGAATCGTGAGGATCGAATTGCAGCCGAGGTGAGCAAGCGATCCGGCGGGGCAGCCGTAAAGGCGTTCTTTCTGAATTCGCGCTATCGGGCCGAAGAAGGTCCTTACGAACTGACGGCAGTCGGCCTCTCGGCATCCAACGGTGCGTCAAAAATGCTCGTGAACGGCATTGTTGACGAGATCGGATACCTGGCGAAAGGCTATGCTGGCTTTCTCTCAATCGAGGACCCGCTGCTTTTGAGCGGGAGAGTGGGCGATACCCGGCAGGAACAAAAAGCCTTTGTAGGTCTAAATATCATGGGGGCGGCCCGCATCGACAAGCTGACGGGGAAGCTTGAGGTGCGGGCCAACATGATCGACATCGGAATGCCCGTGGTCAAAAATGGTTTGGTGAATCTTTCAGCGCCTCAGCACGAACTGATCGCGGGGCTTAAGCACCGGACGACCCCGTGGATGTCGATCGAGGCCGCGCGGACCTATCAGATCGGCCCCAAGACAACTACGGATATTTCTCCCGTGCTTCGGACCGCATACGACAAAATAAACGTGATCGTGGATTCCCGCTCTGCCCTCAGGAAGGTCTATATCGTGAATGAAACCGGCGCTTATCTGATGGAAGGAGTGGATGAACTTTCGGCTGTCGGGTTAAAGAACCGGATCAAGGCAGCGGTTCCCGCGGCAAAGCTCGGCGAATTTTCGGTTATTTACGACATCGGCACCATGGTCTCGAATGCGTCGAAAGATCCGTTTTACGAAGTACCGGGAGCGCAGAGCGTCCGGCTGCTTTGGGAAAAAGCTTTCAGACGATTTCGTACCGGGGTTGAAGTGGGATACGCGACGGCTGAACGGCCTTTTTTCCTTTTTGAGCAACCCGGGATGGTGACTCCTGAGTTGAGCAATCAGAAAAAAGGAAACGGATGGGCTCGTTTTATGATCAACGTCCCGTTTTAAGCCGCTTTTCTAAATCGCTTCGACAACCAAGACCATCCCCATCCCACCCGCAGCGCAGATCGAGATGAGACCCAGGTTCTTTTTCATGTCTCGGAGCTCATGGAGCGTCTGGAGAATCATTCGGGCCCCCGTCGCGCCGAACGGATGGCCGAGGGGAATGCTTCCGCCATTCACGTTGAGTTTGGCGCGATCGACCATGCCGATGGCCTGATCCATTCCGAGTTTTTCTTTCGCCCATTCCTTCGATTCGATGGCTCGTATCGTCGCGAGAACCTGGCCTGCGAAGGCTTCGTGCATTTCTATGAGATCGAGGTCGTTCCAGGTGATGCCCGCTTTTTTCAAAACACGCGGTATCGCGAACGCAGGGCCGATCAAAAGAGGTTCCTTTAAAATATCGACGGCTGATGCTGCCACGCTTCGGATCGCACCGAGGGGCTTTAATCCGAGTTCGCGCGCCTTTGATTCCCGCATGAGGAGAATTGCGGCGGCGCCATCGGTGAGCGGGCTCGCGTTGCCCGCCGTGATCGTGCCGTCTTTGTAGAAGACCGGTCTCAAGGAGGCCAATTTTTCAACTGAAGTATCGGAACGGATATCCGTGTCCTTGTCGACCACTTTCCCGTCGGGGGTACCGACAGGAATCACGTGAGTTTTGTAAAAACCACGCTCCCATGCCTCATGGGCCTTGCGGTGGCTGTCCACGGCATAGCGGTCCTGTTCTTCCCTGCTCACTTTGAACTGGCGGGCCATCAAATCGCCGGACTGTCCCATCGACAGCCCCGTCGTGGGCTCGTTGATCCCGGGTGCATGCGGCATCATGAGAGCTGGTTTGAATTTGCTGAAATGGCTCAGTTTCTGAGCGGGAGTTTTGGCTTTCCCGAAATCCTGGAAAAAATCCGTCGCATCCTGACTGAATAGCGCTCGAATCGAGCTGATCGACTCGACCCCGCCGGCGATCCCGATCTCGATCTGACCTGCCAGAATTTTAGCCGCAATTCCCGCCGCGGCTTCGGCCGCGGATGCGCAGTATCGGTTCAGGGTAGTGCAGGGGATGATTGAGGGCAGACCGGCGTCGAACAGGGCTTCGCGAGAGACATTCGGTCCATCGGCTGGCGCACTGACGATCCCGAAGTAGACTTCGTCAATGAGCGATGGATCGATTTCGCTTCGGGTAACTGTTTCGCGGAGAACCGCGCCGCCCAGAGTCGAGGCGGGCAATTTCTTAAAAACTGTCCGGGCACGTGTGAACGGGGTTCGGGTTCCGTTAACCACGACGATTCGATCTGTTGCGTTCATTGATTTCTCCTTGGCGAGTTTTAGGGCGTGCTTGCGACAACCGGGGGATTGGACCACTTCGGTGTGACACAATTCCCCAGCCCATAGGTTAGCCGCTTTACGAAAGTACCGTCGATATTCATGACGTAAATATTCTGCTGTCCGGTCCGGTTCGAACTGAAAACGATGAAATTTCCGTCAGGGCTAAAATGGGGATCTTCGTTGTTGCCCTGATCTTTCGTAAGTCGTTCAATGTTTGTACCATCGGGATTCATGATAAAAATGTCGAAATGCCTGTCCAGCCAGCCGGCAAACCCGATTTTGTTGTTTCGCGGCGACCAGGTGGGGGTCGCGTTGTAAATCCCGGCGTATGTGAGTCGCTGGACCCGCGAGCCGTCGGAGTTTTGCGAAAAAATCATGGGTTTGCCCGTCCGGGAGGAGACGAAGGCGATGCTTTTTCCGTCGGGACTCCAGCTCGGATCGACGTCCGTTCCGAAGGATTTCGTCATGCGTGTCACTTCTTTTTTGGCGGGATCAAGCGCGAATATCGCGGGGTCACCCAGAAAGCTCATCGTGAGCGCGATTGTCCTTCCGTCGGGTGAATAGGCCGCGCCACTATTGATGCCCCTTCGGTTTGAGAGCATCCGAAAGCTCTCGGTTCCGAAGTCGAATTCGTAAAGGTCCATGTTTTTGATGTTATTCCGATGACGAGTGTAGAGCGAATAGGCGATGCGGGTGCCATCCGGGCTCCACGCGGGCGCAAACGCCGTCGACCGATGATTCGTGATCTGTTTAACATCGGTGCCATCGAAGTTCATGACGTAGATTTCTTTTTTTCGCGTCCGGTCGCAAGTCATCGCGATTTTCGTCTGGAAAACGCCGGGCAGTCCGGTCAGGGCTTCGACGATGTTGTTGGCCAGCGTATGGCCCACGGTCTTTGCTTCACGCTGGGCTGCGACATAGCGTTTGGCTAGGATCTGCTTTGAACCATGCGTGTCATAGAGATAGGCTTCGAGAGTCAAATTCGAACCCTCGGATCGGAGCGTCGCTTTGACGAGGAATTCAGCTCCGATGCTGGTCCAGTCTGTCAGCTTGAAAGTTCCGATTGTCAGGCCGGCTTTTCCCGAATCTTCTATGAAAGCCGAAGGGCTCAGGAATTGGAAGAGATCCATGAAGGAAAGGTCGTTCACCACGGTCTCGCTGATTGTTTTCGCGAAGCTTCCGTCTCGTGTACCGGCGGTCCTGATTTCAGGGAAGGCGATCACCGTCTTTTTTGTCCGCGCGCTGCCCACCGGGATATAGGGGGCGCTTTGGCCAAAGGCGGTTTCATTCAGCAGAAAGCCGAAGCAGCAGACCAGGGTGACGGTGACTAAGCCAAGTTTCTGAATCATTTTTGTCCTGTGTTCTCGCCATTTCATCATAGGGGAAAGCCCACCAAAATTCCATCCACCAGAATCGATGAAGCCAGCTCTGGCGGCGGTGCCGGAAACGGCTGGCTTTCCATTAACGTCTGTTTAACGGCTCCATCGAATTGCGGGTTTCCGGAAAGCTTCACGAAACGGTATGTTCTCAGCCGGCCGCGCCCGTCGATATAGATCTGCACTTGTGCCGAGAGATTCTGGCGTGCAACCCAGACCGGGAGTGCCCAGGATTCCTGCAGCTTGGACCGGAGATTGTCGTAATAGTTGGATTCTGCGGACTCGCGGGCATCACCTGAAAGGCTCGAGCCCTTTGAGATAAAATTGCCCTTGATGACCGTCGGCCGGGTTTCCCCGTCGGAGGATGAGATTTTTTCGAGCGCCTTGATGCGGGCCAGGGCGCCCTTGAGTTTTTTGTCGAGACCCTTCGAATCCGGGGGCTTTGGCTTCAGAACCATTTCGTCTGTAACCGGTTTCTCGGAAGTGTCTTTTGCCGGGGCTACGGGCGTTTTCAACTTGGCACGGCGGAGCTCCTGATCGACTTTGTCCAAGGCTTTTTTGATATCCGTTAAAGATGCGGAGGTGGCCGGCTTTGAGAGATCCTTCCGGAGCGCGTCCGGGAGACCCACAATATCGACTCGGAGTGTTGGAATATAGGGAACGGGATTGCCAGGGAAAACGAGGCTCTTCAGAATGACGAAAGCCATCAGCATTCCGTGTCCGATGATGGACCATTTGAACGCTGCGGAGTAATCCGCGGCGCCGGGCAGCAGCAAACCATTGGCTGCCGGAGAATTTCTTGATTTACGCCCAGACAGAGCGAACATCATGCCTCACAGTTTAAGATCCGGATCTCCCGGTTCCGTAACCAGTCCGACCCGGTTGATCCGGGCCTTTTTCACCTCGGCCATGACCTGAGCGATGAAACCATAAGGGATGCTTTGATCAGCCTGAATGAAAATTTCGACCTGCGGTTTTACCGACGAAATGGCGTCGAGCTTCATTCGCAATAAGCCGCTTTGGATCGTGTTCCCGTTGATTGAAATCTGGCGTGATCGGTTGATTACGAGGACAACCTGGTCGGGGACTTCGGTTAAGCTCTGCGCGTTCGCTTTGGGCAAGTCGACCTGAACACCTTGTTGCATCAGTGGCGCGGAGATCATGAAGACGATCAGGAGAACCAACATGACGTCCACGAGCGGGGTCACGTTGATCTCAGCCAGCGTTGTCGGAACCGAGCGCCTGGAAATCGATCCAGAAGCTCCGGAGGTGCCGCTCATTCCCATGGCCGCCATCTCTCAATGACCCTTTCGTCCGGCAAGGACGTTGCGTTGGATGATATTCAGGAAATCATGAGTGAAACATTCCATTTCAACCGAAAGCCGTTTGATCTGCCCCACGAAATGGTTGTAAGCGATGACCGCGGGAACAGCGGCCGCGATTCCCGTCGCGGTCGTGATGAGCGCCTCTGAAATTCCCGGAGCTACGACCGCCAGATTGGCCGCGCCCGTCACTCCGATGCTTTGGAAGGAGTTCATAATGCCCCAAACCGTTCCGAACAGTCCCACAAACGGAGCGGCACTCGCCGTTGTTGCCAGCCAGCCTACATGGTGCTCGTAGGCGGCGATTTCAGCATTGGAGGTGCGGACGAGGGCTCGGTAAATATTCTCGACGCGTTCGGAGGCGTTCGCGGCATCCGTTGCGGAGAGTTTTTTCAGCTCTTTCACGCCGGATTGGAAAACGGCCGCGATGGGTGAGCTTCCGTATTTGCCCACCTTTTCGATGATTTCATCGATATTTTTGCCGTGCCAGAAGACGTTCAGGAACTCGGTGTTCTGCTGAATTGCTCTCTTCAAGGATCGCCATTTCATCAGGATGATGGCCCAGCAGAATACCGATGCCGCAAGTAATACGAAAAGCACGAGTTTTGCGACGGGTCCCGCGTCGGCAATGAGCCCGACCACCCCCGCTTGGATGTGTGTACTTGGCATAATGAACTCCTTCTGGTGACCCGGCTATTCTAGCGACTCTGCTGAGGTCTCAAAAGGATTTTCTTATATCTGAAGCCGCTACGTGCAATATCGATCATCAGCAGGGCTTGAAAGGCAAAACCGGAGAGCGGACCGCCGGATCCACCGGTCAAAAACCGTCCGGAATCGGAAGTTCCCACCAGATCCTGGGCGCCAGCCTGGTATTTGAAAAGCAGAATTCCGGAAAAGTCGTTTCCAAGAAGCGGAAGGCTGAATATCGGATGAAAAACGATGAGAATGGCGGCCCAGAATCCGGCGCCCCGGACGAAGTCGCGATCGGCGAGGGTTCGGAGCGATAGGGCGATTGAAGCAAGAAAGAGACTGATGAGATGCATCACACCGAGATCGAATTGGAGAGCTTTGATCGAGCAATAGAGAATGCCGGTCAGGGTTGCCGCGATCATCTCGCCCTGCAGGCGGTCCATGCGGTACTCGGGGCTCAGGAAACCGCTTCGAAGAGAGCCCATGATTTTCTGCCGATAAATGAATTCTTCGCAGTAAACGAACATCAGAATCAACGTGATCCGCAGGAAGAGCCCAGGCAGGGCGAGCGCGACATCTTCGAGCTGGATAAAAAAGCCAAGATAGCGGTAAAGCCCGCTGAGCAGAAAGGCGACCACGATTCCGGTGGCAAACACGATTCCGTGCAGCGCTCCGGGGATGAACCGCTTCCGTAATCGCTCGAATGAGATGAGATCGGTGCTCTTGGTCGATGTAAGCGGGTTAAGCCAACAGAGAAATGCCACAAACACCAAAGCTGAAAGACCGATCAAAGGCAGTTCATTCGAGCTAAAGACCTCTCCGATCTCTTCAAACCTTGGAAGGACCGCGGGCGTAGGCATGGCAGCTTCGTTGTTGCCCCAAATGCCGAGCTGCGAAGCTGATGGCATCAGAAAGTAGGTGATGAAACTCAGGATCAGGAGCCGAAAAAGCAGCGTCCAGACGGAATATGCAATCGTGAGGACTCCGGAACGGATCAGCCAATCATGCTTTCTGCTCCATTTGGCAAATCGCGTGATTGAATCGGATCGGTCCTGATGGAACCTAACTGCCATTTGGAATTTCGGAGGGAGCTGGAAGCGGCTTTAATGGATCAATCACCGGGGCGTCGAAAACCTTGCCTTCTTCAATGCTCCTGTGGAGAAGGATGTCTTCAGCATGTGCCCATACCAGGGGGCAGGCTACTCCGCGTCCGACCATTGCCCCCGCGATATTCGGCAAGGGCGGCGTGATTGTTTGTTCGGGTATTAAATCGCTTTCTATGGCGCTCCTTTCCAGAGTGAAAAGCTGCGCGCGGGCCCTGTCCAGATTGCCCGCCGCGACGGCGAAATGGCCGCGTTCACCTGCGAGCAAAGGCCAGAAGCCTCCTTCGCGTTCCGCGCCATAAACATCCCGGTTGTAGCGGCGGTAGACCATGGAACCTGGCGAAGTGGGATCTTTGGTTGATACCCCGAGTTGTGGTGACTCGTAAATCGACATCGTGTTCAGGATTCTCGGGTCTGAAGGTGATCGAAGTCTCATTCTAATTAATTCCAGGAAACCGCCGTCGATAATTTCTGCCGCGAATGCTTTTCCGGCTCCGTTTGCGAGGTCGATCGGCTCCGGTTCATCAGGACTCCCGGCAGGACTGATTCGTAAGTAATAGTTTTGCCCGAGCGGCCCCTTTTGTACAAGAGTCCAGGTTTCGATGAACGTTTGCCAGCGGTCGGCAACTGAACTTGCTGTTGGATCATTCGTTAAGAGGCTTGCCTCTTTGAGGGCTGCGATTTCAGCGGCGATAGTCGAAGGCGAGTAGCCGCCCAGCTCTTCCCATCGGTCCTGCTGGGTCGATGGGCCGTGTGAAATAATGAAAGCGGCTGCTTTCCGTATCATTTCGAGATCGTCCTGCGTGAGCGCATAGACTTTTCTCTTCTGAAGTTGCGCGGCAAGAAGAATGGGGAACGCGACTTGGTCCATCTGCAGTCCGCGCCAGTAAGGGGTGCCATCTACCCAGAAGTTCTGCGGCCATGAGCCGTCTGCTCGTTGCGTTTTAAGGAAGTAATGAAGAACATTTATTGGAGTCCGTACATCCCCGGCGGCGAGCAGGCCCATCGCGGCGTGATAGAGATCGCGGGGCCAGACCACATGATAACCGCCGGTGCCGTCCATCGCGTGGTCATTATCCAGTGGTGCGGGTTTGGAAAAGGAGGCGGCAATCGCTCCCTTTTCGTATTTGTCTTCGTGCATCTTGATGATTTCTGCTGATCGACGGGCGAAGACGCTTTCGGTGATGAAGCGCGTTCCGCGCGTCAGGACGGAATCCTGAAGTTCCTGAAGATAGCCTTTCCACGAACCTTCATACTGGCTTCGGACCTGGTCAAACGGGATGAGAAGCGAGGTTTGCGCGTAAGTCTGGGCCTCGGAACGGGTTCCTCCGAAGCCAAGGGCCAAATCGAAACTGAAATCCGAGGCTTGGGACATTCTCACTTCGCCTGTGAGAGCGATGTTGCCCGGACCGGCCTCGTAAAAGATGTTTGTCAGACTGAAATGTTTCGAAATATCCTGCCAACCATCCGAGAACCCGACGTAGCCGACGGAAGTCGCTACCCAGGGGTTCGAGCTCAGGAGCGCCGCATGCACGGGCTTGAATTCATGCGGGACCTTCCGGGTGTTCGCGGTTAGTTTCGTCGCGAAAAGGCCATCGTGACTGGCGAAGCCGAGATTTTGTGAACCCGTATTGTTGATGGCTGGTTTGAAGAGGACAAAAAGGCGCAGTCCCGGCTGCAATCTGCGTAACGTCGTGTGAATCCTGACGACGGGTGCCGCGGTGTCAGTCACGATCTCCTGCTCAAAGGCGTAGCGGCCGGAGCGTTCCTGTCCGGAGATTCTGACTGTCATCCCTTCGTTTACGAAGCTGACATTCGAAATCGTGTCGCGCTTTTGTTCCGAAAAGAAACTCTGGCCGTCGGTTACCAGAAATTGCAGATCGCCTACTTGTGCCTGGTCGATGTTCGGATAAAAGACTTCCGTAAGAACGCCATCTGCCACGGTAAACCAGACGGGGGAGTTCGCGGTCGTTGGCTCATACGAGGTCCCAACGGCTTGCTTCAGTGCCGATGCCCATCGATGGGGAATTCCCGGTGCGCCAAATGCGTCAGCTTGGGCTGATGAACTGAGCAGGAGCAGCAAGGCGAAAAATGCAACCGGACGGATCATAAGAATCTCCAATGCGAATAGCGGCCAAGCCTAAAATTGGGTGGTGTTTTTGTCAACTAAACAGAGCGTCATATAACGCGGTGTGGCACAGATTTCAAGGCATCTCTCGGCTTCGACTCATGATTGGACTGCGGATAAATTTGGTAGGATACTGTTAGGCGGGGGACCGATCCGTTGATATCTGTTGCTGGTGTCACGAAATTTTATGACCGTGCCCGTGTGCTCGATCAAATTCATCTCGAGCTGGGAAAAGGGGAATTCCTTTATCTGTTGGGTGGGACCGGAGCCGGCAAATCAACCCTTCTCCGGATTTTGAGCACGGAAGAGCTTCCCGATGCGGGGACCGCTTCCTTGTTTGGTTACGATCTCGCGAAGGTTTCGGGAACGGCCTTGAGGGCAATCCGACAATGCATCGGGACCATTCCTCAGGATATCCGCCTGATTCCGGATTTCTCGGTACTCGACAATGTTGCGCTATCTGTTTCGCTCGGAGGCAGGCGTGCGTTGCCTGCTCAGGCCCGTGCGCGAATCAATGATTTGCTGGAACGCCTCGGCCTTGGCCCCAGGCGCGATCAGATGGCGATGACACTTTCGCGTGGCGAGGCGCAACGGGTTGCTGTCGCGCGAGCCCTCGTTCGATGTCCCGAACTCATTCTCGCCGACGAGCCGACTGGCGCGCAGGATCGCGATTCCGCGTGGGGGTTGATGGATCTGTTCCTCAAGGCGAATCTCACCGGAGCTGCCGTAATTTTAGCTACGCACGACCGTGAAATTGTACGTCGAGTGCGAAAACGTTGTGCAGTTCTGAAGTCGGGACGATTGTTGCTGGAGGAATCTCTGTGTACCTATTGAGATTGGCTCTGCGCCCCTGGCGTCGGGCACCGTGGAACCAGTTCCTTTCCGCTTTGGCTTCGGGCATTCTCCTCTTGCTTGCTGCTTTCATGGCATGGCTTCAGGTCGGACTTGAGCCGGTGTTGACTCGACTCAACTCCGAACAGGTGATCACCGCCTATCTGGAGGCATCCGTCGAAAAGGCCGAGGAATCGAGAATCGCGGATTCTATCCGGGCTTCCCTCGGGGCAAAAGCGATTCGCCAATTCGAAGTCGTCGATTCGGAACGGTTCATTAGGAATTTGAAAACTAAGCACCCCGTCCTCGCGGATGACCTTGAGGGCTTCGGTTCGGAAATGTCGCTCATTATTCCACGATATGTTTCTGCAACCGGATACTTTTCCGATTCCGCCCTGGACGCCATTCGAACGATCAAGGGCGTCGAATCGGCGGAAAGTTCAAGAGATCGTTATCGCCCGATTCTTGGAGCGTTCGGCGCATTAAAAGGAGTCTCGCTGTTATTTATCGGAGGCCTGATTTTGGCGCTTCTGACGGGGTTGCTCCAGCTGGCCAGAATGAACTCGCAAATGCATGAGGATGTCATTTCATTCCTGCGGCTCTGGGGTTCCGGACGGGGCGCGGCTCGGGCTCCGGGGCTGCTCGCCGGAATGAGTATCGGCTTCGTCGGCGGCTGGTTTGCTTTTTCCGGTTGGATTCTCGGGTCCCGCTGGCTCGCATCTCATATTCGCGCTTTGTCGCCCCTTTTCAGCGACATGGCGGCCCCCAGGCTCGAATGGGCCGTTCTACTCTGGATCGCGGGAATTTTGCTTGGATTAGTTTCGGGCCTCTTTGTCGCAAGAACAGCCGGAGGTCGTTCGATTCAGACCGGCTCTGGGGGGAATGCGTGGGTGTAGTCCCCGAGGCTGGCGAGAAACGCTTAAGCTCCCTTTTTCGTGTCTTCTTTCTTATTCTGACGATCGGGGGACTGGCGGCCGAAAATGAACTCTGGGCGTTTCCGAAACCTGCTGTTTCGAAAACAGGACGTCAGCCGGCGCAACTTTCCAAAAGGTTGAGCGAACTTCGGATTGAGGTGCTCGATCTCGAGCAGAATCTGATCGATTGCCTGAAAACGCAGCGAGAGGCTCGCGCCAACATGAAGAAGCTCCAGCAGCTGATCAGACTTCAACGAGAGGAGCGTTTGCTTGGTCGCAAGCGGCTCGTTGAGATCGAGAAGACGATCGGTGATCTGGAAGGCCGCCGTGAAACTCTGAAAGAGCGGATTCGTTCGCAACAGAACGAGATTCGTCGGAATTTAAGAGTGCTTGAGCGTTCCGACCGAGCTGCCTCTGAAGGGGAGTCCGGCTTCGATATTATCGAAAACGAGCGGTCGGAGGCCCCGCACCGCAAGGTTCTGGCAAATCTTGTTGACCGCGGATTGAAGGAAGCCGAAGCGCTCAGGGTCGATTTAGCTGATGCCGAAAAGCTGGAAGGTCAAATTCAGGAAGAAAAACAGCAGCTTGTGTATTTATTCCAGGATCTGAACGAGCAGGAAGGTGTTCTTGAGCTGAACCGGCAGCTTCAAGTTGAGCTTCTCGAGAAGAAACATCATGAGCGTCTGGTTCAGCTCGAGAATTATCGCAAACTTAAGAACGCCGAAGCACAGGTTGAAAGGCTTTTGAAAGAGTTCAACGCCCGGCTTGAACTTGAGCAGGCGATCCGGACCGAGCGGGTCGTTTCAAAAGCGATGATCCAGGGGGTTTTTGCGAAGCAGAAGGGGCTCCTGCCGATGCCCGTCGCGGACGGCAAGATCGTAGGCGCCTTCGGACGTGGTTATGACTCGAAATCCGGGCTTTATGTTTTCAAAAAGGGCATTGAGATTTTTACGGGGAAAAGAAAACCTGTTCGCGCCGTTTCAGCAGGCAAAATCGCATTCTCCGGGAATCTTCCCGATTATGGGAGAGTCGCGATCGTCGACCATGGTGACCACTTTTACTCGCTTTGCGCTCATTTAGGTGAGCTCTCCAAAAAAATGGGAGATCCGATAGCGAGCGGTGATCAGATCGGTGTAACAGATGACTCGGGTACTCCGGTTTATTTTGAAATTCGTGCCCGAAACGTTGCTGTGAACCCATTGCAGTGGCTCTCCAATTAGTTTAGCCTTTTCTAATGATCCAATTCACAAGAAAAGTCTCGCTTCTAGGGTTAGTTCTCAGTGTCTCCTGGCTCGGCATCGTTGTCGGTCAGAATCTTAGCCGTGAAGTCGCGGCCGTGACCGTTCAGGCGGCACCCCTTACCGGCGTCGGGTCTTCAAAGCAGGACTCCAAACAGGACCGTTATGAAAATCTGGAGCTCTTTCAGAAGGTGCTCCATTTCGTCGAAGCGAACTACGTGGAGGACAAGATCAAGAACAAAGATCTCGTCTACGGCGCCATCAAAGGAATGATGGAAACCCTGGATCCGCACTCTTCTTTTCTTCCTCCTGATGTTTTCAAGGATATGAAGATAGACACTTCCGGGAAGTTTGGCGGTCTTGGCATCGAGATCGGAATGAAGGATAACATTCTGACGGTGATTGCGCCCATTGAGGACACACCGGCGTGGAAGGCCGGCCTCAAGCCGAATGACCGGATCGTCAAAATCAACAGCGAGAGCACGAAGGGGATGAATCTTGTCGAAGCGGTTTCGAAGATGCGCGGCAAGAAGGGCACCGATGTGACGTTGTCGATTTACCGTGAAACTTTCGAAAAAATCCGCGAAGTCACGATCACCCGCGACATTATAAAAATCCAGGCCGTTAAAAACGAGGAGCTCGAGCCTGAGTTCGGGTATGTGCGTCTTTCCAGCTTCAATGAAAACGCCGCTGCCGACGTGAAGAAAGCAATCGAAAAGCTCGAAGGGAAGCACAAACTGAGGGGGCTCGTTTTCGACCTTCGCATGAACCCGGGCGGGTTGCTGGATCAGGCGGTTGAAGTCTCGTCATTGTTCATTGATGATGGCGTCGTTGTTTCCACGATCGGTCGCAACCCAGACCAGAAGGAAGTCAAATACGCTCGAAAAGGAAACGCGCGAAAGGACTTCCCGGTCGCCGTTCTCGTGAATTCGAGTACCGCTTCCGCAGCTGAAATCGTCGCCGGTGCTCTTCAGGATCACAACAGAGCGATCATCATGGGCCAGCCCACCTTTGGAAAAGGCTCGGTTCAGACTGTCATTGAATTGGGGCAGGATCTCGGCCTTAAGCTCACGATTGCCCGTTACTACACTCCGAGCGGCCGAAGCATTCAGGAAAAAGGGGTTCAGCCCGATATTCTCCTGGATGATTTTGATCCGAAGCTTCTCGCCGAGGCGCGGCGCAAGCAGGACTACTTCCGCGAAAAGGACCTGAAGGGTCATATGGTCAATACGGACGATGAAGCGAAGGAATTTAAGAAGGAAGAATTGGACGCTCTCAGCAACAGTAAGGAAAAGAAAAAGGGCTCCGAGAAAGCGGCTGCACCGGATAAAGCCAAAGAGGAAGATGAAATGGCGCCCATGAAGTTCAATCCGAAGGAGGATTTCCAAGTCCGCGAGGCATTGAACTACCTGAAGTCGTATGAAGTCTTCAAAAAGCTCGCGATCGAACAGAAGCCGGGCAGCGGCGCGGTCAAAAAGACGGCCGCGAACCAGTAATCGATCGTATGGCCCACGACGACTTGCCCCTTTTCGCACAGGCCCGAGAGTCGTCGCAGCCGAAGCATTGGACGGTTACCGAGATTACGGCTCGCATCCGAGGGGTGTTGGAGCCGGCGTTTCCGCTCATCTGGGTAAAAGGCGAAATCAGTAACTGCCGACCGGCTTCGTCGGGTCATGCGTATTTTTCGCTGAAGGACCAGAACGCCATGATCTCGGCCGCCGCTTTTGGGTGGGGGGCGCGCCGCAGGTCATTTGAACTCAAGGATGGTCTTCAGGTCCTCTGTCGCGGCAAGATATCACTTTATGCTCCAAGGGGCAGTTATCAGCTCACGGTTGACCACATCGAGCCGCTCGGGGCCGGCGCCCTGCAGATCGCCTTTGAACAGCTTAAAGCCAAGCTTTCGGCTGAGGGCCTGTTCGATTCGAAAAGGAAGCGAACTCTGCCCGCCTTTCCGAAACGGATCGCGGTAGTGACTTCTCCCACTGGAGCGGCGATTCAGGACATGTTGAATATTCTGAAGAGGCGGGCTCCGCACCTTCACGTTACGATTGTTCCGGCGCTGGTTCAGGGTGAGGAGGCGCCACGGCAGATTATTCGCGGATTGCAATGCGCGAATCGCTGGAATCTCGGCGACCTGGTTGTTCTCGCGCGCGGTGGCGGCAGCATCGAGGATCTCTGGTGTTTCAATGATGAGGCTTTGGCTCGCGCTATTGTTGCATCCCGGCTTCCGGTCATTTCCGCGGTCGGGCACGAGATCGATTTCACGATTTCGGATTTCGTTTCGGATTTGCGTGCGCCGACACCTTCGGCCGCGGCGGAGTTGGTTTCCGGTCACTGGGTGGAGGCCGTGGCGAGGGTTCGGGAGTGCACCCAGCGGCTTCAAACCGGGATCAGGCGCGATCTCACAACGAGAAAAACGCTCCTTCAGCATGTCGCGGCCAGGCTGATCAGCCCGAAGGACCGCTTGCGTGAGCAGATACAACGCTGCGATGAGCTCTACATGCGCCTCCTGCGTGCTTTCAAGGCCCGCCTGGATCGCCGAAAGTCGGTGGTCGAACAAATGGCTGGCAAACTCGATGCTCTTTCCCCTTTGCGTGTTCTCGAGCGCGGCTATACGATCATTCGTGATCCCGCCAAGGGCGGGTTCGTGGTCAGGAGCGCGGCCGAAGTCAGCGCCGGGCAGGAGCTGCAGGTGACATTCCATGATGGACAGAAAGCGGTTCGGGCGATTTAGCGCCTTTTTTGCCGTTGGATTTTGTTATCTCGTGGTGTGTGCGACGGGCGCGAAGAACCACGAATTGAGGGCGGCGCAATTGCCTGAGCAGGCCGTGAAAGCCGCTGACTTTCGGGCGGAGCTCTCAGCTTCGCAAGTCAAAGACGGTTCGGTCGTGATCGTCTCTGTCGGTCTTCCGGAGCAGCTTGAGGATGCCTTGGTGAAGGGGGATTTTGAAGGTATTCAGATCCCGTTTTTTTCCGATTCAGTAAAAGGCGAGTACCATGCCGTTCTCGGGGTTCCGTACAATCATAAGTCCGGTGAAACGAAGATAAGCATTCGGGTTCTGAAGAACGGGATTGAATATTCCAAGGAGCTGCCGCTCACCGTTCTGAGCGGGCAATATGCCTCAGAAACCCTTCGCGTCGATCTGCGCCATCTCAATCCGACCAAAAAGGACATCAAGCGGATCTTTCGTGACAAGGCGGAGGTTGGAAAAATTTATTCGCGGCTCATCCCGCGGAAATACTGGAAGGGGCCGTTCAGGTTTCCCGTCGAGAGTGCGATTACGAGTGTCTATGGCACGAAGCGAGTGTTCAATGGTCAATTCGCGAGCTTCCATTCCGGACTCGATTTCAAGGCCCCCGTCGGAACGCGAGTATACGCCTCGGCTCCAGGAAAGGTTGTTCTGGCAAAAGATCTCTTTTTTACCGGCAATACGGTGATGGTCGACCACGGCTATGGGGTGCTCACCCTGTATGCTCATTTGAGCAAGATTGATGTGACGCGGGGACAGATGGTCGATCTGAACACTCTCCTCGGTCTTTCAGGAGAAACGGGGCGAGTGAGCGGGCCGCATCTCCACTGGCAGGCAGTCGTTCATAAAATGAAAGTGAACCCCCTTGATTTGACGAAGGTGATGAAATGAAACGTTTCCGGTTTTGGTTTTGTCTTCTGCTTGGAGTTTTGGCTTCTCTGGAATTTTCCTGTTCGGCTTGGGCTGCCCGGGAGACGGTCATCGAGAATCCCGATGCGGAGCTCCGGCAAGGCCCTGGAAAAAAGTTTTCCCGCTTGGCGAAGCTCCCGGCGGGAACCTGGGTTACCGCGAGTAATTACCCCATCGATGGCTATTATAAAATCCGAACACTCAAAGGGCAGGTCGGCTGGGTGTCGGCGGATGCCTTTGGAACTGTTTACCGAGCCACGATTGAGACTGATTCGGTTCTCGTCCGGAATGGTACGAACACGAAAGCGAAAGTGCTCTTTACTTTGGAAAAAGGGGCCGCGATTAACGCAATGGGAACCCCTGTGAACGGCTGGGTGGCCATTCGTAACGGTTCTGAACAGGCCGGCTGGATTCCCGCGACTGCCGTATTCGTCGATTTTTCCGCAGTTGTTATTGCCGGGAACGTGGAAGTGCGTCAGGGACCTACGGCGGCCACGCCGGCAATCGCAACGCTCGCCCGAGGCACTTGGGTGACCTCCAGCAAAGGTCTGAAGAACGGTTTTTACAAGGTCCGCACCCCTGATGGGAGGCTTGGATGGGTCCCGTCAAAGGCGATTGATTTCAGACAGGCGCCCGAGATCATTGAGCCGGTTCAGGCAGCCGGGGATAATCCGCCGACCGAGGAAGCACCTCCGACTGAAGACTGGTAAGTGCAGTTCATCAGGATCTGAAGCTGAACAGCTTCAAAATGGAACGCAGAAGCCAGATTGCGAGCGCGGCCGTGAACAGGATCGTGAATAGTCCGCCAAAAGCCGCAAACCCGATGAACGCGATTATGACGGCGAAGACAGGCACGAGAACGGGGACGAGCAAAGCAGTCAGCGGGCCGGCTCTCCAAATGTGAACGCGAGTTTGCCGCTGCCCCGAGTAGCCGGAATATTCTGAGCGGGTCTCTGCGCTGACGGGTTCGCCCTGGCGATCGAGGACTACGCCTTCCTTCAGTTCCAGGACACTTCCATCATCAGCTCGGATTTCCGCCTTCTTGGTCAAAAAGAATTCTCCCTGTAGGCGCAGGTCTTATCGCATTTCCGGCAGGATTGGCTATCCGGAAATATTTTCCATGACCAGTTCCGGACAGTTCGCCGTCCAGCTCAGTTTGTAATGCCAACTGCCCGCTTTTTGTTGAATCCCGTCCACTCTCGCGCGGGTATCCATCGACCGGCCGGACTTGGGGTCGAGCAGATTGACAAGAATGCTCGAGCCTTCCGTGAAGGGGGGGGCTGACAGGGCGTGATGACTGATCAGCTCGCATCCATGCTCGGAGGCGAGACGCAGCTGTCCGCTGATCGCGCTTCGCCTGTCATGGCAGATTGCCTCAAGCGGCAGAATGGAGTCGTGTCTCAGGACGGGTTTGGAGCTTTTTGCCGGCCCGCCCGCGGCAGTGTCGGTGGAGAGGGAGAGAGGCGGAGGTGCGGGGTCCAGTGGCGACCATTCTTTGGCTTTCGCATTCCAGGTCCAGGAGAAATCGCGGAGTTTTCCGCTGGTCTTCATGGAGTCGAACTCGTCCTGCGTATAGGGTCCGAACGCGCGTCCGGATTTGCCCAGATAGATTTGCGTGCTCATTGCGACACCTTCTTCATTTTAATCGCCAGGTATTTGTCCTTGCTTGAGCAATTGTCGAACAAATTTGCCTTGAAAGACCCAAGCTCGTCTTCCCAGATTTCGCCGCCTTCTTCGTCAGACCCGGTTGCGGACCGGCCCCAATCCCAGTTCTTCTCGTCCCGTTGCGGTCTGTCGTCCTTGATCTTCTCGGCGATGTCCTTGTAGTCGGGATGCGCGTTCTGCCAGATGATGTCGTGACTGGCGCCGTTATAAATTTCCACTTCAACAAGCTGCAGATTCTCGCCGATTTCGTCCAGCTGGGCGAGCATCCGACGCGAACGGTTTGCCAGATCGGCGTTGATCGCGGCCACGAGCTTGCCTTCTCGAACCGGGCTCTGCTTCAGGTGATTTTTGAGAATGACTTGCCAGACGGGCGCGGCCCGTTCAAGCCTTCTCAGGCGGGTCATCTGCCGTTTTAAAACCGTCAGATCGTTCCGGATTTTCGTTGGCAGTTCCTCTCCGGGTTTTTGCTTCATTTTCGCGAGGTGGAGCCGCGGCTTCAGGTCGCGAATGAGCGCGAGAATCTCGTTAACGAGCCTGTTTTGCTCCTGGGCACCGGATTTTCCCAGACCAAGCGCGAAATCTTTTTCATCGAAGAGGAGATTGATTTCGTCCTGATGTGAGATGAATAACGGCGAGCGCACCCATTCGCTTGAAATTCGCTCGGGCGCGACGTCTTTCTGGCTTTTTCTGAGATATCGGACGGCGAAAGGGTAAAGCAGACGCTGATCGGAGGCCGAGATCCAGTTAGAAAGCCATCGATATGACTGTTCATAGTACTTCTGGAAAAGTTTGATCGCATTCACGGATTGCGGGTACTGGCAGAGTTCCGCCATTGCCATGGCCATGACCATCGGTGATTCGGGAGCGAAAGTATGGCGCAGTCCTCCTGCCTGGAGGTTCATCGACGTTCCAATGGCTTCGCCGTAGTGTTCAGCCATGAGTTGCGCCCACGCAAGCTCCGAAAGCGATCGAGCCAGCTCATTCGAGCTCTTGGTCACGATCTTCCAGTGGCTGATCGCCTTGTCGTATTGTCCCAGGCTGTAAAGGGCCCGTGCAGTGATGATATGAGCCGTATCGACATAGCGGTTCAAGGGCTGCGGCATTGAAGGGAACGCGATGAACCTCTCTGACTCCTGAATGGTCAGCTTGTGGTTACCGATGCGGGCGGCCCAAAGAGCGCGTCCGAGCGCTTCGTAGGCTCCCGCGCCTTTCAGAAAACTGAGTGTCCGTTCGGCATCTTTCGAGAGAGCGTTAACGGGAGCGTCTTGGGAAATGAGAAAACGGATTTCCGCGGCTGCGGCTTCCCAAACCACGGCGCGTTGCTTGGGGGTTTTTGCATGGGAGAGGTAGGCTTGAAATTGTTGGACCGCTTCGCGCGGCAGGGTCAGCGATGGATAACGCGAATGAATTCTCAGAAGGCAGCCCAAGGCGGCAAGCTGGACTCCTCCGAATTCGGGGTTGAAGGGCCGTGAGGCGATGGATGAAAATCCCCCGTGGGCGACGTGGACCAGTTTCGCTTCGAAGAGCGCCCGCGAGATCCAGTACTCTCCGAAAATCTGGCCTTCGGCTTTTTTGCTGATCTGCCGCAGGCCCAATGCTTCAGAAAAACCCTGTACCGGCTTGAGTCGTTTGAGGAGGAAGTCCTTCCAGTCTTTTTGAAAGTCTTCTGGAACCGGCAGAAGCTGCTGTTCAGGGTTTGCGGCACTCACGGCGATTCCCGCAGTACCCGAAGTCCCGAAATTCCAGATTTCCCGATCCGTGCAGGTGTCTTCGCCGGAAAGCAGCCCGATTGATTGTTGCGAATCAGCGCTGCCCGAAGTGCCCGAAGTACTGACACCGCCCGAGCCCGGTGGTTCCGCACCCGAACTTGCCCCCGCGGCAATCAGCGGTGCGGTAATCATTACGGACGAAATGAGGAGTTTGGAAAACAGCTTCATTTCGGGAAGCCCACGAGAAAGGTTGCGCCAAAGGTCACGGCATGAGTCCAGTTAATGCGTTGGCCCTTGACTGTCCCATAGGTTTGCGGATTGATCTTTTCCTTGATCGTTTCGCGGTACCACATCGGACGATAATCCAGACGGAGGGACATCCATTGTGTCATATAGACTTGCTGACCGATGCCAAAGAAGGGAGTCAGAAAGCTCCCGCTTTCCGTTCGCGTCATGCCGGCGCCAGCCGAAATATGCATATCGTAGTAGATGATCTTCTTACCGACGAGGCTGAGTTTTCCGTACAGAGGACTTGCGGTCACCTCAGCTCCCATGAAGGCGCGAGGTTCATTCGTGTTGACGCGCGGTTCTCCTGACCATTCCTGAAACGCGATTTGCGCCGATGATGGTGCGACAAAACTTCGCCAGCCAAACGCGTGAACGGCCCAATATTCAGAAAAATGGAATCCGAGACTCAGTCCTGCTGATTTGACACTGAGGAAGGGGTCGCTCGAGACGAGGCCTCCGAAGGTGGCGAACTCGAATTTGAATTCTTTCGAATAAAGCCGGTTCTGAACGACTCCGAGCTCGGACTCGTTGCCGCGAGCCCAGTATTTTTCCTTGATCGTGTCGACGTTCACTTTTTCGGCTCCGGCCGCTCCGCTGGAAAAGCCCGAGGTGGCGGCTCCGGCCGATTTCCCGCTGGAATCGGCGGCCAATGCGGCTTGGGTCAAGCCGAGAATACTCAGCAACAGAAAAAATACCATTCGGGACACTCTTTTTGACGAATCCATGTCAGCCACCTCCCAGGGTTTTGAAGATGAAAGGATACGAAACGCCGACTTCAATACGGCCTTTCGGCTCAGGGAATTTCCAGGTATTCAGCCGTCTCAGGATGCAATCGTCAAGAGCCGGATCCGGTAACGTTGAGGATTTCACTTCCGATGACTTGACGACACCATTGCCGCCGATCGTGAAATTCACGATCAGGCGACCTTCGATTCCCGAAGCGCGGAGCATTGCGGCTTCATAGCAGTACCGGATCTCGCTGAGATGCTTGTGGATGACTTCTCCCACCTGCTCTTTGGTCAGACCTTCTTCGACGCTGGTGTTGCCGAGGTCAAGCGAGACGAGGGAATTTCCTTGTCCCTGGATTCCGGCGTGCTGGCCTTTGCCGTATCCGACGCCGGTCCCGCCGCCCGCGCCGCCCGCGCCGCCGATCGAGCCGACCTGAACGTTTTTAGCGTTCATCAAGCCGATTTCGGCACCGGTTGCCTGAAGGGCGCTGGATTTGCTGTCGAAAAGTTTCCGGGCATTGGCGGAATTTCGTGTGCCGACAACAATATCGGATTGCGCGAGGAGTCGGGTCATCCCGCCCTTAAGAAGCCCGTTGATGCTGTTGCGCAGTGCTTTGGCACGAAACGCCTGGACCACTGCTGCATCCTGCACTTTTGTCGTGCCCTTCTTCTCGCTCCCGCCGGCGTCTTCCTGTCCGGCCGGTTTTTGCGGCCCCATCACTATCTTGGTGAACTGCGGTGGGACGAGTTCAGTCTCGGCGGGAGGTTTTGGCCAGATGAAGCACAGCGCTATGAAGAGGCCGAAAGCGATCCCCGCGTATCGCAAGGAGCGTTTGAACCAGGCTGTTTCGGGATCAGGTATCTCGATCTCGCTTCGTGTGAGGTCTTGCGAACTGGGAGCTTGGACCAACCCGAAGTGCCAGGTCTGCGTGCCCAGAATAATCTGGCACTGGAGCAGTTCTTCGGGGGAAATCGAGACCGGGGTGTTCGACTTGCCGATTTTTTGGGTACCGGTGAGCTTGAGCTGCAGCCCGTCGTCGAGCATCGTTAGTTCATAATTGTCGCTTTTTCTTCGCCCAGTCCTCTTAAGCGAGAAAACGGTCCTTTTCTGCGCAATTCCCAGGTACTCCTGCTCGACGGCTCTTGAGCTGAGAATCCAGTTACCCGCACAGGCAAAAGCCTGGATTACATCGCCTTCCCGCGAGGTGAAAATCGGTGACACGGCGGTCATACGGTGAATCTTCAGAACGCACGGCGGACGTTTTTCTTTTTCCTCGAAAAAGGGAAGTTCGAGTTCGGCGCCTTTTTCGAGAGCTTTGTTGTCCAATTCGCGAAGGCCTTCTTTGCGCGGGCCGGTCATTGTTCCCGAAATGTTACGTGCTCTCACGCCATTTTCGGTGCGTTCAATGACCCAATGGAGCGGATGCCCGAGGGTGAGGGGGGCGTGCGCATGCCAGATCTGTGTTTTCGAAACTCCACGGATCGAAGTCGTGACGACGTAATGCCCGGCGGCCGCTTTCATGGGAGATACCTCAGTAAACGCAGGGTTTCGGCGGTTTCGGAACGGAATCCGCCGCGCTTGCGGTAAAGATGGTGCTTGCGGCGCCTCTTTTCCGCTTCCGAAAGATGAGAGAGGGAATCAAGAGGTCGTTTGTTCATGCCCTCGACGACCTCGTCTTCGAAATCGATCACTTTCTGGCGTTTTGGTTCGCCCGCAAGGCTCGGTGGGATAGCGCTCAATGAGGGGAAAATGAAGCTTGCGACCAACAGCGCACCTATGATGCGACTGGTTCCGAAAACCTGGGCTAAAAATAGGTGAATCCACGCGAGATACGCCATTGAATTAAGTTTACTTAACACAGTGTAAAAATGCAAATAATCGGAATTTTTTATAAAAGCTTATTAATTCGGCAACTTATCCGGACATGGGGGAAATGCAAAGTGTTCTCGCCTGGCGCAATCGCTGCATCAGTTTCCCGCCCGGGGGAGCGCTGCATGGATTCAAAGCTATTCGTCTTCTGGTCCGTCTTATTGCTGGCGTCAGGGGTTTCGCATTCGAGCGCAAGAGAACGAGCTGAGGATCAAAGAAAGGGACTCACCCAGTTGCCGATCGAGGAACTGATGAAAGTCCAAGTGACCACACTCGCTACCGGGTCGCGGCAAAAAATCGATCAAGCCCCCGCGATGGCTTCGGTCATTACTGCGCGTGACATTGAAGCCATGGGGGCGATCACGGTTGAAGAAGCACTGGAATCAATTCCAGGGTTCCATGTGTCAAATTCCGGACAAATTTATACGAGTAAATATCTTATTCGAGGAATTTCGACGGTCTTTAATCCGCAGACCTTGGTCATGGTGAACGGAATCCCGATTTCCAGCATTGCCAGGGGTGACCGCCTGATTCGTCTCGGTGTTCTGCCGGTTAAAATGGTCGAAAGAATCGAAATCATTCGCGGGCCAGGTTCGGCGCTTTACGGCGCTGATGCGTTTGCGGGCGTGATTAATGTGATCACGAAAACCGCTGCCGATCTTCGTAGATCAGAAGTAGGAGGACGGGCAGGCAGTTTTGATTTTCGCGAAACCTGGTTCCTGCATGGCGCAACCTACGGTGATCTGAACCTGTCTTTCATGGCTGATTACCAGGAAACCGAAGGTCACAAAGAGATCATCATCGAGGATGCTCAAACTTTATTGGATCAAGCTTTTGGGACTCGAGCTTCCCTTGCTCCTGGGCCGGTCAGTCTTTCTGAAAAAGGAGTCGCCGTATTCTTCGATGCTGAAAAATCCAAATGGCGGTTACGAGGTTCTTACTTCGGGAAAAATAACGTCGGAATGGGGCAGGGAATCGCGGAAGCCCTCGATCCGCGCGGCAGGGGTGGGCTCAGTCGGGTTACAGCCGACTTGACGTATATCGACCCGAAAATCGGAGAAAGTTTGGATTTCTCATCACAGCTTTCGTATCATCACGGCGCTCAGAGAGTTGATGAATATGAAATTCTATTCCCTCCTGGAGCCAACTTAGGCAGCGGAGTTTTTCCTAATGGCGTGATCGGCAGTCCAGAATTTCGGGAACGTCAGTTTCGATTTCACAATTCGCTGTTCTTTGACGCCTCCGAAACACATCGGCTTCACTTTGGCGCGGGCCTGTCCTCAGCCCGTGTTTTCATGATCAGAGAGTCGAATAATTTTACCAGCACGTTTGCTCCGCGTCCGAACGTCGTTAATTTAACCGATACTTCGGAAATTTATCTCCCAGAAAACTCCAGATTCAACGTTTACGGGTATGTCCAAGACGAGTGGAAATTCTCTGATGACTGGGAACTCACGACGGGTGCTCGTTACGACCATTACTCCGATTTTGGACATACATTTAATCCGAGAGCGGCGCTGGTTTGGAGAACGACTCCTGATTTAACGACCAAACTTCTTTATGGACGCGCGTTTCGGGCACCGAGCTTCGCCGAACTCTACACAATCAACAATCCGGTCGCCTTGGGAAATCCGAATCTCACCCCTGAGACGATCAATACCTACGAAATTGCCTGGGCTTATCAGATCACGCCGGAGGTCCACACAGGGCTTAATCTGTTTCACTATGACATAAACGATCTCATCACCTTCGTAAGAGATCCCGTCGGAACGACCACCGCGCAGAATTTCAGCAATCAAACCGGGAATGGTCTTGAATTCGAAACAAAAATCAAAGCATGGGACGAGCTTCTATTCACGGGAAACTACGCCTTTACAAAAGCAAAGGACGAAAGAAGCGGCAAGGATCCGGGGGATTATCCGAATCACAAAGCTTACCTCAGGGGTGACTGGGGTTTTGCCAGGAATTGGGATTGGAGTACGCAGCTTCATTGGATTGGCACCCGAAAGCGACAGCCCGCGGATACTCGAAGTGATCTCTCGGGTTATACGACCTTAGATCTGATGTTGCGCCACAGACTTCTTCAAACACTCAATATTCGCGCCGCGGTTCGGAATCTCTTTGACGCCGATGTCAGAGAACCGAGTAGTGGTCCAGCACCGAGTGCCCTGACTGCGTCCATTCCCAACGATTTGCCTCAGGCGGGACGAAATTTTTACGCGGAGCTGGCCTATACTTTTTGAATCGCTAAAGGAAGTTCGACCGTGAAACGGGAACCTTGACCCGGCTGGCTCTCAACGCGAATGTCTCCTTGATGAGCTCTGATGATTTTAAGAGTGATATAAAGCCCGAGCCCGAGCCCGCCGAAATGTCGATAGGGCACAGCCCTTCCGAACTGTTTAAAGATATTTGACTGTTCTTCGGCTGAAATTCCGATCCCGTGATCACGAATGGCAAACACGGCCTTTTCTCCTTCGGGTTGGCTCGTGATCACAATGGGTTTACCCTCGCCGTATTTTAATGCATTCTCGAGCAGATTAACGATGACTTGCTCGACTCTGGTCCTGTCCCACAGACCCGGCCTGATCTCTTCCAATTGAAGAGTGACTTCGGAGCGCGATGCGGTGATTTCAGAATGATAGCGTTTTACGACACTTTGAATCAGCGCATTCAGGTCTACGGGTTCAAGTTCCAGCTCGAACTGCCCGGAGGCGATTCGAGTCACGTCCAGGAGATTTTCGACCAGTCCTGCCAAGTGCGCAATATGGCGTTCTGAGTCGATCAGCATCGTTTCGAGCTTGTCCGAAAATTCAGGGGTTAACTGTTTTGCGGTGGCCATTTTTCGAATGAATTGGACCTGAAGCTTGAGTGGCGTAATCGGGGTATTGAGTTCATGAGATGCGATATACATGAATTCATCGCGCGCGCGAACGCCTTCCTGTGCTTCGTTAAGCAGACGCTCGCGCTCACGATTGTATTGTTCAATCCGGCTGAGCATGTGGTTAAACGCGTCAGTCAGGATCGAAAGCTCATCTTCGCCGCTGGTTTCGGCTCGGATTGAGTAGTCCTGTTTTTCAGAAACCAGTTGCGCCGTTCTGATCAATTTGAGCAGGGAGCCAGAGACCAGATGGCGGAGCCTGCGCGAGAGAATATAAGCCATGAATAACGCGAAAATCAGCACCGTCACGATAACCACAATGTGGAAACGGATAGCCTGCTGCATTTCCCGAAGGTCCGATACTAAGAGCAGTGTCCCGACCTGCCGTTTCTCCATCACGATGGGTTCACGAACCCAGACTTCCCCTCTGAGAAATTCGACTGTAGGACCCGGCTTTAATGAAGGACAGACGAACGGATGATTTTCGCGAATATAGAGCCCTGCGATCCGTTGTGAGTCATCGTAGATGCACGCGGCGATGATGCTGTATCGGCGATTGAGCAGCGCTAGGGTTTCATTCAACGTTTCGGTGTCGCGAAACACGAGCGCGGCGGTGCTGTTCGAGGCGACGATTTGCGCCAAAGCCGAAACGGATTGTTCCATTCGGCTTTTTTCCCGAATTCTATCCCCGACGATCAATGCAATGCCACTGGCTGCTAGCGCCGCGATGACTGCGAGCATGATAACCACGAGAATCTTAGTTGCGATCTGTGCTTTTCCGAACCATGTGGAAATTTTCTGGCGCATGCTGCGGACGATCATCGGATCACCTCCGCAACGTTGAGGAGCTTTGAGCTGATTTTTAAACCGGCTCGTTCCGCAGCGGTGAGATAGATTTTGAAACCAACGCGCTGTGCTTGAAGCTTGAACTGAATGATTCCACCCAGCTTTATGAATTCGGCGTGGTCAGAAACACTGAGAATGGCTGCTGCTTTCAGGCGCAATAGGATTCCTGAGACCTGTGCTGAATTGCCGTCCAGAGTGATGTATACGATCTGGCAATCCGCTAACGCTTCCGTCGGCGATCGCTTCACTACGGCGACTTTTCTCTCTTTAATTGTCTCATTTTGTAAGACTTGCGTCGTTCTCTCCACAATGTGAGCCGGTCCTATGACGCAAAGATTGAACTGGCGAGGGGACCTGACGAAGACTTCGACTGGCCATTCGATGAAGCGGCCGAAATTCAACAGAAAGGCGGCTTTCACGTCCTCGGGGGAGTATGTCGGTTCGGCAGCCATAAGTCCCTTGGCATGGGCGCGGCTGGGCCCCGGAGGGCTCCCTCCTTGTAGAAGACAGAAAACCACTAGTCCAAAAAAGAGGACTCGAGAGAGGATTAGACACCATGAATACATTGCACCCGCACCCGATAGAAATCGTGCAAGCAGACTGCCAAAGGACACTGCGCCCTCTACATCCGACTGCAATACTGCCTGACGAGTTTCATCAATGTATCGATATCGAAAGGTTTCTTTATGACGGCATCCGCTTTCTTCAGGGGGGTCGCTTTTTCTGAAAACGCCGTTACGACCACGATGGGAATTGTTGCCAAGACAGCGTCTTTATCGAGAGCTTCGGCAAATGCCCAGCCGTCCATGACTGGCATCATCAAATCCAACAAGATGAGGCAGGGAGACGGGATTCTCGGCAGGACCTCGAGGCCTTCTTTTCCGTTCGCGGCAGAAAAGACTTTAAAGCCCTCGGTCTCAAGGATGAGACGCAGTGTTTCGCTGATTCCGGCGTCGTCTTCCACGATCAGAATGCTTTGACATGGCATCTCATCATGAATGCGAGCAAAAAGCAGACCGGAGAATTATTTTCCCGCTTTTCTCAATCGAATCAGTTCCTGAAACAGGGGCTTGTAGCCAAGTTCAGGCAGCTCTTCGATTCCATGCCGGCATTTACGCTTCCAGTTCGGGCGTTCTTTCCAGGTGCCCGGAACATTCTGGGGCAGTGTTTCGAGCCAGAGGTCTTCGATGTTGACCTGCATCACTTTTACCGGGTCGTGAGCTGTCAGCACGAGCATGGCTTTAAGGATTTGTTTCAGATCTTGCGTCGGCTCCTTGAGCAACCCTTTTTTAACCAGAAACGTCACGAGTGCGTCCTTGGCGTCCTCGCGCGCCTTCTTCTTGGCATCAAGCTCTTCAGGGCCGAAGTAGCCAAGCTGCATTTTATCGACGATGTCGAGGCCTTCCCAGAACGCGGCGAAAGGCGGCATGTCATGGGTATTCAGGCTGCAGATGCAATCGACCGGAACGGGGGATAATGGCTCATCCTTATTCGTCGAAAGCCGGCGCTGTTGGACGTACATTCTGAGAATTCCGTGTTCCGTCATCGCCTCTCGAATTTCGGGAGGCACGGTACCCAAATCCTCGCCGATCAGCGTACATTGGTTACGATGAGATTCGAGCACGAGCAGTGCAAAAAATTCTTCCATCCTATATCGGATATAGACGCCGTTCTTGGCTCCGAGGCCATGTGGAACCCAGTAAAGTCTGTAAAAGCACATGACGTGATCGAGTCGGAGCAGCCCCGCATACCTCATGTGACTTTCAAGGCACCTTCTGAAGTATCCGTACTTGCTCAATCGGATCGCCTGCGGGTTCAGCGGGAGAATCCCCCAATCCTGTCCGTGGACATGGGCAGGGTCCGGCGGGCAGCCGGCCGAAACTACCTGGGCGAAGGCTTCACGATCGCGCCAGACGTCGTAACCATCTGCATGAGCACTCAAAGGGAAGTCGATGTAAATGCCTCGGCCTTTCTTCTTTGATTTTTCGGAAATCGCGAGAAGCTGACGATGGGCGAGCCACTGAGCGTAGAGGTGGGTTTTGCGGTCGCGATCATTATAATCCGATTTCCTGATCTTCCCTGAACGAAGCGGTTCTGGCCAATTGCGCCAGGATTCGTTTCGTTTGTCACAGACTGCACGAAACTCCGCGTAGTCCGCCGCCGAGGGATAAATTTTCAGAAACTGTTTGAACTCGCGGCTCTTATCGCGCTTTTTCGCGAAAAAGAACTCCGCCATCGCTTCCAGAATGGGGCGTTTGAGTCGCGCAACCGAACGGTAATCCACCTCTTTCGTTGCCCGGAGTTTCTCGATTTCGGTTCTGAAGGGCGAAGATTCAGTCAATTCGCGGGCTTTCGCGCAATCCTTCCATTCCGGCGCCTGTCGCGGGTCGACGTAAAGCTCGTTCCAATGGACACGACTCAACGGCGAGTAGGGGCTGGGTTCCACGATCGGCTTGTCGGTGAAAACAGAAAGCATCGGCAAAGTCCCGATGAAGTCGCAACCGAGATCATACGCCCAATCCATCAACCGGGAGAGGTCGTTAAAGTCGCCAATTCCCCAACTCTGTTTGGAATGAACAGCGTAGAGAGGCGCGAAAATCCCGCACGAGCGTTTCGGGCCGCGAGCAGGCTTGTATGCTTTTTTGGGCGCCGAAATAATCATGATTGTCTGGCGCGCGGAACCGAGCATGAGCTTGGCTTCGTGATATCCGAACGGAATCTTTCGTTTCAGTTTGACTGACACCTCGCGGAATAGAGTTCCTTCGAAAGTCTCTTCGCACGACGCGGGAAGTTTTAACAGGTCCAGGGTGACGCTGAAGCCTTTGCCGGATTCGAGCTTCAGGGTGATCTTGGCGATCAGTTTCTTTGATTTCGTCGTTTTCGGGACCGCGAACCGGATGGGAATCTCAGGAACCCGTCCTTCCCAGAAAACCACGACCGGCTCGCACGGCTTCTTCCAGCTTTCGGCGACGGTTTCAGCCATGATGTCATCGATGTTCGAAAGATCTTCCTTGAGCTCTGCGACGCCACCGAGTGCATTGAGCGCGATCACGAGGCCGGCAGGAGTGGTTTCTACCGTGGTCCCAAAGGCGCTGTGGTACGAGGTCTGAACGCCCTTCGCGACAGCTAGCTTGTGAAGCTTCGTGATCTGTTCCGGGGTGTGAGTCATGACGTTTTGGCCTCCAGCAGTTTTAGAATTCCCGAGAGGGGCACTTTTACCCATTCAGGACGGTTATTGATTTCATAGGTAAGCTCGTAGAGCGCCTTTTCAAGAAGATAAATATCCAGGAGCATCTGAATCGACTCCGTGGATTCGGGGAGGAAATCTGAATTTCCAGCGTTTCCGAAATATCCTTTGAGATAGGCTACGCAGACCCAGGCGTGCCAGAACTCCAGCCAGTGCTCCATTTCTGTGTTCGACGGGTATTCCCCCTGTCCCGCAACGTGCGATGCATAATGGAAAGATCGCAGCATCCCCGCGACGTCGCGTAGCGCGGAGCGTTTGAACTTCCGCTCAGAAAGGCTTCGCGCCGGCTCACCTTCAAAATCGATAATGACGAAGTCTTTTCCCGTGTAAAGGACCTGCCCCAGATGAAAGTCACCGTGGGTCCGAGTTCTCATCGCGTTCACTTTGTTTTCGAGGAGCTGGTCGAAGCGTCGGTAGAGTTCGGATTTTGCGGCAAGAAGGGGATGCATTTCACGTTGGACGCTTTCGGGAAGGTCCTCCCCGACGACACGGAGTGCATCGAGAGTTCTGTCAGCCTGTTCGCGCATCGACTGGTAAAGCGCCCGCTGGTAAAACAACGTGAAAGGTTCGGGTTCGAAATCCGAGTTATTGGCTCCGGCGCGGCTGGCGAGTGCGATGTGCATCTCTATCGTTCGTTTGCCGAGGAGTTCCGCCATCGAAAGAAAGGGTTCGAGATATTTCGTGACTTCCTTTGGGAAAGGCTCTTTCGAGGCTTCCAGAATGTCCTTCGAAGGCATCGGAAGCTGGATAGTCTGCAATCCAAGAGTCCCGCGCTTTTTGCAGAATCTCGAGAGGCGCTTCATGAAAACTTTCCAGGCATCTCCTTCGTTCGCGACAAAAGCCTGGACGCTCGCGAGAGTGATCGGCTCGGAATCGGGTTGGAGATACTCAAGAGTGGCGATCGAAAGCGGGGCATTGCGAAAATCCGTGTGATCCGTCAGAAAGCGCCCGATTTCGACATCCGGATTCACGCCTTCTTCCAGTCTTCGAAAAAGCTTCAGAACGAAACGATTTCCATAATTGATCGAGGTATTGCTTTGCTCCCCTTTTAACACCTCTGAGCGCGGTCTTGTTCGAAGCTTGGCTCCCGAACGCGCATGCCGGGTAAGCGAGGAAATCAGGCCACCCGCGGACGCCTTTAATCGTTTCTTCTCGAAAATGAATTTGAGCAGATCGGCCCGGAACCCGTCATCCCAGGTCGCATCCTGAATCACGGTGAATTCTTTGCCGGACCTGATCGCGCTGAGCACCGATTGCGGGTATCTCTTTTTAACCATGCGAGCGGCGCTGCCCTTTACGATTCGGAGCGGAAGTGCGTAGGTGTCCGGAGCGCCCGCGGTGTACTTGATCAGCATGAGGGCGATCACCGTTTCGTTCGAAAACGGAATTTTTTCGACCATCTCGATTGCCCTAATTTTGCGCGCTTTTCCGCCAAACCACCGGAGTTTTGGAAGAACCTCCGGGAGAATGGCTTCAAGATTGCTCCAGAGAGCCTCCTCGGAGTTGGTTTCTGCCCGCTTCGGGCTCCGTTTGCTTTTCTTTACTGTTCGAGATCGCTTCATTGTTTTTGGATCCTGAAAATGGTGACTGGTCTTGACGACGGGGGCAGCTGGAGTTTTTGCGTACGGCCTTTCCACGTGAACGGGCGATCCGAGACCAGATCCGTCACTTTGTAACTCGACCGGATATTGAAACCGAAAGACTCCAACGGAAGCTCGATCCGTGCTGTTTGCGTTTTGTGGAAATCGAGATTGGCTACAACCAGGATAATGTTCGAGAGATCATCCGTGTGTTTGGTGAAGCAGAGCACGTGGTCGTTGTGAGCCGGGTGGAACTGGATATTCCGGCTGCCATGCAAAGCGGGATTTTCCTTTCGGATCCGGTTGAGGCGGCTGATGAAATCCCGGATGCTCTTCGGCGACGCGAGATCCCAATGCCGGATCTCGTATTTTTCCGAATTCAGGTACTCTTCTCCACCTTCCTTGAACGGCACGTTTTCTCCGAGCTCGTAAGCGGGCCCGTAAATCCCGAAGTTCGATGAAAGCGTGCCCGCAAGCGCGACGCGGGTGAGGAAAGCCGGACGCCCCCCTGTTTGAAGGTGAAGGGGAAGAATGTCGGGCGTGTTTGGCCAAAAGTTAGGGCGATAAAATTCCGAGACTTCGGTCTGTGTCAATTCCTCGAGATATTTTTTAAACTCGGTCGGGGTATTCCGCCAGGTGAAATACGTGTAGGACTGAGTGAACCCGATTTTCGCGAGGTGGTACATCATTGCGGGACGGGTGAACGCTTCTGAAAGGAAAAGCACCTCGGGATGGTCCTTTTTTACTTCGGCGATCAGCCAATTCCAGAAGCCGAACGGTTTCGTGTGCGGGTTATCCACTCGGAAGATTTTAACCCCGTTCCTGATCCAGAAAAGAATGACGCTTTTCAGCTCAAGCCAGAGGGGAGCCCATTCAGCGGATTCGAAGTGGAAAGGATAGATGTCCTGATATTTCTTGGGCGGGTTCTCGGCGTATTGAATCGTGCCGTCCGGGAGCTTTTTGAACCATTCGGGATGTTGTTTCACGTACGGGTGGTCAGGGGAGCATTGAAACGCGATGTCGAGAGCGACTTCCAAACCGTGCTCCTCGCTCTTTTTCAGGAATCGCTGAAAGTCCCTGATGCTGCCAAGTTCCGGATGAACGGATTTATGGCCTCCGGCTTTACCGCCAATTCCCCAGGGGGAACCCGGGTCCTTTGGTTCGGCTGCGAGCGAATTGTTTTTTCCTTTTCTGAAAGCCTTTCCGATCGGGTGAATGGGGGGGAGATAAACCACGTCGAACCCCATTCCTGAAATATACGGAAGCATTTTTTCGCAATCTTTGAAGGTGCCGTGCGCTCCAGGTTTTTTTGAGACCGAGCGCGGGAAGAATTCATACCACGCGCTGAACTGTGCGCGCTTCCGATCAACCGTGATACGAAGTTCACGCTCGTAAGTCGTCGCCAGTCGCCGGTCGGGACATTTAGCCATGAGGCTTGAAAGCTCGGCTTCCTGGACCCGGTTCACCTTTTCCGTATTAGGCATGGAAGTGTCGCCCAGGAATTTGAGGTAACGCGTCAGCCTCGTGCTATCCGGACCTTGTGCGCGACGGGCGGCCTGCTTGATGAGAAGCGCTCCGATTCGGAGTTCGACGGAAACATCCTGTCCGGCATCACTCTTCTTCTTTAAACCGTTCTTCCAGGTTTCAAAGTGATCAACCCAGGCTTGGACCGTATAAATATATTGGCCCATCTTCGGAACGAGAAAGGAACCATTCCATAAGTCCCGCCCTGGCACTGTTTGCTTCATCCGAACACGTGTCCAGTCGCGATCACGTTCGTGCTTGTAAAGAAGTTCGCAGGCGAGAAGGTCATGGCCATCCAGGATAACCGTGGCATCGATGGAAACAGAATCATTTTGGACGCGTTTTATGGGATAGCGACCGGAGTTCAACTCCGGCTTAAGCTGCTCGATGACAGGTCTGACTGATCCACGAATTGATCTCAGCTCGGTAATTTTCTGCGGTGACATTCTCGCAAATCCCCCTTGGCGACGCGGTTCTCTCCATTTTAAATCTTGGAATGGTTGAACCCAGAGAACCTAATCCAGTCCAGGCCGCCGGCCAAGTGGATTTTTTGACTCAAGACTCAGCGCATGAGAAGGACGCGACCCGAAAAGGCGGGAATGCTTCCGCAATCCAAGGTGCCGCCGGAAACCTTGAATACTCCGCCGTTGAGAAGGTCCTCGAATTCGGTACCATTCGATAAGGCCTTCAGGACCGGGACTTTGATCTGAGCCGGACGATTAGCCCGGTTGAGAACGACCCAAATCTGCTCTTTGCCTTCGCTTCTCCGGAAAGCAAAGACCCGGTGATAATTGTCCAGCTGGATCGGTTCGTAGTCGCCGGTCTTCAGCGCGGGATAACGATTGCGCAGTGTACTCACTTTTTGAAAGTGAGCTTTAAGATCCAGATCAGGCAGGAGTCCTTTTTCGACCCATGGATAAACCGCGCGGGTGTATGGGTCGTCTTTCCATCGTCCCTCGTAATACATCCCTTCCGATTTTACACCGACTTCGTCGCCATACAGGATGACCGGCGCTCCGGGATAGGTGAATTGAAACAGGGCCGCCAACTTGAGCTTTTCACGGGCAATTTGCTCATTATCGCGTGAGGCTTTCTTCAGAACGAAAAGAACTCGCTGGGTATCGTGGCTGCCGAGCGGGTTCATCATCGCTTTCCAGACTTGAGGGGGATAATCCTGTTGAATGGCCCTGAGCCGGTTTTCAAATTGTGTCTCGGAAATCGGGAAAATCGGCCCGTTGCTCGATTCCCAGTTGTTATCGTCATCTTCGAAGTAGGTCCCGTTCGAGCATCCCAGGCCGACGCAGCCGTCAGCGAGCCAGTCCAAAAGGGCCGTACGGAACCGGTAATTCGTCGCACTATCCCACTCATGGCCCAGAAGCCATGAACTCGCGTTCCCCCATTCTTCGCCGATCATAATGGCGTCGGGGTTCTCTGCCTTGACTGCTTTTCGAAAGCCCTGCCAATAGTCATTAACGGGATCAACTCCTTCGCCTTTGCTGACATCGCCCGCGACATCCAGGCGCCATCCCGCCGTTCCCTCCTGGATCCAGCGCCGTGCCACGGAATCCGAGCCGCCGCTGAAAAAGTAATTGCGAACTGCGGGCTGCCATTTGTCGAATACTGGGTGCTCGAAATAGCCCCACCAAGATTCGTACGTGGTGAGGGTACCATTCAGGCCGAGACAGTAATAAAAATCGCTTGGGCGAGCATGATCAAAAGGCCGATTCTGGAAATGGGGGAAGTAGAACCAGCTTCTGAAGGGTGAATCCGGCGCTTCACACGCGCCGAGCGTACCCCAGCGTTGGTACAAATCGAAATAGACGCTGTCCGCGGAGCCGTGGTTAAAAACGCCGTCCAGCACCACTCGGATGCCACGCGATTTCGCCTCAGAAACCAGCTGTCTAAACGTCTCCAGTCCGCCCAGTTTCGGGTCGATCGAGTGATAGTCCTGGGTATCGTAACGATGATTTGTCGCGGACTGGAAGATTGGATTGAAATAAATGACATTAACGCCGAGTTCTTTCAGGTAATCCAGTTTCTCAATGACCCCTTGAAGGTCGCCGCCGTAAAACTGGCTATCGGATTCCCTGGGGCAAGACGGACCTCTTGGATCGCAAAGTGGCTCGTCCCAATTCAGTTTTCGAACGGTCTTGCCGAAGACAAAACCGGTTCCGGTGATTGGATCGTTTGAGTTGTCACCGTTTCGGAACCGATCCGGGAGGATTTGGTAGATGACGCTTCCCTTAAGCCATTCGGCAACTCTAAAATTCGGATCGTACACCGAGATCTGGAATGTGTTGGTGTCGTCCCAGTGTTTGGAATAGCGGCCCCAGCCATTGCTCGTATACAGTGGGCTTACGTTATTGTAATAGCCGACGCTTCCGCCGTCGGTTGCCTCAAAATGATAGAAAAGAAGGTCGGAATTCTCTGGAATCGGGACATTCCCTTTCCAGAATTCAACCGGCCCAAGGCTTTCGTCGTTACTGAGAGCCGGCGGGAGGGTATTGTCCCGCTCCATTTCGATCCAGCGTTCTGATCTCTCAGCGCCGTACCACACCCGGACACGGACGCGCTCCACGTCATCTTTGCAGGTCCTGAGTCGGAGCTGCACTGTTCCCTGGTCGAATTTTACCGCGCCAAACGGTGACCGATACACGGATTCAAACGTATTGTGTCCGAGGCCATCCGCTAAAACATTGCTGTCATGTGCGGCTGAAAAGCAGGGCGGGAGCTTTTTTCCCGAAGAGGCAAAAAGGGGATGGGCCCATAGGATAAGAAAAAAAATTATCAGCAGCCCAAATGGCCTTGTCATGTCGAGCCTCCTCCTTGGGGCTGTTGACTTGTCGGTCAGCGCGTCCTAGGCCGCGCCCCTCCATGAATCGCAACTGCGTTATTCGGTCCTACGCTGATCTGGGCCCAACCGTATTCATTCACAAAAATCGTCGGGCCGGTACAACGCCTTCCGTCTGGGGAAACATCTCCCGAGATCACATCACAATAGCTGCCGGAGGGTAAACCGGTATCAAACCAGCGGTCGCTCCCCTGGTTCTCTTTATTAATAACCACGTAACCGCTGTTCCCTCTGGCAAAACTGATCAAATTTCTGCCGTTGCTCCACCACTTCTGGACCGGAGCCGATTGCGTGTAGTTTCTGAAGCCAACCATGTTGGCGATAGGGGCCCACCGGTGTTCGCAAACCCAGTCTTGGCCGCAAGTCGTACGGCTTCCGCTGAAAACCCGCTTTGTGGTGACGCCGGTGCTGGGCGGACCTTGGCTGCTGTCATTGAAGCGATAGCTGGACATGACTTGCGGGTATCCGTACGGCCAAGCCAACATGAAAATGTTCGCCAGCGTGTATTTCTGACCGTCTTTGTGGGTGAGTACTTCTCCGCCGCCGCCGTGACCGCGTTGAAGGTCGTGGTTATCGACAAAGACAATCGCCTTGCGATCGGGAACGAAGCCCCAGGTCTGTCCGAACTGGGCCAGCCAGCTGAGTTGTCCGGAGTTGAAGGTATGCGCAAGTTGCCTGGCGAAACGGAACTCAATCACGTCACCGGTCATGAAATATTCAGAGGACTTGATCGGCTCGCTGCCGTAATCGATGACTTCTTGATAAACGTAGTACGATTGATTCGTCATCGAAAAGATTGTCTGGAGATCCGTTACGGGGATGTGTTTGGCGGCGTCGATTCTGAAACCCGCGACTCCGATATCGATCAGGTCCTGTAAATAGTTCGCAAGCTTTCCTCTGACGTAAGTTGATTCTGTCTTGAGATCCGCGCAAGTCGTCAGATTGCAGTTCTGAACTTCCCACCGATCCTGGTAATTCTGAATGCTGTCATCGCCGTTTTTCCCGCACCGGTGAAAGTCATTGGGTGAATACAATCCTGCGTAGCTGTATTCGTCGTACGGTGAACCGCCAACTCCATATTTCGATCGCCCGGAACGATTAACCCAGGACATGTGGTTCAGCACGGCGTCGACGTAAATATCCACACCTTGAGCTTTACAGCGCTTTACCATGTCGATGAATTCATCGCGCGTTCCGCTTCGAGTCGTGAGTTGATAGCTGACGGGTTGGTAGCGCTCGAACCACGGATTATTCGGAAGAACCGCATGCTCGTTTGGCGGAGAAACCTGGACGGCCCGGAATCCCTTGGGTCCGAGAAAGGTTTCGCACTCGAGAGCGATGTCTTTCCATGTCCATTCGAAAAGGTGAACGTAAACTGTGTTGTTGTTCGCGCTTCTGCGAGGAGCAGCGAAGGAGTCGAGAGGCAGGAGCGAGGAAAATACAAATCCCAGGCTGATGATCAGCCAAAATCGGGATAGTAAGTATCCTCGTTCGTTCATAGTCAAAATGGACAGTGCTTTTAGCGCCTGCCACTTCCCCTCTGTCGGGGGAAGATAGCAATTTATTGCGAAACGGCAACAAAAAGTTGGCTGCTTTCCGAATTCAAACTAAAATAGTTTATAAAACACCGAGCGGCCATTTTTGAATGGTCTTTTTTTCAGGTATTTCAATGGTTTGCAGATCGGTCGTGTTCGGGTAAAATAGTGCCATGCAATGGAGCAGGGAAATCGGGGCACCGGCGGCTTTTGTCGGTATAGTGCTAGTTTGTTGCGCGTGCGCTTCGACGCCATCGCGCCCGTGCAGTGAAGGTGGAGAGCCCCCCAGAGATAAGCCGTTTCGCGGGACGAAGCAGTGCACCCAGAAGAAAGATCAGCTCGGGCAGTTCGTGAATAACGGGCCGTACTTCGAGTGGTATCCGAATGGAAAAAAGGCTCTCGAAGGCGAGTACAAAACTGGCCGCAAAAATGGGCGTTGGATCGAGTGGGATGAAAAAGGGCAGAAGATTTCAGATCGCTACTTTGAAGACGGCAAGCTTGTTCCCGCGAAGTAACCGTTTAAAACGTGACGCCCGCGTGCAGGAAAAACGATGTATAGGTCCCGCCGACATTCAGCAGTTTTCCATCAGCGGTATAGCGAGTCGATCCGAAGACGTCGTGAAAGGTGAGGGACGTTCCAAAGAAAAGATTTCGAGTCACTTCGAGATCTACGCCCGGCCCGAGATGTACACCGAAAAGCACGGGTGCAACGGTAGTGGCGGTCGCGTTGCCGGTTGCCGATGCCGAAGCTGAAACGAGCTGCTGATAGCTTGGACGATAAAATCCCAAACCAAAAACCAGATAAGGGACGACCTTGTCGTACCAGCTGAGATTGGTTCGTAAGCCGGCCAAAAGCGTGATCATTGAAAATTTTCCGTCGGAGTGATCGGAGTATCCCAGGCTGCTGTCAAATCCGAAGAGGTCACTTACACCATACGTGTAGTGAATTTGTGAGCCGATGCTGTCCGAGTATTCACCCAGATCGCCCATTAAAAAAACCTGCCCGACATCGAGCGCGAGATTGTTGGAGCCTGGCGTGAAGGGGGATACAGTGTATCTGTTTCTCGAAACAGCGGGTCTTCTATCCGTGATTTGATCTGTTCCCGCCCAGGACGGCTGTTGGAGCCAGCTGCGTCCGGTCGAACCGTGGCTTTGGGTCGCTGAACCCAGGAACACCCAGGAAATCAGCACTAGGCTGGTTGCGAGTCGAGTAAGGGATTGCTTTGAGAGACTTGCCATGCTCAGACCTCCATGTCTTTGCATTCAGCGCCGTTGCGCGGTTGTGCTTTTATGCACGTAGTGGGAATAGGCAGCACATCGTGCTGCCTATTCCCAATCTCTCTTTAGCTTAGCGGGATTTTCCATTATGCGCAAATCGAGAGCACAACGGAGTCCAAAGGCGACCTTATTGGTCGGTCTTGAGTCGAATTACTGATTCATGACAGCGGTGCGGGTGTTCGCAGTCGCTGCAGCAATGTCTTTCGCCGCGTCTTGGTCGAAGCGGGCAATTTCAGTGCTGATCTTGGCTTGAATGTAGCCGGAGAACGAGCCATCGCCGTGACGAATGATTTCTTTCAGGAGGTCAACGGAAGGCTGTGTTTTCGCCTTGCGCTCGCTCTCATAAAGAAGCTGCGTCAATGTCGCGGCAGTGATGTCGTTCTTGGTTTTGTTATCGATGACGCGCAGATCTTCTCCGCCTTTGATCATCTTCGCAATCTCATCCAGAGTCACATAACTGGACTCATGGGTGTCGTAGAGCTTGCGATTCTGATAACGTTTAATGATTTTGACCTCTTTCATGATTCCCCCTAACAATTAATTACTGCCGGACCTTTGATCCCGGGTCCGTGCT
>Ga0208958_1000292_pt1 | contig 61194 bp, 91 predicted proteins | sample RifOxyB1_FD_184032 | JGI IMG/M metagenome (GOLD analysis project Ga0208958, IMG submission 184032) | Soil microbial communities from Rifle, Colorado - Rifle Oxygen_injection B1 (SPAdes) | ecosystem: Environmental > Terrestrial > Deep subsurface > Rock core/Sediment | place: Rifle, Colorado...
CACTGGGTAATGGCGTTGTACTGCCGCTGATTCAGAATTCCCACGGGATGGTCAAGGGAATTACTGTCCCGATAGTAGGCGTTCAGGATTCTCTTCGCCCGTGCGCTCGATGCCGTTCCCCCTGTTCCCATCGTGTAGGATGCCGTTCCCCCGGCAAGCGCAAAACTCTCAGAAGTCGTGTAGGGGATCATGAGGTTTTCGGTAGCCCACGATTTGACCATCCTGTTCAGCGCCCTCAACCCGTGCTGCATGTAATGAGCGGCAGGGGTTTCTTCCGGGTCGAACTTCCCGAGACCAATTACGGCATCCGTTATCAGTTCCCTTGTGGTGGTCATGATTTATCCCTGTGCTTTGAGTTCTTGCCTTTTGGCGCGAATTGCCAGAATCATTTGTTTCCGGGTCCAGTCTTTGGGGAAGTCCAAACCAAGAGGCATTCCGGTCGCCCTGAGTTCGGCAAGGTTCCTGATTTCCAACTGCCGGGTGATCTTCGTGGGATCAATGGGAGTCTCAGGCTTGCGGAGAGTTTCGGCCAACTCTTCAGCCGTCATCTCCTTTTCCGGTTCCTTCTCGGTTTCCGGTTCACCCTGAAGGGTACAGTTCCCGTCGATCCAGTAGGGGCAGCATTCGTGCTTCTCGGGGTCTTCTTCCTTCGGGGGTTCCACCTTCGGCACTTTTGCAGGAGAGTTGAACCACTCCCCGGATTTCAGCGCCTCTTCGTATTTTTCCCGATCGGTGAACAGGTCGCTGCCTCCAGCCCTGTAAAGCACGCTGGCAAAGGGTTTCACGTGGAACTCAGCTTCTCCTACGGGACCGTTGATGAGTCTGTTTCTCGATGCCATATTTTCCCCTCCTTTATTTGGTTATCCTGCATCCGCCGCAGAATGAGCGAAGACTTCCCAGTCTTCCGTTGCGTTGTTGTCGGCCACTTTGGTATAGACTTCCCCGCGCCCGAAGTAGACCGACCCTACCCCCGGCTTTGTGGTTGTTTCGGCCCTCACGGTGTCCCTGGTGCTTTTGGTGCCGAAGAAGAAGTATACGGGCTTGCCTGTTGCATCGACCTGTCCTGTTTCCAGGGCTTTCAGGCCGACATCCCATTCCAAAGGACTGAATCTCAAATTCATCATTCCTGCCATTGTCATTACCTCCAAATAAAAAAGCCGCCTACAGGCAGCTAAGATTTACGGTGGGAAGGGCCGGGGAGGGGGTCCAGGCCCGTTTCGGCTTTAGCAGCCTATCCCACGCTTTATCAAGCATCCGTGATGTAGAGGATTTTTATCTGAAAAGATCCAAGATCAGCCAGTGCGCTTATATCGTAGAATGACAAACCTCCAGTAAAGGTCGGTATCTCTATTGTCAGGTATTTCTCCCCCCCACCACCAGTAGAAATCCCAATGCCGCATGAAAGCCCCAGATCACTGGTATCGTTCATTGTTATCCAGCCAATCCCGAAAATGGGATTCCCGCTTAAAATGGTCGGAGATATACTCAAAACTTCCCCTGGAGCGTTGAGGCTGAATCCACCATAATAAACATTGTCTTTTGCGATGTTATCAACGTTTTCAGTGCTGTCCCCGTTCCAAACGTTATATAAGCGGCATTCTATTGTATTGGCACCCGTACCGTCATTTACGGCTATGCGAGAACATCTTAGGACCGTACCAAGCGAGCCATCTCCAAGAATCCCATTGGAATGACTGACAAGCTCCCAATCGCTGGAAATCCCGTTATCGGCTGTCTTGATATATTCCTTTCCTCCAGATGAAAAATACTTTGACCCTATTCCGGGCGTATCGCCTACCTCATTCAAAACGGTCGCAGATGTGATCTGATTCCCTATCATCCAGCAGAGGGGTTTTCCATTCACATCGGTTGTGCCTTCAAATTCGTACCTTTTTCTAAGAGGATTCCATTCAATAGGACTGTTTCTTATGTTCATCCCCATGGCTTGATATATCCTTTTTACTGTCTATTGTTCGCTTTGGTTGTGCTTCGTGTCGAACTCCCTCAACGCCGCTTCAAGGTCTCCTTCTGCCCCGATCCAATTCCAGAAAGACACGAAGTCTTCCTTCGCATTTTCAAGATCAAAGTCTTTCGCATGGGCTTTGCCCTTCAGAAAAAGGGCAATGTTGGCATCTACCGTGTCGATATAGTCCCAGCATACCTCCAGGTCGCCCGGCCTCTTCCCGCCCATCAGAATTGTGTTGCGATATGCGCCGATGATCCCCTGGCCCATCCGTTTGGTGAAACTCTGGGCCGTTGTCTCAGGATCGCGTCTCAGGTGGACGTAAAGGGCATCATCGCCGTATTTCCTATCCAGCCTCCCCAAGAACCAAGAAAGCCTGTTGTCGGCCTCGATATGGCCCAAGGGGTAATTTAGTCTTTCCGGCCCCACAAGCCCCGATCTCGTTTCGTGCCCTGCCGTATAGTTCGTTATGTGCTTGCAGGCTTCGATGAATGTCGTGGACCCGCAGCGGCCGGAATTCAGGATGAAGACGTTCGTTCTATTCGGAGATATACACCTAGGACGATGAACAATCGTTTTGTTGTCCTTGGTGATCTCTATTACAGGTTTCGGAAATCTCTTCTCCACCTTCCGATACACGAAATCCGCAAACCGCTCTGCCGAATACCTAGCAATGACTTCCAGGCCCCGGTCAGCCATGTCTTGATAGAACGCGGGTTCATTCAGGAAAGCCTTCACCTCTGCTTCCAGGTTCGCCTTCCTCACATAGATACAGGCTTCATGGTCCTTGAACCCGGCTTCTTCCCATTCCTTCTGGTATTGCAGAAAGGCCACGCACCCGGCAGCATGAATCTCCGAGTATTTCGGGACTGGACACAGGGCACCCGTGAAGGCCCCGGCATAACCCGAAAGCCACTTGATGTATTCCTCTCCGCATGGAGCAGCGCCTTTTCCTGCTAAAACATGGGGCACATACTTGATGTAAGGTTGCCTGAATCCCCATCCCCGAAAGTCGTAAGACCCCCTGTAAGAATCGGGGGCATACGCCCCGTTCCCCACAACTGCCGCTTCCCTTTGGGTAAGAGAGGGAACGGTTTCCGGCATCTTCGGCGCGTGAGGATGATACAAGGTCATCTTCTCGATGTTGTCAAACCGGTGCTCGAAAAGCTCAAAGAACAGGTACTTCGTCGCGGTAATGATGTAGTCTATTCCGCGCTCTTTTGTGCGGATTGCCCGTTGTTCCTGGCCGAGCTTGTGAACCTCCACCCCCGTTCGCTCAAACCGCCCGTGGACTTCCTCCTGGTGGACATCGTTCCACAGTTCCATCTTGACGGCCCGATGCTTCGCCAGCCCGTCTATCGTGACGTGATGGGAAGCGTGCGGGTCGAAAAAGAAAATCAGGTCCGCGTCGATGTCCTCTGCGGAACAGTTCTCGGTTACGAGTTGGACTTCCTCAAACCGGGCTTTCAGGGCTTCGAATTCATCCTTGAAAATCGAGGTATATGCCTTCGGATGCAACTTGTTGTCATTGAGACTGTAGACCAGACAGAGTTTCATAATCTCCCCCTCCTACGTTGAACAGGTAATCAATGGCCGAAAGGTTCGGCACAAAATCCCCCCATAGCTGCGGATAGACTGGATGCCTGAAGTCCGAATAGACCACCCTGATTCCGGCCTTTTCGAAAAGGCTCTCATCCATGTAAGCCTTCCCGGTCGGCCCGGACAGGTACTCGTCGGCCCCTACTTCCTGGCATATCCTGACAAGGCGTTCTGTCGATGTTGCACCCACTTCTAGGCTGGATGCCTCTATGGTAGGCGTTCGGATGTCCATCTCCATTGCCAGCCAAGTCAGAAGGGCAATGTTCATCTCGGAAAGCCGCGTCCATTTCCGTTTCATGATCTCAGACAAGAACTGAAAGCATGGGTCGAAGTAGACCGCCCTGGCGTAGCTTCTTTGGATAGCCCCAAGAATCTTGTCCCGCCAGTTCCCTTCCGCAATCGACACGTCCTCGATGGTCTGCCGCCCCTTGCCCTTCTGTACTACCGGCACGGTCAGCCATTGCACCCCTTGAGGCGTCTTTATCCGGTTGCGGTTGATGAAGCGGTTCTTGGCAAACTGCGCGTCATCCAAGAAAACGAACAGGTCACAGTTTCGCCATTTGTGGAAGAACCCCAAAAACGGCATGAAGTTCGGCTGATGAATGGCTACCCGCATGACTCACCTGTATAGAAAAACCGTGAAGTCGTTTTCCCGATAGGAACAGTCAACCACCATCTTGCGCGTGATCTGCGAAAGCATACTCATCATGCCGGAAGGATGCACATAGGCCGCTTCGGGATTCTCGCACTTTCCGAAGATGCTCAGAAAGTTCACCCCTATGCCGATGCCGCACAGGTCGAACATCTTGTTGACAACCCGAAAGACGTTCTCCTGCCAGTCGTCTCTTTTCAGGGAGAAGATGCCGGAAGCGAAAACATAGTCAAATGTGGTGGACCCGGCATGGTAACAGCTCATGAAGTCGCCCACGCAGAACGAGGCTTCCGGGTAGCGCATCATGGCCTCTTCGACAAACTCAGGCATCATATCAACGCCTACATATCGGAGAATGCGTACCCTCTGTTTGAGATAGCCGTAGAAATCCCCGAACCCACAGCCCACATCCAAAACCTTGCGGTCGGTTAGATTCCCGATTTTCGTCAGGGCTTCAAACCGCTGTTCCTGTGACTTTTCATTCCACCCCAGGGCTTCAACGCTTACCCTGTGCTTTTCAAAGAGCCCCTTGAAATACTCCTTCGTGTTCATAATCCCCCCTCACTTTACGATTTGCCTCACCACGTTGAACAGTTCCGCATACCTGACTCCAGCCTGTACTCCACGCACCCGCGCAAGGCCCATGACGTATTCGGAATCCATGTAGGGCTTCCCCGCCTGAGACTCGTAGCACCGCATGGCCTCGATTTTCTTCTCAAGGTGCCTCTCTTCTATCTGCACGAACATTTGAGCGTCGAAATTAAGGTTGTTCCAGGATGCCTCATACCCGATCAGGTTTTTACCCTTGAACGCCCGCAGACCTTCCATCGCTATCACCTGATGGTCCTGGTGAATGTCGTCAAGGGAAGGCTGAACCACAAGGTCAGGATTCAGGCGGTCCCTTGTCTCGATCATCTTGTCAAGGATCTGCTGCCGGAATCTTGGGAAGTCCCTTATGGGAACATCGAAACAGAAGGCTCGTTTTACGCCCAGGATTTTCAGGGATGACAGCAATTCCGACTTGCGAACATCGTCCTTCCCGAAGACCAGAAAGTAGACAGAAGCGCCGTTTTCCACCAGCCGCGCAATCGTGCCGCCGCAACCTATTTCCGCATCGTCAGGGTGTGGCGCAAGGATGAAGACGGTTTTGGAATTCAGCATGGCCGCTCCAGAATCACCGTGTCAGCGTTTCGGGTAAGTTCCTTCCAACCCCTGAAATACTTGTCAATCCATTGCAAGTCTTCCGGTCGGCCCGCATCGTGGCAAGCCACAATCGGAACCTTGCTTTCAAAGACCGATCGATATGCCGCTTCCCGATTCTTCCCGCCATGAGGTCCGTCGATGAAAGCCATATCACCCGAAACAGACACCGTTTCGTGTCCTTCCCACAGCCTGAAAGTTCCCCCTGGAACCTTCCGCTTCATTTGCTCAAGCCATGCCTCATGGGTCTCATAGGAGACAACCCTGCATCCGCATTGACTGAAGAGTTCCGTCGAAATACCGGCACCGAACTCCGTCACGTTCCGTATTCCGTGCTCTTGGATAAAGTCTTTCAGGAGATCCCAGTCGGCCTTTGTGATGGACATGTCGTTCCACTTCGGCTCTTTCGCGCTCCCGAGTACCTTTTCACACAGCGCCTTGATAGCCAAAGCCGCCGTCTTATTATCAAAGAGCTTCAGGGCTCGCTCTCTCAACTGAGCCTTGCTTTCAGGAGTGATGCTTTCGTAACAACGATTGATCGCAAGGGCAAACGCCTTGTAATCCCTTGGCTCCGCAGTGTAGTCGGTGTACCTGCATCCTATTGGTGCCACACAGGGCAACCCGGATGCCATGGACTCCCGTATAATCCGAGTGGCAATGACGTTCGGGGTCAGAAGAATATCTGCGCTCCGGTAAACATCCGCAAGATTGCCGACCACCCCGCTTACCTGACCGACCACCCCTTTCCTCTGAAGGGGAGCGAGAAACTTGAACTGCTTCCCCTTTTTGACGTTCGACGCCCCAAAGACATGAAGCCTTGCGTCAGGCCGATACCGCTCCTTGAAATACTGAGCGGCGAAGATCAGGTTGAACGGGATGTTGTCTTCCCGCCACATATCGCAGCAAACGAGATTCAACCCCGCCTTGAATTCCCCGAAGTCGTGTTTCTTTCCTTCAGGGGTGTACTCACCGAAACTCACGGGAGCGGGCACACAGTAAACTTCCTTCCCGGTAATCCATTTCCAGTAGAAAACGAACTCCGGCCAGAAGGTGAAGAAGGCCGCATGGCTCCCGTTCCGTGCGGCCTTCATGACGGATGAAATCACAGGGGAGATATCGTACTGCTCCAGCCTGAAGGAATTCTCCGGCCTTCCATGTAGGGCCAGAATGACCGGCTTTGCCTTATAGACCGAATCGGGAACGGACGTATGCCGTACAACAACATCCGCATTTTCCAAAGCCCAGGAGAGAGGGGAGGTCTTCAGTTCCCCGTCAACCAACCCCTCTCTAACGGTCCCCAGGTTGTCCGTTCCGCAATCTATGAATTCCGCCTCTATGCCCTCTGCGCGTTCCGCAAAGATCAAATCCTTCACGGTTTCATACATGCCCGCCGCATGAGGCGAAAATCTACAGAAGTGAGCAATACGCACTGCATCCCCCCTCAGCCTGTTAAGCGTTTAAGATCACGGGTTATCTGATGTGTACTTGACCACGAAATCCGAAAGGCTCGTTTCAAAAGCCGCCCATGTGGTCCCGGTGAAAACCAGAAGATCCGAAGCAAGGGCCACAACCCTGGCGTTCACTGACACCAAGTCCGATGCAATCGTGTCGATGATTGCGTTGGTTACGATCAGGTCAGAATTAATGACCTTCACATCTGACATGACCACCACAAGGTCAGAGGCGATTGCAATGGTGTCCGTCTCGATTGCGTGAACGTCGCTTCCGATGTCTGAGAGTCTCGTTTCGATGACTGTCAGGTCACTCTCAAGATCGGAAATTGTGGCAACCATGAGGACCAAATCGCTCTGGATGGTCTTCACGTCCGACTGCGTGACAACGAGATCCGAAGCGATGGTTGTAGCCTTCGTCTCGATCACGGTCAGGTCGCTCTGAATGTCGGAGGTCAAAAGGGCAAAATCAGATACCGCAGTGGTCAGATCCGATGCCTGAATCGTGAGATCGGAAACCAGAATTGTCAGGTCCGATACGTGATCGGCAAGATCGGAAATCTGTGTGTCCATGTTGGCAAGGTCTGAGATGACCACCTTCACGTCCGACTGAACCACTACGAGATCAGATGCCACTACCGAAAGGTCGTCCTTGGCAACGGTCAGATTGTCCCCGCCGCTGAACCAGCATCCGGCAGAACCGTCAAAACCGTTCACCGCCCACTGGCTCGTTCCAATCGTGTCAACCACGTTCTTGGTAAGGTTCGTGGTCCCTTCGTTGTAGAAGAAACCCTTCACCCGAATTCCCGTGCAGGCCGTGGTAATGAAATTCACAACCGCCGTGCTTGCGATACCAAAAAAGTTCACCTCGATGTCGCCTTCATTGGTCCCGTTCAACTGAATCGGGGCAACGCAGGCATTCCCTGTCGCGGCATCGCCCTCGTACTTCAGGCGAATCTTGATCCGGTCGGCCCCGGTCCCGCCCAGGATACACCTTGCCGCTTCCACGTTGGCCGGGTCTCTCCAGGTGATGTCCAGGGTGCAGTCGGCTCCAGTGACAGAGAAAGCCTTGGTCAGCCCATCATCCCCGCACACTCCGAGGATGTTGAAAATTCCCACGCTGGCCGCACTGACAAGCACATAAGCCGAATTATCAGCGCTGTTGAAGGTCAGGGTAGGCCGCGCCGCGCCTTCCCCGATGCCGATCAGTTTCACACCGGCAACATCGAAGGTAATCGCTGCCGCAGTGGTCACATTCTCCGCGTGTCCCGGCATGACAACGATCAGGTCTCCGTTGTTCGCCGTGCATCTCCCTATGGCCCAATCAATGGACTGAAGGGGTTTCGACGGAGACCGGCCCCAATCGCCGGAACCGTTGAAAGACTGAGTGTTCCCATTGTCCACGTAGAAAACATTGCCGGTGGTAGTCAGGGCTTCCAGTAAAAGACCTGTCGCCCCGTATCCGCCGAAGTTATAGACCTTCAGCTTCTCATCCCATTCGAGGGGACTGTATCTCAAATTTTGTCCCATTTCCTTTCTCCTTTTGTTGTCGGCCTTGGCAAAGAGCAATGGCAGCCTTGTGCCGCTTTGAGACTGACATCGCTATGGACATTCCTCCCCCTCATGAGGAATATCGGAGTGTGGTTAACGGGTTGCTACCCCACCATTCTGGCAGCTAGCTCAGGGTACAGACAGGCGACTCCAAAAAGAATATCCATTCTCAGAATTTCCTCGTCCTGATCGATGTCATACGCTTTGACTACCCTGATCGAAAGCCCCATCTGCTTGTCGGTGACTCTCGCGCCCCAGGTGTTGGCTGGCATGGCGATAGGCATCGTTACGAGCGCGAAGGCGTTCGGGTGGAAAATGAGGTTCATCGGGTATTCCGTGGACTCCGTTCCCACCATGTTGATGGACGCGTCGTTCGGGGGAAGCCGGGTCATGTTCTTGTAAGACCCGGTGCTTCTCATGCCCTCAGAGGTCGAGGACATAACGTCGATGGTGACGTTCCCGGCAGAATCGGCAGTCTCGTCGTTCAGGCTCACAAACTGCTTGAGCTGCCCGGTGCTGACCCGGCTCTTGGGGTTGACCGCGTAGACGTAGGACGCGGCTCCGCTCCCAACGGTGAACACATCGCCTGCCTTCAGAACGGCGGCTGAAGCGTTCCATCCATCGGACTGAATCTGATACGAACCCTCCTGGATGTTCGTTCCAGGATCGTCGTCAACGAGCGGGGTGCAGCTTGTCGTGAATGCCCCGGTCGTATGCCGCCTGATATTCTGATCCATGTGGATATCGAGGTTCGCAATGGTCCCAAGGTATCCCTTGGTCAGAATGTCGTTGGCGGGTTTGGAAGCGAAGGTGCCCTTCAGCCCATCGGCAATCGCCCAGTGAGCGGCGGGGTTGATGACTGCCACTCTCGGGGAAGGAGCCGCAAGCTCATCAAGAACTTGCTGGCAGGCCCCAAGGTCGGAAAAGTTCGACGGTGTGGTTCCGGGGGTTCCCTTCTGGGAGAACACGTCGTCATACAGCCCGGTCAGGTCGTAATCGACGGTATTCGCCAGTTCCGCAGCGGCAGGCTGGATGTACCTTTGACTGTACTCCTCGATGGTCATGGTGAGTTCGACCGAAGAGAAAGCCCAAGTGACATGCGCCTGAGTCGCAACGGTCAGGGTTTCTTTGTACTCAGTGACGTTCTCATTGCTTCTGGCTTGCGCCTTGGTCACGGTGAACTTGTTGGGCTTCCTGATGGACACGGAAGTTCCAACCTTCTTGAATTCGTTCTTGTACTCCTTGTAAACGAGTTTCCCCATCACAAGGCTGTTGGTCAGCATCATCAATGCTTCTTTGGCAATGATGGTCGGGGTGAGCAGCGTATTGGTGGATGGCATGATCTATCTCCTTCTTATGCCACCCTGCTCTTCTTCATCCCGTCCCGCGTGTAGCCGCGTTGTGCGTAGTATTCTCCGATGCTGGCATCTTCGAGGGTCTTGGAGACCTTGCCAGCACCACCTACAGGCTTGATGGGAGGGGGAGCGGATGGCGGTTTCGGTTTTTTGCTGTCTTTGGGAAGTTCGGTATCTTCGCCTCCGGTGGAGGCTTTCACTTCCGGCACGTTGTCGATGAATTGGGCTTCGATGCGCCCAATCTCCCGTGCGATTGCGACAGGCGATTTGAGGGAAGCGAGCTTCTTGGCGGTCTCGGGGTTCTGGCCCAGGTGATAGAAGATTTCAACGGCATGGTCGGAGTCACTTGCGGCATTGAAGGTTTCCTCTGTAAGAGGCACCGCACCAACGACTTCCAAAAAGTCGGGGTAGGTCTCCTGACCAAGATCGACTATCCTCTTGCGGGGATCTTCGTCCGGTTCCTGTTTCTTCTCTTCTTTGGGCTTTTGCGCTTCCTGAGACTTCGATTCGTATATCTCGGTCTTTGCCGCCCACTTGCCGAGCGCCACTTGGTAATCGTCCACGTTCTCAAAATCCTCTGCCTTCGGCTTTTCGGATTCGAGCTTGGCTTTCTCGGCTTGCACCTTCTGAGCGTTCAACTCATCTTCGAGTTTCTTCGCTTTCGCTTCGGCGGCTTCGGCCCTTCGTATCGCCTCGTACTTCTCACGGGTAGCCTTGTTGATCCGTTTTTGAATGGGATCAGGCGCGGCCGCAGGGGGTTTTTTGTCTTTCTCCCCCTCTTTCTTTTCTTCAGGCTTCTCGCCAGAGGGTTTGTCGGTTTCCGGTTTCTCTTCTTTCTTCCCGTCAGGCGTTTCGCCAGGCTTTGCTTCTTCCTTCTTTTCTTCAGGAGACTCTTCTTTCTTGTCGTCTCCAGCAGGTTTGTGAAATACGGAATCGGGAGACACGAACATTTCGCTGTCTTCGTCAGTTACCGCGATGTCTCCGTCCGCTATCCGCTGCGCGTCGGACTTTTCATCCGGCGTGTCTGCATCCTTCTCGGTCGGTGTGTAGGAGACATCCTCCACGATGCCCGTGCTGTCCAATCCGTCATTTTCGCCAATGTTTTTTTGCGTCGGCATACTCTCCCCCTGAGTAAGTGAAAGCGGTTTAGAAACAAAAAAGCCGGGAGCGACCGGCCAATTTCTTGACTGATCGCTCCCGGCTTCAGGTAACTATTGCTAGTCCTGCAAGGTACGGAAGACAGGGTTTAGTGGGATGTCCCCGGTGCGCTTTCGCGTCTTATTGGTGTTATCTGCAACACACTCCGGTTGTCGGCTATTGCCGAGCCGTCAGTTGCGCGATACATCCCGCCCTGCCGTTGCAACGCTACTTCACTTGTTCGTGTTTTATGACTTTCCCGATTCCTCCCTCAGTAAAATGGATCTCAAGCGACCCCGTGAATTTGCGCGTCACGATCTCTTTCAGAATGTCGAATAGACGCTGAAGGCTAAAGGCCATATTCCCCACACGCCCACCATTCCTTTGTCTTGACTGCCTTGACCATCCCGCCCCTGAAGTACCCCATCGGGTCTCCGTGGGCAGTCGTGTTCAGTCTTGGTACTTCCACGTCCCTTCCGAAGTGTGACTTTACGATGGACGGCCACCACGTTTCCGCCTCTTCTAGTTTGACACAATGGACGTTCTCGGGAATCTTCCCGTTCAGGAACAGGTACTCATGCTGCGGTTTGAACTCATCCAACGGTTTCGCAAGCCAGTATTCATAGAAGAACTCGTTGAAACTGACGGTCTTGAATCGCGTCCTCTGCGAGAACTGCCGCCTGTACTCGTAAATGCTCACGGTCCGGCTGAACGGGTTGCGGATATTTGCGTAAACCACGTATTCCGAAAACTCCGGGAAATTCTTTCTCGAAAGCGGGACGTGCTTCTTCCCCACCTGCTCCCACTTGTACGGCAAGGACTCCAGCATTTTGCAGATGGAAGTCCCACCCGCCTTGTTCATGTGGTAGAAGGCGAAGTGTTGGTGGGGAAAGATCATCATACGAGAAGACGGCTCCTGTTCTCAAACCGCTGGACCTGCTTGTCCATTTCGTCCAGCTTCTTCTTGAGTTTCCAGGCTTCGCCCTTCCGCTTGGTCTCTTCGAGCTTGGACATGAACATGTCGAACTCGGCCCGGAGTTTGTGGTACTTCTCAGTCAGCCGCTTGTTTAGTGCGCTAATGGATTCAATCGCCTGCTTCGCAACGATAATGGCGTTCTCCTGCTCTCGGATATGCTCAACGAGTTTCAGCACTCTCGGTTCGCACGTATCGCAGAAACGGAACTCATCGAGCATTGGGTCTTTGTCTTCACTCATTTCCTGCCCCTCATCTGTTTTTCCATTTCCTGTGTAGCAATATATTTAACTTGGCTATGAAGGTAATCTTTTTCTGGATCAGTCAAGCCCATGCTATCTATATCTTTAAGGTGTTCAATTCCTTTGGCTATAGCATTTAGTTTCTGTATATTTATTTGTTCACCTTGTTGTGCAAATGGACTTTTACCCTTTGCGATTCTGTACCTTGCGTAATCCATGGCCTTTCGTACAATGACATCGTTTGGCTGGCCGCCAGATAGCAAATGATTGACTTCCTGCTTTGTCAGTGTGGGGACTAGGGATGGAATTTCGATCTCTCTTCCATCAAGATTAACGCCAATGGATATTTCAGTTGAAACTTTCCCGTCCGGTCGCTTTAGTTCCCCCAGAAATCCTAATCCCTTTGGAGACCCATCTGATCGCGCCCCGTAGTGGTTAGGTATAACATTTCCGTCTTGTCCTGGAACAATCACTTCTGGGCCATTCTCTCCAACAATGTACGGCTGTCCAGCATTCACAGGACCACCGTATTGTCTGCCCTCTATAGGACTGCCGCCTTCCCCTCCCATGTCCGCCACTTTTCCCTGGAGCGCGGTCGCTTCCTTGGCAAGCCGGACCTGCTCTTCCTTGAGCTTCAATTCTTCCTGCTGCACCTTCAGGTTTTGCTGCTCCACCTTCAGGGCTTCCTTCTGACCCTCAAGGCTCTGCTTGAACTCCTCCACGGCATCCTGAATCATCCGGGCAACCATCTCCTGTGTAAGCGGAGGCTGTCCGCCCTCCATCTCCCTGACTTCAGGCGGAAGCAGAGTTTCCAGTCTCTTGACCAACTTCTCACCACGCGGGATGTCCATGTAATCCACAAGCACGTCCGCAATGAGCGGGGCAATCTGCGGGGCATACTGCATGATGGCCTGAAGCCTGTCCAACGCCTCTTGTCTCTGTGTCGCGTAAGAAGGACCGGTCTGCATGATGATGTCGTGCTTACCGACTGTCAGGTCAACCTTCGGCTTCTGCTCCCCGTTCTCACCTTCTACAGTACGGTTTACGTCTTGTGTGGTGATGGTCTTCCCATCAATGCCGAGCATCTTGATTACCCTGGCCGTGTCGTAAATCTCCGGCCTCATGCTCTCGATCACGCGCCCGACTTGACGAATGGCCCTCACAAGGTTGTCATGATAGGCGAAGGTAACGGCATCGTCCGCCGCTTTCCTTTCCCGTATGGCAAGCCCGGAGGTCTCGTTCGATTTCCTGCCAAGGGACGCTTCGTGAAGCCCGATGATGTCCTTCTTCTCGATCTGCCGTTGCGCTCCCTGCTCTACAAGGCCGGATGGAATCTGAGGGGGAACCTCACGTCTAGGAAACACCCCAGGCATTTTTTCATCAGGGTTAGCATACAGAACTGGGGAATTGTCTGTGTTTGCTTGTCTCCATTGTGACTCGAATCCTTCAGTCATTCTAGGAGTTGCAATAAATGGGGCCTTTGGCTGAAGGGCCAGCAGTTCCGTGATGGCGCTCTGCGTGTAGATATACATCCGCTGCGGGTCTTTGGCGTACCGGAAGAGACCGCGATAGAGTTTCTTCCCGTTGACGTTCGCCTCTTTCCCCCAGACAGGAATGATCGGCCACAATTTCCCTGGTATCCGAATCGGACCTTCCAGAACAGCCGTACCAGAAATCTTCCGCCACACGATATCGAAGTCCTCGATCTCCCGTTCCTTGAGGATGGTGATTCCTTCAGCCGGTTTCTCTTTCAGGACTTCGTAATCTTCCTTCTCCTGATTGAAAATCAGGTAAATCTTCTTGGTCCCCTTGCGCTCTTTCCTGAACCACTCCGCAATCCGAACGGTCTTGTCATGAACGGAGTACCAGTCCTTCAGGTTCTCGGGCAACTTCTCGGCCTCGAAGTCGATCACTTGGGCATCGGGGTAGTCTTCCTTGAACTGATCTACCGGAATGTCGTCCAGCAGGAACATGAACTTTCCATCGTTCTTGTGCCAGAGCCTTGCCCGTGGGTCGAACAGGACGTTCAGGGAATTATCGACAGGGGAAATCCTGATCTCCTGATTGAAGGCGTCCACCACGTTCCGATACTCGTCCTTGATGTTACCCTCGTTGTCGAACACATCCTCGTTCTCGTACTGCGTCAGCACCCGGATGGCCCCGCAATACCCACGCGCAGCCGCATCCTCAAGGGCCATGTCATACGCTACATGAGCGTCTGAAACGTGCTCGATGTAGCGGATAAGCCCGCCCACGATTTCCGCCTTCTCGGGGTCCGTGTTGGAATCGACCGGCATGGCCTTGATACCCGCCCGGTTCATCCTCTGCGCGGCAGTCACTTTGTCGAGAAAGACAGGGAGGTCATTGGCGTTCAGGCAGGGACGGCCGGCGCGGTCGTTTTTGACAGTTTCGTCCCATTGATCCTCGGAAAACACGAAGGTTGAGTCTTCAACGGCCTTCTCCCGGTTGTCCTTCTCGAATTCAATGGCCGAGTTCGCCTGCTCTAACGCCGTTTTTATGAGGTCTTTTTCATCCATTTCAACTAGCCATCCATGCCGTCTCTACATTGTGGTCTCTGACATTGTGGTCTTCCGGCCCTCGCTCGATCTTCCTGGGGAGCTTGTCCATCATCTGCCTTGCAATCTGAGCGGTAGTCACCCGGTCGTCATGGCACCCCGCCTCAGCCCCGAACTTCCCCGATTTCTCGATATAGGTCCGCATCTCAGACACCGTTTCCCTGCACCGAATCGTTATGACACCTTCGCGGCATCCGTCCAGAAGCCCGTCAGCCATTTCCGGCTTTGTCTTCTTATTCGTGCTCCAGCCGTACTCTCCCGGCTTATGGGAGTACATCGGGTATTCCCTGGCCTTCAGGTCTCCCACGACCTTATATCCGTGATTGTTCAACTCGGGACACGCGGTCGCCCGTCCGTACATCTCCCCTACTGCTTCAACCACATCGGAAATCAGGTCGTAATCCACATGCCCATACCACTGGGCGCATTGGTTCCCGGTCCTCCGGTTCCAAACGTCGATGACCGTCTTGTCCGGTTCCTTGTTCTCCTTCTGGTGGATCTCCCGCATTCCTCCGGCAGCATCGACGGTCAGGAAGTAAATCTCCCGTGGGTCGTAAGTCTCCCATACGGACAGGTGCCCGTTCGGGTTCGGCTCGATGACAGGGACTCCCATCCGCCTTACGACATTCCCTACACCTATCGGCTTCAGGCATCCCCGTTCCACCATGTCGCAGAATTCCTGGTTGTAGTGGTTCGACCCCTTAGTCCTGAAGGCTTCAAAAATCGTCAGGGGGTTTTCCTGCTTGAAAAGCCCCACATCCCCCCGGCACTCGTTTTTGATCGACCACTCTCTCCAGTACAGTTGCTCGTTGGTGAGCTTGTACTTCTTCTGAAGCTCCTCCACCCCGTAGTTGATATCTTCCTTCCGGTTCTTTGCCCCAACGACCCTTTGAAGGAAACGCTCCTTCCTCTCGGGGTTTTCAAACTTCTTCTGGCACGATGGGTCCAGAAACCACGGGATGAAAATCAGAATCCAATCGCTGTCCGGGTTGTGGTAAGCGAAGGTGAACTCCACATCCGCCAAAGGCATGTGCGGGGCGAACTCGGAAATCAAGGCCGTGAAGTACGGGTACTTCCCTTCGCTGTAGGCGTCGAACACGTCCCGCTGGAAAGAGTTCCCATACCCTTTACCGGTGGACTCCCTCCATATCTCCGTGTCGGCAGGAGGTCTCGGGACGCACTGGAAAAGGCTTCCAAGGAGTTCGTCTGCATGTCCGGGCCACATCGCCTCTTCGGACCCATGGAGGAAATGAACCCCCTGGGAACGACCGGCTTCCACGTTTTTGGCCGTCGCAAGGCTGTATTCCGACTTCAGCCCCTTGCCCTTACTCCTATCGAACCTCAGTTCAATAGCGTTCGAGGTGATCGTGCTGGGAGCAATGGGGTTCTGCTCCTGCATGAGCTGGACCATGCGGTAGAGAGTCGTGGTCGATTTGTCTTCGTGGGCGATAATGAAAATCGACTGATTGAAATTCAGAGACGCCCTGTGATACCCGCGCCCCCCGATGTAGGTCGATCCCCCGAAACGTCTGTTCTTGAGAAGCATGATCCTGAGAAAGCCCATCTCGGCTTTCCGCTTCTCCGCTACGGCGTGCATGACCCTTTGTCCCGGCCGAAACCTCAAGGGCAAAATCTCAGCCGTGTTGTGGTCCCTGACCTTGATGCAGTCCTTGGCGAACTTCTCGTAATTTTGCTGATAAGACAGTATGGCTTGTTCGACGGGACGAAGTTCGGTCATTCATTCTCTTCCCAAAACAAAAACCCGACCGGCCTGAGCCTGATCGGGTCTGTAGTTGCTGTCTGTTTTATGGTGAAGTGTTGTCGCTAACGACTATGTAGTGTTAGCCCTGCCTCGCCGCGCCTTGCCAAGCCCAGCCCCACCAAGCCGTGCCGTGCCTAGTCTAGCCACGCCATGATTCAAGAAGATGTTGATTCGCTGATCTTGGGTGGCTCAGGAGGAACGTCGAACTTTCTCTTACGGGACGCGTGAAGGATAAAAGCGCCCTTTTGAGCGTTTCGGATTTGTTGATCCTTAGCCTTGTCGCTCAACATTTGGAAGTTGACATGTATATTCACCTTGCACCCCTTCCTTATCCAAGCTACGGCTTTTTCGAAACGCTTGATGACTTCCTTCGTTACTTGGTCATCCGGTACAGATACGGTGTAGCCTTCTCTGTATTTGTTGCTGAGGTGTATGTTGTGTTCCACCAGTAATTCCTGACTGAGGGAGTGAAGCGCGCTCATGTAATCTAAGTTACCCTTTTCGGATTCCTCGATCGTTGTGGGTTCCGGGATGCCCAGAAGGGTTCTCAATTCCTGGTGGCTGTAAAACAGTCCATAGCCTTTCTCTTTGACATCCTCAGCGATGTAATCCACCACTTCATGCCAAAGAGGATGCTTCTTGACTTCCTCCATCTTCCCCTCCTTTCTTGTTTGGTTGCCCTGCCAAGCCCTGCCCAACCTAACCTTGCCAAGCCCGACCAAGCCTCACCAAACCGCGCCCAACCCAGCCGTGCCTAACCATGCCGAACCGCGCCACGCCCTACCCTGCCAAGCCGAGCCCGACCCAGTAGCGCCTTACAACTTCACAACATTGAACCTTCCCAGCCTTGGCCGCTGCTCAAGAAGCCCGACGTAGCTCCCGGAATCCTTCGCAATATCCAGGACCGTAGAGAGGTTTATCACTCCGGTATCCACGTACAGGGTGCATTCCAACGACCAATCGTGAAATATCGGCCTTGTCCGAACCACTTGCTGATTTCCGACCTTTACGATTGACGTATGGGCATGATCTTCGAAGAATTTGTCCAAGTCAGGGTTTGGTATCTCCCTGCTCTCCTTGACGCTGATCTTTGCTCCCTTGTAGTTAAGGGGATGAAAGTCTTCCGCTACCATAACCCCGCTTCTGTACAGTTTTCCGTTCTTGTTTCTCTTGGCCCCTTCCCAGAAACATTTGTCTGTGCATTTTGCGGGAATAGCAACAATCCCTTCATGCAAGTACAGCCCGGATTCCCATTCCAGCCTTGCGATTTCCCGGTGATCGTCATCGCTCTTTTTCCTCTTTGAGGTCAGAGCCTTCAGCGCCTTGGCGTAGGCATTTAGCGGATTCGCGGCCTTGTTGTCGTGCATGAGCAACGGACAAGCACCAGTAAGTTTAACTTTCAATTCCTCCATACCATGATTCCCCCCTTCAGAATTTTCCACATGGTATAATAAAGGGAATTAAAAGTCAATCATAGAATGACGGTCACTTCTTTTCCTTCTTGTCGGTAACGGGACGCTCCAACGCATACGGCTCATGCTTCGGTTGGGGAGGATTCTTTTTGAGTACAAGGCCAAGGTGATCCATTAGGAGCATCACCACTTTTCGTATAGGAACCTCCTCGTAAGAAGGCAACATCACGCCTGGCCTTCCACGGGCAAGATTTAGATAGCCCGCTGCATCAGTTGGGAGTGGATTAAAGTCAAAGCAAATGGTCGTTTCGTTACGTAGTTCATTCTTCAGTTTTTCGTTTTCGTCCCACAGCCGTTCAACCAACTTACTGAGCCTCTGAATCTCTTCTCTCTTATTCATTGCATCCCCCCTCCTTGACTTCCATCCCGTTTGTGTCTACAATCCCCTCATCCCACTCTGGAAAGGAGACCGACATGAAAAAGATCCTCTGCGCCGTCGCCCTTGTCCTGCTTCTCGCTTCCGTCGCTTCAGCCCAATACCTTCAGTTCCACCCCGTAACGCCCAACAACCCACCCCCCTACCAGCCCTTCAATCAGTACGAGCACCAGCAGGCCGTCCGGCCCTACACCCAAGTTCCAGTCAGGCCCCTTCAGAATCCCTACGACCAGCAGAGGCAGAACATCAGCCCTCTGGGGAGCTACGCCAACCCGTATTACATCGCCCCGGTAAACCCCCGCTATGACCAGACAGGGAGCAGTTACCGCTAGTAGCTCTTGCCCCTCGACTTGGCATACTCCTTCATGTCCATGTCCTGGGGCCTCTTCTTTCCCTCCACCCCGACAGAGGTAATCTGAATCTCCACCCGATGCCGGGTCTTTTCTTTCCCTTCCCCTGTCCCTGACTCCGAGATGGACACCTCCTTCACGTACCCCACGCCCTGAATCATCACCTGATCTCCTGCGTTCAACTTCTTCAGGGCCTCCACCTTCTCCACCTCATCCTTCCCGAAAGAAAGGCAAAGCCCGTAGGGATAGCGGTCCTGATCCTCGTAAGCCGCAATCGGCTTCATCTCCGCTTCCATTTCCTTCTTCGTCTTCTTCGGAATCTTCAGGTCAACGAGGTTCATCGGTTTCACCTTGCAAAATTGGGTTTGTAATTTTCAGAATCCGGTTTAAGAGAAAATATTCTCAGGGGTTACGGCAGCCCCCCCCTAGAGGCAGAACAGAATCGCCGTCCATCCCCCCATCCACAGGACCGTTGCCAAGATGTACGGGAGGGTAGACATCCATACCTATTCCCCCAGTTTCAGCCATCCGTTATCTACCAGAACGGCCATGAAGCCTTCTTCCAACTGCTCGACTTGCTTCTCTTCAAGACCGATTGTCCATGTCTCGGAAACGCAATGGATGACCTCGTGAATCAGGGTGCCCATGATCTTACTGTCAGCACGTTTGTTCTCGCAGGAATCACCTTCACAAATGCGAATTTCCAGTAGAGAATGGTCGGCTTGCCCCGCATAATCAGCCCTTTCCTTGAACTTGTAGGGGAAGAGAACCTTGTAGGTGTGAGCGCCGACCTTGACCGTTTGTGGTAACTTCATCCCCCCTCCGATTTCTTGGAGCCGCACGTAGGAATCGAACCCACAACCCGAGGTTTACAAAACCCCCGCTCTGCCAGTTGAGCTAGTGCGACTCCGGTGTTTTTCTCCCTGCTAATTGGAACTAAGTGGGTTAGATTGTGTTAAAAAGACCAATACTAAAGGCTATCCCGGCCAGCGAGAAAATCACCCCAACGATGGAAATCGCCAACCCCAGTAAGGCAAAAGATTCTTCAGACATAAGAAATTCCTCACAGAAGAACGGGGAAAGCAAAGCCCGTGACGGTCAGCACATCAATTCATTGGGCGGCTGTATCCCCAACTCCACCATGTTTTTCTCCATGTCGAACCGGAACACACGATGCGTATCCGTCATCGCGTAGAGGAAACCGCCAGCGCTATGTAGACCCACGATTGCACCAGAACCTTCTGGCAACGAAGCGAAGTGTTCCATGGTCCCCTCCAAAAAGTCAGCCCAGAAAAAGTGTTTCTGTGTAGGAAGAAGGGGGGAAGACAGGGGGGATTTCGTTACGTCCACCCACCCCCCGGCTTACCCCTCCGATTTTATCCATGCCCCCCGGTCGCCGTCCGGATCGCCTGGCCTGAGTCTGGCCCGGCATTGAGCCTGAATCCCCAGGAGGACAGAGACTCAATCCAACCCACTTCAGCACGACGGAATCACAACCCCTGAAATTCCTTGTGTTTTTCCGTTCACAGCTTCCGATAATCAAGATTATGTAAACCACCCGATTGAGTCATTCCGGGTACTTACCGCTTCCCCGATAATTCCCGAGGCAAAGGAATAAGCAAGAATCAGTCTCAATGTAAAACATTAAGCTAGACTCTGTGGGTCTGGAAGGAAAGCCATTTATCATCATTTTGACTCAACCATCTGTCCCACCCTTGCCCAGTTTGCCAAGGATGTCCTCAAGGGTCTCAGCCGTGACTCCAACCTCAGAACGGGTTGTGTATCCGAAATCACTAGACAATACCAGTCCGGCGATCTTGGGTTCGAGGGCTCCGATCATCGCCACAGACACGGTGGATTCCTTGACTCTGGCCCTCGCACGTGAAATGATGCCGCAAAATTCCGGCCGTTTTCCGTACTCCTCCAGCGTATCTTCACTGATCCGTAGGTGCAGACACAGACCGCATAGGGTTGGAGGAGTGGGGACTTCCATCCTGACAATATCACCTTTGGATACCACTTGCTTTATGAGAATCCGGCTTTCGCATTTTGCAAAATACTCCTCAACTGCCTGCTCCAGTGCTTCCGGGTCGGTCCAGAGTGGGGGTCTTCCTGCTGGCATTATCGAACCTCTGTTTGCCTCTTTCCGTGGTCCTCCTGGACGCGTGGGTAAAACAGGAGGAGAGAGCTGGTTAGTGTTTGGCCTTGCTTGCCTCATCAAACTCAGCCCGATACATCGGATCAGTATCGTATCTGAGCCGGTCCAGAGAGGAGAAATCCTGTGTATTAGTTAAATCAGTATTAGTAGTGTCCAGAAATCCGTATTCAGTTTTCTGGATTGTGGTCAATGGGTTTTCATGAACTAAGTGTTCATGCTTGATATACTTACCCTTTTCGTTTCTGGACGAAATAAGCTCTATGTATCCGGCAGTCGCCAACTCTTTCAAAGCCGACCTTGTGGCTGATATTCCATCAGCCTTGCGCCTTGCGAGGTCAACGGCGTATATCTGCCAGTCATCAGGTAGAGACAGGATGTAAGCTAGTAGACCGGTTGCCTTCCAGGTTAGCCGCTTGTCCTGCACTGCTGTCTTGGCAATCTGCGCGTATGGGTTTTCTTTGTTCTTCGCTTTGCGAATGATCGTTTTTGGATTCATTTGCTCCCCCAAATGATAAGGGCCAGCCCGAAGCAGGGGAGTGCCCCGGAACTGGCCCTGGAATCACATCCTGACACTTGGCCTAGCATCAGGAGTGCTTGACTACTTGGTCCTTATCCTCTCTCTTGCGATACCTCGTCACATATCGCAATATCCCCAGTGCAGGAGGATCATTATTGGAGCGCTGCCGGTTATTGCTCAGATGATATCGGGCGTACTCCATGTCATCTCGTACTAAGAGGGGATGTTTTGGCTGTTTGATGATCTGCATAGGCTCCAGACGCAAAAGCCCCGGCTCCTTTGGGAGTCGAGGCTGAGATGGAAATTTCTGGAGCTTATACTATCAGACTGATTCCAGATGTCAACATTTTTCTTGAATCACCTTTATCTGTCTGATTTACCAAAGAATAAAAAATATGAAAATCCGATTCTATCTTCTGCCTATCTTGATATAAGGTATTGTCTCCTGCTTGTTTACACCCTACTGTAACCTGATTGTTTCACCGCAATTTGTCCTTATCTCACTATTCTTACTTGATATTCCATGATTATATCGTTTTGCATGTCAACTCTCAAGTTACATTGGCATACTTTTTGATGCCATTCCTGAAATCACCATTTTTACTTATGTACTTGATGTTATTGAGACAATACGATTCCGTAATTATTGGCATATTGATTGCAATATTTACGGGCAAATACGAAGGGGAGGGACAACATGAAAGCAGAATTCGGGAAGTTCGGTCCGGCACACGATTACAGAGGAGCCTTTGCCAATAAGCCAGACGGAACAATAGTACAAATTGCTGATATCTACTACAAAGACCACGGTTGCACCGGCTTTGTTGCTAGACTCCGCCGCAATGATGGTACAGACGCGGGGGAATGCTATTTGAGGCAGCTGGAAATAATGAAGATAACCTACAATAACGCCTAACCCACACAACCGCCCGATGGGCATGGAGGGGAAAATGGTAAAGCACAGAACGGAAATCCAAGACAGACTTACCGGGGAAATTGTATATCGCTCGCGCTATTACCCTACCTACAACCAAGCTGCCGACGCTGCGGAGCGAGCCTGTAAGAGGCAATGGCGCGGGGATCGCTATCGGATTAAAGAGGGCGAGAGCATCATCGTTAATGACAAATTGTATACCGAGGCTGACAACGCTTAACCCTATCCCCACTCCCGACTCCATGAGCCGGGACACGGGAGCGGAGTTGGAGCAAACCACTAAATCAGGAAAGGGGAATGATTATGAATAAAAAAGACCGCATGAGAGAGCAGATTTTGCAGCACGGATTCAAGCTCAAGAGAATCTTCATCGTGGGCGACCATATCGGCCCGGTTGAACTCGCAAAGAAAGTGCATCGTCTTGAAGCCAAAGCGCACAGGATTGCTGAGGATTATTGCAATGGGATTATTGACAACGAATTCGAGAGTGACCGGCAAGAACACAGCGTCATGAAATCCCTTGACAAGATCTTGAACTACAAGGCTCAAGGAATCCCGGTTTTCTTCAATGGCGATCCCCGTGGATACGCTCTCAAGATCAATGATGCCTATGTGAAAGAGCACAACCTGGACATCCATCGGGATTGGGGTGGATACGGAATCCTGTCCCCCGAGTTTAACGGCAACTAGGTCGAAACCGGCTCCGGCCGGTCCTGGGGTTTTGCCCCGGCTGATGAGACCAAAAGGAGGAAAGGAAAATGCCCACCCTAAGAATGGAGCAAATCAAAATGAGCGGAGACCGGAAAACCACAATCCAGTTACCCGAGGAACTGCGTAGATGGCTCAAAACCCACGCAGCGCAGACCGACACCACAATGGCCGAAATCATCATCCGGGTACTCAGGGAGTACCAGGCGCAGGAAGGGAGGAAGTAATATGTGTTGCTGCATTAAGCCTACAAAGAACGGTGAACCTGGATACCTATGGAGCAGCGTAGGAATGGAAGGGATACACCCTGTAAATCCACCCGCCATTGAAGACGGAGATACGGTCCTTTTCGATGAGCCGGGAAGATGCGGCGGCATTGATTCACACTGCCACCATTACCGTGTCATCAAGGGGAAATTTGGAGGATTGCAGTTGTTGGTACGGCATGGCGGTGGAGATGAGCGAATCCCCTACATCTCGAATGGTAAAGCGTTTACGGCTGCACTCGAAACCCTGGATTCTGATGGTAGGTATTGGGTACTCAATGCAATGTATCACGCTCAGTCAAAGGCAAAACGAGAAGGCGTAGAGGCAGAAGGCAATAGATGGCGAAACGCGGCGGCGGAAAAGAGAATCAAAACGCGTAAGATTCCATCACAGGGAATTGTGAGAGTCTGGATGGAAGCGAAGGAAGGGAGGGAAGGGAGATGAAGCATACACCGGGACCATGGGAAGTATTGGATGGAGCGATTGTTTCTAAACAGGTAAACGCTTACGGTAATTTTATCGTTGTGAACTGCGAGCGCGAACGCACCGAAGAGGATGCTGCCAATCTGGACCTGATCGCTGCCGCGCCTGAACTGGCCGAAATGGGTAGCCTCCTGCTCAGAACGGTTTGGGATACACTTCGGCATGGTTTGACGGATGGACAAAGGGAATCACTTGAGGCCGTGGGAAAAGAGTTTGCCAGCATCTTAGCCAAGGCAGAAGGGAGGGAAGGCAAATAACCGCCCTCCACCTAAACTATCAACCCGGTTTGCGCCGGGTTTTTTATTGCCCAAATACCAAAAAGCCTGTAGCTCGCTGTTTTCAATACCCACCCCTAGACAAAACAGACACTTACGGTTTTCCCGTTTTCGTGGGGAATACTACGCCTCACGCACACCCCCTATCTGTAGTGTGGCGATACCGTCCCTTGTGTCGGTTGGGCACGTTTCACCACTCTCCTTTGTGCTTTTTTCCCACTCCCGCGCCATCCTCCATTTCCGGCCCGCCTGCTTGAGATCTTGGCAAACGCTCATCGGCATTCTGGCTATGCCCGCCTGGAGCCAGTCTAGTACCGCCTCTGGGTCGTGGAACAACTGATTGATATTGGCCGACCGTACCGCCTGCCTCTCGCTGCTTCCGATATCCAGGCTGCCGAGTATGGCACCGGGGTCCAGGCTGCGGGGAGTGCGGCCACTCAGCGCCCACTCTTCGACTGCTAAAATCCATGCACCCATGTTAAATGGGCACGTCCGCTCGTTGTGCTCGTAGCATCTCAGCCGTGGATTCCAGGGACATTTAATCCATTTCAATGTTGGCCTCCATTATGTTGGTCGTACCACGTCACAGCGAGAGCAAGAGCAGCCCAAATGTCTTTTGATACTCCATACAGAATACCCGGATTTGCTTTCTTCCCCGGCTCACCAAACCGGTCGATCAGCGCAGCCCGAATATTGGAATCCTTGGCCCTCATGGAATGGCAGAGATACATCTTGACATCCTTGCGGGGCATCCGATCAAAAAAGCCCTGATTCCCCCATGCCTCACAAAACCGACCAGACCAGAAAACCGTATCGAATATGGAGTCGGATACAGCCATGCCGTAGGATTTGATCTGCTCAATAATACAGACATTGGCACCAGTGTCTTCCGCATGTCGGCAGACAGTAAGAACAGCGTCATTGCTCAGTTTTGCCTTACCGATAATCTCTTTCCCGTCCCAAATGACAAACGCCGATTCAACCGGCCCTGGATCTATTGCGAGTACGTTCATTTTCCCCTCCTGCTTTGTCACGTCGGCTTCGTTCATTGCTCAATCCTCTTCTCGAGTAGTGAATAGAATTTCTCCCTCTTCATGACCCATGAGATTTGCGCTTTCCATCCCCGGTCGTTCTCCCCTAGATAAAATGGGAGTTGGCCGATCTTTGTGAAAAACTTTCTCCACCATTCCAAGTCCTGCCGTTTTTCATCCTCATGCCATCGCGCTTTACATTGGACATACCACGCCTCATTCTTCGGATGAGGTCTTGGAAGCATCGGTAGAATCTCAATCCAAAGCTCACGAATTTTCGAATAGGGAATAGCGCCATTTTTGCTTTCGGCTATTTCAGAACTTTGGGGGGATATAGGGGGTAATAAAGAAGAAGAAGATGAAGAGCTACCTTCCGGCTGTAGCGTGGGCTTAGCCGTGGCTATAGCCGTGGCTATAGTTTTTCCCCACCTTTGTTCTGCCCTCCTTTTACCTTTTTGTCTTTGCTTTTCACGGTATTGCCTCTGTTTTTCCCGTGTCTCTTCAAGCCTCAAATTTATCAATCCTGTGCCGTCTTCCGTATGCACGAATTTGCTGCTCACCTGTTGCCAGCATTTTGAGAACATACGGTATTCACATCCCCCGATCCTTGCGAGCCTTAATTTATCGGTTGGAAGAGGTCCATTTGCCCACTCAGAATAGAGCAGTCGGCAGTACAAACCCATCTCGGCAAGTGTCCATGATGCCGTGTCAACCAAGAACTCACCTGCATAAAGTTGGAATGCTGGCGCTTCGCTCATCTATAATTCCTCATCATCTGTCGGCCTTAACGGTTGCTTTTCGACACTCCTGTCTGTGTCGTAAATCCGCTGCGTGAACCTCTCGAACTCGAGCATGGTCTTCCATCCCGCTTCGCCGTCTCGAGCCTTCAGACATTCAACTTCCATCCAAGGATCTTCTTTGTCCTTGCGGTAGAGGCTGAGGACCACATCGGCGTTCTGTTCTATGTCTCCGCTCTCCTTCAGGTCGCTGAGGATCGGGCGCTTATTATTTCTCTCCTCCACTTTTCTCGAGAGTTGGCAGAGGACCACAACCGGGCAGCCGAGATCCTTTCCGAGATCGCATAGCCGTTCACTTGTAAATGAGAGTTCATGGTGTCGACTCTGCGTCCGCTTCCTAGTTGTGGTCTTCTGGAGGTGGTCGACCATGATCATAGATATCGGCCCATTCATGGCCACCGTTTCCGCCTTGGAATAGAGTATTTCGATGGTTTTGTATTTCGGGGAGTCTAATATCATTGGGTTTTTCTTGGATAGACGATCAAAAGTCTCGAGCAGGTCTGGCCACTGGCTGTTGTCGACAGTGCGGTTTCTGATCTTTGAGAGATAAATCTGTGAGTCCATCGCCACACGCCGACGGCTTATTCTCTCGGCTGTCATCTCGAGAGAGAAAAACAGGGCAGTGCCGGGGTAGGATGTCGACACGTTCTCGAGGATGTTTAAGCCAAGGGCTGTTTTCCCGATAGATGGTCGGGCAGCGAGATATATCGTTGTTCCCGGCTCGAGGTGGTAGAGATACTTGTCCAGGTTTAAAAAGCCGGTCTTTGGTCCCTGTGGTGCATCCTCTTTCTCGAGGTGCCTTTGGATCTGATCCATGAGATCGTAGTTGCTGAGATGTTCCGGGGCCTGCCCGCTCTCGAGGGTGCGTATTCCCTCTTTGAGTGTCGACAGCGTATCCTCCAACGGTTCATGCACGGCAAACGCCTTATCCGCCGTCACCTGGCAGGCCGTGATGACCTGCCGCCTCTGCGAGTGCTCCCGGATGATTTCGGAGTGGGCTTTCCACCCGGCAGACGTGCTTACCGTATCGTGCAGTTCCCCTAGGTAGGGTATCCCTCCGACCGCTTCCAGTTTGCCGGATGCCCGAAGTGCAGCCTCAAGGGTGATGATGTCCATGCCCCTGCCGAGCGTCTGCATGGACCCCCAAATAATCTGATGCTTCTCAGGGTAAAAATCAGTCGGTACTAATTGTATTTGGCCTATGATTTCTGGCCGGATGAAGCAACCTGATAACAGTGCCTTTTCCGCTTCTAGGTCGTGGGGCAGCATCCTTACCTTTTCCATGCAATTCCTCTTTCAATAGCCGTATGATTTGCTTTTGCAGCGCAATTACCCGTTTCAGTTCCCTGATTTCCTGGTCTGTGTTCACTTACACCCCCTCGGAGGGGCTTTTTGTTTGGGCTGCCTTTCGCAATACCTGCCCATTGGGGCAAATGCAGTAATTGAGCCGACCGACCGGGACGCCTGCCGGTGTCTTCACGCCCCGAGTGTCAACTACTCCACTGTTACCGCAGAGTGTGCAGTGTGCTGTGGCGTAATATTCAAGCCAGTATTTCGTGACCATGTAATGAACTGCCCTCATTCTCTCATCCTCCCCATCCACCACGCCCAGAACTCCCTGAACCACTGGAGCATGATCCCCCAGGCCATCGCCTCATTGAGCAGGACGAGCGGGCCGAGGGCTTCAGCCTGGCGAGAGGCTACGGCTTCGGGGGATCTCGGGTAGAAATCGCTCATTCCGCCAACCCTCCATGTCTCCCGCGCTTGCAGTGGATTCCATACTCTGCCGCCCGAGTCGTCACGGTTGACGTTGCCACCTTGATTTGCTTTGCAATAGCCTTGAACGTGCCGAGACTCCCGACCATTACCAGAAGCCACTCGCGCTCGTCTTTGTATCGGCCAGTCCAGTGCTTAGACAGGTCCAGCCGTTTGGCTCCACACTTCACGGTGTAGTCGTGTTCATGCCTCGGGTGTATATTTTCGGGTTCCTGCATCTCTTCGGGGTCGGCATACCTGACCCCCATGCGTGGTCGTGGGCAGATGTCGTCGGTTACGTCGGTCCAGGTTTCAGGAATGGTCATAAAAAGCTCTCCTGCTTGGGTTGCTCGGGCTTTACCGTGAACAGCTTCGGTTGTCGCAGATACCGCTTGATCCTCTCCACGGCCCCTGACAGGTACTCTTCGTCTATCTCGTACCCTGTTAAGTGGAATCCAAGGTCATGGCAGGCGATCGCTATTGAGCCCGAGCCCAGGTGTGTATCAAGAATCGTGTCGCCCGGCTTGGCGTAGTTGGTCAGGAGCCAGCGGTAGAGGGCTACGGGTTTTTGGGTGGGATGGATACGCGGTTCAGTGAGAATGAATCCAGCGTTTGCACAAAAATTGAATTTTTCCGCTCTCCCCACATAGGAAGTCCACGCAAATTCCCACTCACTGGCGTTTTGTTGATTGGGGCGTATCTTATCCCAACATAAGGGCTTTTGTGTTGGAGGGAGAGAATGGAAATTGCCGCCCCAAATGATTTGATTCTTGCTTACCCTAAAGAGCTGATTGAAATATTCCGGTTGCGGTGGGATATCCCACTTGTCAGCACCAGACCCAACCATTCCTGTCCACCCATGTGTTGCCCCACCCGAAACAAGCCTCTTGCCTATCCCATACGGCGGGTCCACGGGGGCCAAATCAAAAGCCCGGTCCTGCATCTCCCGCATGGCTGGCAGGCAGTCGGCTAAGAACAGGCGGCAATGGTCGGTCTCAAAGTACGGTTTCAATACCCACTCCCCCTACGCCATCCCCCCGATGCCAAATCAGGTCGATACTGTATCCGCGTAGACCAAGAAAAAGCCCTCCAGGTGTGCGTCGGAGGGCGGGTTACTGCTCTAATGCTTGTGTGTACTCATCTACCCCTTCAAGCAGTTCCCTGAAATCAGCGAACCAAATGACCATTCTTCGCATGAGCCCTGCCTGTTCTCCTTTGGCCCACAATCCGAGAATGGGTCTGCCGACTGCCCAGGCCGCCCCGATCTCTGCCCATGCGTCCGTTCCCGATGGACCGACATAAATAACCAGATCCGATTTAGTGGCTCCTGTCGTGTCATATTGGAACTTCTCATAGCCGTCATTGCTATTGATCCACTGTTCAAAGTCGAATTTGATATTGGTCCGGCCCTCATCACAGACGGCCTTCTCGACAAAGGAATGGATGTCGTGTCCCTTCGTCCTGAGTAGGTCAGTCAGCATTTCGACTGCATGTTGGTTCTTCCAAGAACTGGCGATATAGATTTTCATCACTCCCCTCCTTCCGCGTCTTCCAGTTTCACAATTCCATGTAAACAGACGCGGCACGTCACCTGCGTTCTGTTCTCGGTATGCAGGACGTTTTCGGCGTTTCTGCCGCAGACTGTTACCGGCATTCTCTCGCCCTGCTCCGGGTAGTCCTCCAGAAAACAAAAAGGAAATTCCTCGTTGAAATAGTGCCAGCGTGCCATCCCCCTCACCTCCAAAAAATAGGCCACAGCCGGAGGCCGTGACCCGTGTTCGTTTCTGTTCCGTTGCTGGATTTGGATATGGTAGGTTTTGCTGTAAGAGTTAAAGTAAGGGTTTAAGATTCTTTTCAGAATCAAATTGTGGAGGGGCAAAGGTCCTCTTTGATTCGGCGTGAGTGATTTCAAGAACCTATAGACCCCCCGTTGCTGGTTCGTTTCTGCTTTACCAGTTGCTTCAGGTTATCGACGTTCACTCCCTCGTATCTCCTGGTATGGCGCAATGTGGTGTGTCCCGCAGCCTTGGAAGCAAGCAAGAGCTGGTCGCTGTGCTGTGTAATGAAGCTGTGTTTCGTGCCCTGGTAGAGAGTCACCTTGACGGGGCACCCTGCCCTTTCTCGGGCTTCATTCCAGGTGGTAGAAATGTGGCCGGTATAGGGAAGTCCCCCCTTGTCGATGAAAACATACGGGCTCTTGAGCCTGTTCTTTTTGACAGCCTGAAGGATCTCGGCAACCGGGTCCGTGATAGGCATGTACCGGACTCGCTTCGTCTTGGTGAACTCCTCCAAGCGGGTCCTTCTTCCCTTCGAGAACTTCCTTTTGATGACGATGATTCCCTTGTCTTGGTGGACGCAGTTCCATTGGAGGGCCATGGCTTCTCCCGTCCTGACAGGCCATGCACACAGGAACCGGAATATCGGGCGGTCATGTTCGGGGATCTCCGAAATGATTTTTTCCTGCCAGTAGGGAGTGAGCCAGGGGACCTCTTTTTCGGGGATCTCTATCGTGGGGAAATGCGGGACGCTTATAACGTCCTCATAGTCAACGGCTGCATCGGCAAGAATGGTATGGAGAAAGTCGAGATGAACTTTCCGTGTGGCCGGCGCGAGCCGGGGAAGACTGGACAGGTAATCCTTGATGTGGGCCTGTTTTATGGACCTCATGTCCATAGTTCCAAAGAACTCTATCGCCCTTGCGACATACCGCTCCACGTCCACAAGGGACCCCTTTGCATACCGGCTGCCCTTGACGACATTCTGCCGCCACTTCTCCGCGTAGGTGCCGAAAAGGAGCTCATTCTGAGCGTAGCCAAACCATTTGCGGGGATTGAACCCCTTGCCTAGCTTTTCCAGGTCTCCGTTGATCAGGTTCGTGATCCGGTCGGCCCTTCCCCTGGAATCGATCGGTGTTCCATCATCGCACCATGTACGGGTCCACTTCTTCCCCTGGTAGTACAGGTAAACGACAAAGCGCGGCTCCCCTGCATCTTGTCTCTGGTAGTATCTGCACCGTGACATAGGCTCCCCTCCCCTTTTTGGTATGAGGGCCATCTTACCACGTCTGCCTGTCAGTGGAAGGGGGGTCAAAGTAGGGTCTCCTGGGTCATGGGTTCGGGGTGGTGATAACGCTCATGTGTAGATGATCTTCCCAGCACTCCTCACAGAAATACTGCTTACAGGCGTTGCAGCGGATAACAGCGGGCTCTCCACAGATCCCCCGATCCTTCTTGTCTTGGTCGAGGCCGAGCCACTCTTCACATGTATGAACGCCTGACTTTCGTAATCTGCTCATTTACCCACTCTCTCCTTTAAAGGTGCGGGGCAGGATAACCCCCACTTACCGCCACTGCGCGGGTCCGTCGTCCGGCGAGCCTGTTCCGCACCCAGGTTGTTGATTTCATCCTTCAATATCCAATGATTTCCGAGCCGTATACGGACCACTGTTTGAAGCTACCCCTGCATACGCCAGTATTCGTGACATGCTTTCACCCTCTTGATAGAATCGTTTTCAACGAATCAGCGGAGTGAAGGTCAGTCATGGCAATGGTTCCCAAATCACGCATCAGGCACTCAACAACGTACTCAGCAATGAGCTTGGAACGATCCTTGCCGGTGCGCTTTGTCACGACTTCCAGTAAGGAAATGATGGTTCCGGGTAGCCTGGTAGAAGCGGGAACAAGTGAGTTCCCATCTTCCGCGTGTACCTGTCTCGTCAGATTGAGCTTCAACTGTGCTTCCATAGGGGGCCTATCCCTGTTTGGAGGTTATTGCCAAATGTCAACGCCTAGAATCTCCGTGATGCAAGCCCGGACCCTCTTGGAATTATGGATGCCGTGGATAGTGTTATATACGGACGTTCGGGTAGTCCCGCATTCTCGGGCGACCCGGTACACCGACCATCCTTTAAGTGAAAGCAGGAGGCTGATCGCTTCGACCGGAGGAAATGACTCAGCGTCCCGAATTGCATCCAGGAGGGTGTTTCTGAGTGTTTCGGTCTGGAATCTTGACTTTTCCAAGGGGTCCTGTAGAGTGGAAAATGGGTTTGCAGAAGTCCGCACAGTAGAACTCTCCTTGTTGACATTATGTCGGCAGGGGAGAGGTCTATTTGATGCCAAAAAACACCAGCTCGGATTCGTCTATGCCAAGGATTTTTCCCCACTTGACGGCATTCTCGGGGGTGATGCTTTGCTCTCCTGTCTCGATACGAGATACCGTTGGGGTGGAGACCTTGAGCAGTTTTCCGAGTTCGGCCTGGGTCATTCTCGGGCTTCTGCGATGCCTGAATTCCATAAATGGATGCTTTGACTTTTTACGTGTCATAACTAATTCTATTTTCACTCAGTGTAAAAAGTCAAGCACAAATCCGATTCCACTTGATTACAGAGGATGAAAAAATTATGATCGGCACGAAATTGAGGCGGATTCGGGAGGGACTGGGTTACAATCTTCAGAAAGCGGCAAAGATGACTGGGGTTTCAACCGCCACCCTGTCCCGCATGGAAAACGGCAGACAAGGGTTTACGCAGGACTCGATAACCAAGATCGCACAAGGATACGGTATCGACCCGCAAGAACTCTTCGTAGCCAAACAGCAGCGGGAGGTGCCGATGTTGAGTTTGCAGGAAGCGAAGCCGGTTTTCGTGAATCTAGGTAAACTCAAAACGTTCCTCAAAACGATGCCAGCAGTTACAGAAGATCCCAACGCCTTTTACATAGTTGCGGAGGGTGCCCAGCTCAGGGGCTTACGGGTAGCGGTTGGCGACTTGCTCCTGGTGGAGCCGAATACTCCTGTCACAAACGGCTCAACTGTAATCGCCCTGGTGAGAGATGAAGTCCTCCTGGGGCAGTTCTTCCAGACGAACGGAAAAGCCTTTATTCAGCCACAATCACCCCTCCAGGTTCCTGTCGTCCTTCCAAAGAAGTTCAAGATGTTCCGCGTTACGAAGATCATCATGAACGCCTAGCATTCCTTTCGGGGGCTTCGGCCCCCATTTCTTCCTGAAATAAATTACACTGAATGTAAAATAAAGCTTGCAATCTGATTTTTATGGATTTACAATCAATGTAAATCGAACCTTGATTTGCACATTTTTTGTTGCACACCGTGAGTAGAAAGGAACCACATGGCAATCAACGAAGCGTGTCAAGTCTGGATAGAGCAGAGGATTCAGGAAGAGAAAGAGCGTGGAACTTCAGATGCTGAAATTGGTCGGATACTTGCCTCAGAAATCCTGAAATATTTTGAAGTCGGCATTAGGCCTAGAACCATAGAACAAAAATCACGCCGTTTTGCTACAAATGTAGCAAGCTCCCCAACCTCCCCACCTTCCAACGAAATTCAGGAAAATCAAGTTTCAGAGCCTTCCAAAACCGACAGCGTGTCGGATTTGCCTGCCCATGGCGGCAAGCGGGAAGGGTCAGGTCGGCCAACCAAATACGAGCAGGACACCGACGCTCTGTTTCAACTCAAGCGCTGGTGGAAGCTGGCGTCTAAAAGGGATCAGAAGACTTTTATCAACTGGATTGGAACGGAGGAAAGCTAGAAATGGAACAAAGTTCATGTAGTGCCAAGGTAGTAGAGATTACCCCAATACTGGCCCAAAAATGGCTCAATGAGAAGAACACCCACAATCGGCCTATGTACGAGAGCGTCGTAGAAACCTATGCCCGCGATATGAAGCGCGGCAAGTGGGCTTTCAATCATCAAGGCATCTGCTTCAACGATGAGGATATCCTTGACGATGGACAGCACAGGCTCGCCGGAATTGTACGGTCGGGAAAGACAATCAAGATGTGGGTGTTTCGTGGCATGCCCAAGGTTCAGGGCTCCAATGGCGATACCATCATCACTCAGAACACAATCGACGACATCAAGAAGCGCACCGTGGGTGATCGTCTCCACCTTTCATACGGAATGGAAAACGCCAACATCAAGGTAGCGATGTGTGCGGCCATTGTGTTGATAGGGACCGGGAAGTCAACGAAACTATCTACCGGAATGGCAATGGAAATCTACATGATGTATCAGCATGAGATTGACATGGTAGTCGCCAACAAGGGCACCACTAGGGGGCTCGTTGTTGCTCCAGTCCTCGGAGCATTCGCATTTTCTGCCGCCTGCTTCAAGGAAAAAGCCATCGAATTCGAGAAGGGATATTTCGGTGGAGAAAACCTGCCAAGGCATTCCCCGATTCTGACCTTTCGGAACTACATGCTCAACAGGTCAGTCATGTCCAGCAGGTTCTATGGGCGCTACACAATTTCTTCTCATTCTCTCAATGCCATGATGCACCACGTTCTTGGGAACAAAATTAAGAAATTGGTGCAGACGCGGCAGGGGATCGACTTCTTCATCAACAAGCAAAAGCGGACATACTCGGACATGATCGAGCTTCTGAAGCTGTAAGAAGGACGGTTCACATGCAGCACTCCGCAACATTCCCCATCCCCAGAAAGCCCGCGACTGAATCCTTCATTGGGTCTGGTCTCGGGCTCTCTCCTTCCTTGATGAATCGACGAAGGAGCGACCTGGCACTGAAAAAAGATGCGCACCCCCGAGCACCCGGCGAAAACCAGGGACGTGCCGCACAGCCATTAGATGGTGCTACCGGCTGTTCTCAGGCAGGGGCCAGACTGCTCCTTTGTGGGTTCATCACTTCCACCCCCACCCCCGATGCCGGGGATAGCCTGGAGGCATTATGAAGCAGGAGATGACACATCAGGACAAGATCAACTGGATGATTCAGTGGGCACATGACCACAAGGTCCGCCTTGAGCTGAAGGGCGAGTGTGGCTTTGGCCGTGAATGCGTTGGGATCGTGGCCGATATTGTTGGATACCCTGACTACGAGTGGGATGACAACAACTACAACCGTATAGACAAGAACGGCGATGTATGGACCCCGCCAGATGCCTATCACAAGCATCCGTGTGTTGCTGTCTTGGGAAGGGGAAAGAAGGCTGAAGAACAACTCTATGAATGGCTGAAGTGGTTCGATGCTAATGGGTTCTCTGTCGAATTCGGAGACAACCCGCCAGAGAAGTGGAAAGGGTCCGGGTTTATGGGTGTCCTCCTGGGTAAACACAGATTCGCCAGAATGGTAAAGGAGCCGCGCCCATGAAACTCGAATCCCTTCCTAAAGAAGCATTGGCATCCGGGCAGAGAGTGACGCTGCTTGTAAAGCGCAAATCCATGAGTCCGATCATTATCCACGGCACGACATGTATCCAGCCTGTTGAACAATATGATTCGGGCGAATGGTATCTCCAGTTCAGATGGAAGAGAAGAAGGCATGTGACCATAACGCGAATAAGTAGGATTTCAGCTATCCGCCCCGGCTGGCTGACCCTGGAGGAGATGACGAGATGACCGACCCCAAGCTCCTAATAGTCGAAGATGACCCCGCCATCCGTCATCTCATGATGCGGGAACTGGCGGGTATGGCTGGCCTTGAGGTAGTACGTCACGACGACCCCTTTATGGAGATCATGTCAATGGCCCTTGGCCCACGCCGCGCCCCTAGAGAGCGGAGGATGTGGCCCACGTTCAAGGGTGAGCCTGAATGGAAGTCCAAGGGCAGACATCAAGGCGCGAAAGAGAAAGCGCGGAGACTGAGGCAGATGAAGAAGCAGACCGAAAAACTGACCGGCCCCGAACTCTTCCACTACCTGGAGACCGCCGTCCGCCGTGGGCAGGGTGAGCCGTCAGGGGAGGAAGTGAGAAGGATGATTGAGGAGGAAGAGCATGAGTAAGCATGCGCCAGAACCTTGGGTTTTAAGGGGTGACGGACTGACAATTCAGCGCAAGGAAACAGGGAAACTGATTGCCCGTTTCGCAGTCCCGCCTAAAAGGGTTGACGGTGACCGAATGATTACTTGTGTCAACGCTTTGTCCGGCCTTAACCACGAAGCGGTCAAGGACGTGCTGGAAGCCCTGCGCCTTTTCCTTGAGTGTGCATCTTACGCAGAACACAAGATGACCTGCTATGAGAAATGCGAGATTGCCCGTGCCGCACTCGCCCGACTGGAGGCAAGCCATGAGTGAGCTGACCCCCACCCTTGACGACACCCCTTTGACCAAAAGGCCAGGGGAGCGCGTGACATGGGTGGAATCAGATAGCCCGACATCTCCTTACGAGGAAGATGAGTAGCGAGGGCAGGTAACAACCGGGAAAGCATGGCCCCGAGGGAGGCTCCCGAAATCCCGATTGGCAAGCATGAAAGGAGACCACAGTGAAGAAGCGAACTTTGTATGCAGTAGGCGCACTCAAAACGGAAATCGAAATTGAATCGTCGTGGGGTCTGAAGGCCCAGACGCTGCCCCTGGATTGGGCGGACGGTATGGTTGGAGTCATACCGCTTTTCTCTAACAGGAAAAAGGCCGAGAGATACGCCGACAAAAGGTTCCCCATCATTGTGGTGGAGAGCGAGAGACCGTGAAGAATGAAATCACCCCGTAACGCATTCCTGAAACTTCTCATCCTCACCCCAAGCCTTTTGTGCATCGGAGTGGCGTTGTTCATGTGGAGTCAAACTTAAAGGAGGTCGCATGTTAGTAGGAACAGCTACAAGACCAAGACGAGAAGCGGAAGAAGAGGGAAACGCCAAGCGCGAATCCCAAGTCACGTCAGCATTCAACGAAATGGAGGATGTCATTGGGCACCTGCCTGATTTTATCGAACGGCTGGAAGGTCGGCTTGGTGCCGTACTGAGGCAACCGACCCCACCGGACGAATCAGCCAAGACCGCAGGCCGTCCAATGTGCGTCCCCCTGGTCGAATCGCTGGACCGGTACATCAGCATCGTCCGAATGGCGAACAATCGCCTGGAGGACATCCTGGAAAGGCTGGAACTGTGATGAACTACCGAGCCCTTATCTCCAAGCCCCGTCCCGACCAGCCGCCCCTGTGCATCATGCTCCCGTTCGGGATTGCCTACCTGTCGGCCATCTACTTGGGCATGAGGCTGGCTGTGTGGCTGATGAACCTTTAAGGAGGTCTTCTGTGAACGAGCGCGTCCCTGGTCAACCACTTTCTAAACCGCCACTTGGCACTTTAAACATTGCGCCGGGGTCGGGGAGGCCCCGGCGAGGGGGGATGTCAAATGCTGTGCGAAGCATGTAAGCAAGACAAGCATTTCCTGTGTGGAATGCAGACCTGGTGAGAATGCGACTGTGATGGCCAGTATGGCCTCTACGATGCCGAGCCAAGGGAAGATTCAAGCTGGATTGATATTGACGATCCAGATGAATGCGCTGAGGTCTGAAGCTATCCCCCCCTGCCACCCTTAACCGGAGACCAACATGCAAATCTACACCATAGACCGAGGCGTCATGAAGCAGCTCCCCGATAATATCACCTTCGCATGGGAGTTACGGTATTGGCTCAGACGTGCGCTTCTGGTTGCCTGTGGGATGATAGGCGTGCATGTGATTCGTTTGATTGCGGGGGTTTGGATATGAGGGGCGGAGATAACGGGCACTAAGGACTAAGGAGGAAGTATGGACGGCGGAACAGAAGGACCAATGGAAAAGGTTGACGATGAACGTGAACGCTTGACCCATGCCGTCGATGAATTTGCGGCAGAAATGAAGGCGCGGCTATTGGAAAAGCATGAAGAGGGTTATAGGGGTTGGAACGAAGCATATCCATCAGACGCGATTGCTGTCGAAATCAACAGGGACTCCGTTGCTCTTATCAAGAATCACAAGAACAGGAAGGCGGCTGTTGATATCGCAAACAGGGCCATGATGCTTTGGATTAGGTAGGTCCGTAATTATCCCCCCCAAAGGAGGCCCCATGCAAGCAGTCAAAACCATCCTAGGCGCAACCGTCCTGTTCGGCCTGATGTACTTCCTGGTCGCGGGAGGGATGTGCTTATGAAAAAATACCGTGTCTGGATTGAACAGGTAAATCAAACCTATGTCGATGTAGAAGCCGAATCAATAGAGGAAGCAAAAGAGAAGGCATATCGGAAATGGCGCAGGGAAGATGGGCATTCGCGCGTTAGTTGGGCTGAGGAGGTCAAAGAGAATTGACCACCCGTTACGCATTCGAAAACATGGTCCGCGCCCGTGATTGGCGCGAGCCGGGGGAGTATTGGGAGGAGGAGATGCCTGAAGAGATGAACACCTGTAAGACCTGCAAACACTGGCAAGGAAACCGCGACAAGGCCGAATGGAATACGTTCGGCAAATGTCCGGTCCTCATGGACCCCACGGATAGCCAGTCAACCTATCTATTTGAACCGCAAATTATCTGCAATGATGATGCTGATGCGGATAGCGTTTCGATGCTGATAGAGACCCACGCCAATTTCGGGTGCGTGCTGTGGGTTGACAGAATGGCAATGGAGACAAGGTAATGAGCGAGCGCCAATCCCCCTACGGCCCGCCCCTAAACCACCGTTTCACCCTAGTCCGTGACGCGGTTCAGCCCTCATGGTTCACAGCCGAAACCCTGTCAGGCGAGACGTTCCGGTTTTACTCGCCCGAACTGGGCAGGATTCTGGATGACCGGGAAGAGCGGAGGATGGGGATACCGGAGTATGAGGGGGATGGGGATTTCCCGGACCTGGAGGAAATTCTTACTGAGAGACGACTAAACCGACCGCGAGTGATGGAGGAGGGAAATGGAACTGAAAGAGATCGTTTTGAAACTGACAGGCCCGATTGACCCGATTGGGGAAACGAGAGCCGATGATGAACGCTTCGAAAGTCTCAAGGTGCTGTGTGGGCTGGTGGATGCTCTTGTAGTGGAAATTGATTCCGTATCGAACAACAATAAAAATAGGCATGAGTATTCACGGAAACGGGCCGGTGAGTATGCAGATAAGTTTCTTGGCGAAACATTAGGCATTACCGAATAGGAGGAAACCGACCGAGTGAAGGAGGAGGGAAATGCCCACCTGTGAAGGCACATGCTCCTTGAGAGGAGAATGCAAAGGTGAAGTGAAACGGTATAACGTCGGAAACTGGGGATTGTTCTGGTATTGCGAAACAGCAGTTGAAACCGACCGCAGTAATGGGCTTGCGGTCTTGGAGGAGGAGGACACCCAATGACCCACCTAAAGAACTGGCTCCTACGCCGCCTATGCCCGGACGAGGCGGCCATCAGGGAGTTGATCGCACAGTTTTTGCCGGGGCACGAACTCTGCAATGGCAGACAACAACAAATCGTGTTGCGCCCGTTTAACCCGGCTGAACTGAAGCAAAAGTTCAAGGAACAGTCGGTTGCCGATTTCCATATATCGAACAACCCGCCAAGGGGCAGGAAAAGAAAGAAGGAGGGGGAAGAGAAAGAGTGAGAAATTTCCGAATCATCCACTCTCAGATTACGCCCCTAATCAGGGTATCGACTGCGGCCATTCTTTATTCTGGGTTCGCAGAAAGCCCGGTTCCTTACTATTTATACGAAACGTGGTGCTTTTCGAAAGACCCAAGACGGAAATCGTTTCAGGTAGTTCATGGCACAAGCCACGACGTAGATTTCTGGATGCTGACACGGGCTATTAAGACGCATCGGCATATTGCAAATAATCTCAAGGAAATATTCGCAGCATGAAAACCAAACCCCTAACCCAACTCCTTACCGAGCAGACGCAGCGCCCGTGCCTGTGGTGCCCACGAAGGAAAAAGCGGATTTATGTGGACGTCTGTGTGAGGAAGCGGAGTTGTCCGAACGATTGTATGGAGAAGAAGGAGGAAAGGTAAGATGCCCAACGAATGTCAGGTTATCGAGAAGCCCGAAACGGCTCTGCAGGTCCAGGGGGATTCTTTCATGTCCGTGATTGAACGGCTTGCTTCACGGCCCGATATCGACCCTACCAAAATCAAACAGTTCATGGATATGCAGGAGCGCATCCTTGACCGGAATGCAAAACAGGCATTCAACGCGGCCATGATGAGGGCACAAGCCAAAATCCCCACCATATTAAAGGACAAACCGAATCAGCAGACCAACAGCAAGTATGCTGCACTTGAAAGTATTCTCAAGATCATTAAGCCGCTTTACACGGCGGAAGGCTTTTCTCTTATGTTTTACGAAGGCGATACACCAAAGGAAAAGCACATCCGCGTTTGTGTCGATATCATGCACGAACAGGGGCACACAGAAAAGCGGTTCGTGGATATGGCTATTGATGACGTAGGCATAAAGGGCAGTCCCAACAAAACGATTCCCCATGCCGAGGGGTCATCCTTTCTGTACGGTCGCAGGTATCTGACTTGCCTGATTTTCAACGTCCCAACCGGAGATGATGACGATGGAAACGGAGCCGGGGGAGTGGAGTACATCACCGAAAAGCAACTGTCTCAACTTACCGACATGATAAACGACACTGAGACAAAGGAGGACAAGTTTATGTCCTTCATGAAGGTGGAGTCCCTTGACAAAATCCCCGCAAAACAGTTCGGCAAAGCTTTTGCGGCACTTCAGGCCAAGATGAAGAAGGGGAGCGCAAAATGATAATTCTAGATTGCGATCAGCAAAGCCCTGAATGGTTCGCGGCCCGTGCCGGTAGGCCAACCGCTTCGTGCTTCGATCAGATCATCACCCCGAAGAACATGAAGCCCTCCGCAAGCGCCCAGAGATACCTTTACACCTTGGCAGGGGAGCGAATCACCGGAGTCAAGGCGGAATCTTTTCAAAGCGCATGGATGGAAAGGGGAACGCAGATCGAGGATGAGGCGAGAACCCTTTTTGAGATAGTACAAGGCAGAGAAGTAAAGAAGGTCGGCCTTGTCTATCCCGATGAGAAAAAGCTCTATTCATGCTCGCCTGACGGTCTCATGGAGATCGAAGGGTTGGAGGTGAAATGCCCCGCCATGTACACCCACGTAGGCTATCTTCTAGGGGGATGCCTGCCGACTGATTACATTGCCCAGGTGCAAGGGTCAATGTTGGTCACAGGATACCCGGCATGGTGGTTTCTGTCATACTATCCGGGGCTCCCGCCTTTCATGGTCAAGGTCTATCGGGATGACGCCTTTTGCGCCCGACTTCGCATCGAATTGGAATCCTTCTGTGAGCGGTTGGATGAGGTCGAGGCAAAACTGAGGAGACTTGCGTGAAACAACCCATCCCCATCTTTGAAGGCGACATAGTTGACGGAAGGCTTGTCCTGCAAGTCCTTGTCAGACAATCCATTGCCCGATGGTGCCGAACCTTCAAGACGGGAACGCATGTTGACCTTGTTATCCGAAAGCACAAGTCACAGCGAAGCACGGAGCAGAACGCATATTACTGGGGTGTTGTTGTGCCTATCCTTGCAGACCATTTCGGGTATGACGCAGAAGAGATGCACGAAGAATTAAAGCTCATGTTCAACCCGATAGATAGCAAAGTAGTCCCTGGAAGGAAGATAGGCGGAAGCACAACCAAACTCTCAACGGTCGAATTCTATTCCGATGAATCCAGTTACGTGGAGCGGATTTGCAGATGGGCAGCGAGTGAGCACGGCCTTTACATCCCTCCGCCTACGAAGGCTTGCAATGATTCTGCCCAAGCATAAACCGACCCGCTTAAAGGGCAAAAAGCTCCATGCCCTGTACGATCAGGTCTACATGGATTGCGACGGTTTTTGTAAATGCGGCCAGTGGATTGAACCCGGAACCCCACCGCACCATAAGCGGCACAAGAGCCTTGGAGGTGGGGATACATACGATAACCTGGAAATGCTTTGCGGAAAATGCCATGCAAATAAGCACTTTTGATACCTGCCCCGTGTGGCAGTAGGAGGGAGAGGATGACCGAGCGCAAATACAAGAGCTACACCCTATGGCTCAAGTGGGCGAATCTGGGATGGATGCCCCGTGTAACCTGCCTCAATCTCCCGTGGCCTGCCGCAAACCCGAGGGATGTTCTGGAACATCACATGACCATGACGAAATACCAATATTCACACTGGAAGCGCGGCAAGGACTGGATGATTTTGCCGGAAGACCGGAAGCCCAAATGACGCCCCTCTGTGCGGGGGTGGAGCAGGTTTTGAAGGAGGAGAGATGCAAACCGTAAGTCAGCCAATGGGGAAGAGGCTCCAGGAAGCGGGGTGGAGGAAGGAGACGTATTGGGTCCGCATTGGTGGTTGCTTATATGAACGTAGTCGCCTCTGCTCCTGTAAGAGTTGTTCGGGGGCTAGGGAAAAATGGTCTGACATGGTTCTTCCCGCGCCCACCCTGGACGAAGTTCTGGAGGAGTTGAGCCTGGAAGATTTCATGCTTTATTTTAATATAGACAATCCGAAGTTCTTTGCCTGTGACGCACAATGGCAACAAGAAAGGTTCAAATGGCTCTACACCACCATGCGCTCAGTCGATGCAGCCGCAGAGGTGTGGATTAAGGTGAAAGGATCGAACCCATGTGCCAGCAATGCCTGAACCATGCACGAAGGATATTCCCAAACCTGCCCGACTCCGATATAGGCGAACTCCTGTTCGGGGCCACGGCGTTCCCTTTCGCGCAACCGGAGACCATCGAAAAACAGCTCCTTGAACTGAAGGAGCAGACGGACGGGACGCTCAACGGGATGCTGGCTTTTGCGGATCGCGCACTTTGGGAAACAATGCAGGAGGTGGAACCGTGAACCAAATCCCGCAGGAGAAAAAGTGCCACGGTTGCCCGCTCTGGAGGGTTTACGATGGTGACTCGTATTGGTGTAACCTCTATGACCAACTGATTGGATACAGCCTCATGGACAGGCTGGAAATCTGCCTCAAGAACCGCCCGCGCATCGTGGAGAAAGAAAAATGAAATACCTTATCGTCGTAACCATTGTAGTGATTTTCGCTTGGGGGTGGTTCCTGTGGCCGCGTGACCATCAGGAAACTCTTGCCGAAACACCTATCGACATGCCCCTTGGAAACACCGCTGATAGCTCGCACCTATTTGTAAGCTCAGACGAAGCCATGAATTTGCATATGGGACGCCCTGACTCCCTGTACTTCCAAGTAGGTGGAGAACCCGTTGTCATATTCTCAGTCAAGGACGGGGCACTTGATATTCGCGTGCAGGGCGATATGACCGAGGCAGCACAGACGTTCATCGACTTTCTGGTGAAGGAATTTCTGCCGGGGTATGAGGTTGTGAGGAAGGGGAAATGATTGAATCAATAATTGCGGTCTTCTGGATGTGGGTAAGCCTCATCGGGGTTGTGATAGTCTGTTTGGGGTGGCTGATAAAGTGGATTGGAATAGGCGTATCTATCTTTGGAGGATGGGTCTATAACGCAGGAGAAAATCTTGCGGGACTTGCCATAGATCAACAAGATAGGTGATAAGCCACACCTTTCGGCAGGGCCACTTCGAGGGTGTTTTCAAATCGTGGAGTTACGGAGGTTACGAACGTGAGTGAATGTCGGCATTTCTGGTCTGTTCCAATCAAAGACGGCGAGCAGGAGTGTCTTTTCTGTGGGGCCAAAAAACCATCTGGCGAATGGGGTGGCTTAGAACCCCTGAAGACGTTACCCGAAGAGGACTTTGTGATTTCCGAAGACGACATGGCAATTTGCCTTGGAAGTGGAGAGCTTAAGCCATGCCCTTTTTGTGGAGGACATGCCATTTGCTGCGGGACTCGCAACCAGAACACCGAGATCATCGGTTATAGCGTCATGTGTACCAACCAAACCAAGTGCATGGCAATGGTCCACGCCAATGATTACGTGGCTGAAAAGGCGCGTGCAAGAGCCGTCGAGCGGTGGAACAGGCGGGTGTCTTAGTTATCCCCACTAAAGCCTAAAAGGGCGGGCACTCCTGTACTCCCGCCCCGTGGTCTACGTCCTAATCATCCCCCCTTCCCACCCGCATTCCTCATTGGCGCACCTGATTTTATCGAGGTGCGCTTCTGCGTCCAGAATCAGGTTGAACTCCGTCCCCTCGCATTCAGGGCAGGCTGCCCACGTTTCAGTTTCATCTTGCGGGAAATCGTAGATTTTGGCGGGGGTCATAAAAAGTCCCTCTCGTAAACCGACCGCCCACAATACCGACATCGAAACCTTGCACACCCAGACTTGAGCATCCCGTGTTTTCCGCACTCAGGACAGGGAGGACGATTAAGGGCAGGGTCTTTCGCCGCTCTGCGATGTTTCAAGATCCGCCGCCCACATGAACTACACGCCCATGAATCTCCCCGTGAGTGCATAGTTGTTCCGCATTCGGGGCAGGGTGGACGAATGACCGTCTTCAGGAGGGGAGGTGTTACAATTTCAATGAGGTCGCCGCCTGCTCTTTGATATTGTGCGATTCCCAATGTATGCTCCATTCACCGTTGTCGTAAACGTCACAGTAAGCCAATCCCCACTTCACAATTCCGCTGCATTGTCTCGCCCCAAACTTGGTTCCCAAACCCTGAAGGGCGGGGAGAGTGCAGGCGTACCATTCCCCAGGCTCACCAATAAAAAAGGGGGTGTGCGTATGCCCCCTTACGATGATATCGGCTTTGGGCTGCATCTCCCTTTCGGCCCATAAAGCGTTCCAGAGCCAGTCACGGGCAATCGGGGTGCCTCTTCCGTAGGGCACAACGGATGATGACACCTTATGCTTACAGTCAAAGGTAACGCCGTTGATCTCCACCCATTCATGACTGCCGATCTTATCAAGGTGCTTCACGCGGTCGGCAACGTCCCGGTCGAAATCCTCTAAAACGCCAGTGTGGTAAGGAGTCCCATGAACCATTACAACATGCTCGGCATCGCAATAGTTTATCGACCACGCGGCCATGTCAGCCTGTTCGTGCCGGTCGGCAACTATTTGTTCCGTACCCCCAGAGCGTTCCCCCTTGCCGTCAACGGCATCTCCCATGTCGATCAAACAGTAGATAGGTTTCAGGCTGTCCACGATAGAGGCGTATTTGTTCCAGAGTAACGCCCTGATCTCTTGCCAGCGCGGGTCAGGGTCATTGTTGAGGGAGTTCCAGGGAGGTGGGGTAAGTCCTGCTTTGTGGCCTGAATGCCCATCACCTCTGAGCAAGACCCGCTTGAAGTTCATTCCTTATCCTTTCAACAGGTTTACCGCGCATCAGCGGGGCCTATCCGCTTACGGGTCTATTTGCTAGTCCTTCCCCCGATGTACCCCACAAGCCCCCCTATCGCAACCATGGCAATCTGGATGCTCTCGGGAGTGCCCAACTGTAGCGCCCACGCCCCGAGGCCGATAACCCCCGCAATGGCTATGTTACGGTCCAGCTTGTAGGGCAGGTATTCAGTGGTGGAAAAGCATTTGCCGTCCTCTATGATTTCATCTGGCATGGCTACCCCCCCTCATACGTGTCAGGATGAGGCACCCGCAAAGCAAGCGCCCTGATATCATCCACCGTAGGGTTGTCGGTCTGAAGGGCTTTCAGCATCTCCATGGCCATAGAAAGACCGTATTTGAGAATCAGTTCACCGATTGCCAGAAACACCGCAAGTTCCGTACCGGTCATATCACTTCACCTCCTTTGAGAGAAACGGCTGGATGTAAGACGAGAGGTTTGCTAGGCCCTTCTGTGCTTCAGCAATGGCAACGGCAACCCTTTCCTTATTCTCTGTGTTCGCCACTGCGTCATAGGCGATAAGGGCGTCTGCGGCCGCGTGGTAAGCCGCCCAGTACTTTGTTGCCAACTCCTTGCCCTTTGCCTTCTGGTCTGCGGTTATGATGCCCTTCTGATACAGTTCCAGGAATGCAGGGTAGCCGTTTTCATAGACGGCCGCAGAAGCCGCAAGGGTCTTGTAGGCGTTCGTCTTGAATGTGCCGGCGCACCCGGCCAAGCCGAGCACCAGCATGAGACACAAAAGCAGAACCGATTTCCTTTTCATAGATGACTCCTTTCAGTTTGAAATGCCATAATCAACACCCTCCCAATTTCATGATTCCGATAAATAGAAGCCAGCCGAACAGCACGGCCATAAGGAATATCACGTCATCTCGCCACATCGCATGATCTCCGCAAGCTCCACCGCCCGCCCCTTGACTTGCCTTGCCCATTTGGAATCGGTCATTTCCCTTGCCGCAGCTTCCCAGTCCTCCCGCTCGATTGCTTCCCACATCTTCACGAACCGGAGAACCTTGGGAAGACCCATATTGAAGATCATGTTGCAAATGAGCCGTTTACGAGCCGTATTGAGCCGTTTGGTCTTATCAGGGTGAATCTTCAAAAATTCCGCCGCAGTATCCGCCAAGTCGATGTCAAGGAGGAGTTCGGCAATCTCCCGGCTGATCCGTGAGCCGATATAGAGATGGTGCCCGTAACCGACCGTAAGGTTGCCTTCAGAGTCCAGGTACACCTTGTCCCGGTATCCCTCCTGCTTTCGGAGCTGTTCGCGGAGAAGGTCCATGTCACCCTCCAAACAACCATTTGCAAAATACGGCAAGCGCCCCGCCCCCGAGTCCGAAGCCTGCCGATACGCCCGTGTCTAATTTCTTGCGGTCCTCGATCTTTTTGAACCGCGCATTGCAAACGCTCAATCGTTCCGGGCAGGCAGCCATTTTCTGGTTCATACTCTCAAGGATTTTATAGAGGGAGTAAGATCGTTGTTCTTCGGTCAGTTGTTCATTCCACTCTTCCCAGCTAGGCATTGATCCGTTCGCCATGCTCCGCCCCCTTGACACGAATGGCCCGTTCATTGCATTATCTCTGGTGGGGCAGGGAGAGCTTTCGCTCGTCCAGATGGGGGGCCTATCCCTGTCTGGCCCTGCTCCCCTCGTGTTACGCTTCCCTTATAAAACTACAGACCTATCAGGGTTCATTGTCCCAGGCATCAAACCCTTCGCATAGACAATGCCCCTCGATTGTTCCTTGAGCCGTGAAATCCCCGCCGCCGTTTTTGGTGATTACTATGTCGGTTTCTGCATCGGTTAATGTTCCCCCATATCCGGCATCGGCATGGGCGAAATGATTGACGTTGGTGTTCTGCGCCACTGCCGCAGCGGATGTGATAGCCTCTTCAGTCCCTCCGTCGTTTAGCTCCGCGTCCCACGTTTCCCCGGCTGCAAGGGCCGTTTTAACGTGCAACTGACAGGCTTTTACAATCCACCCGGAGGGGATGTTTAAATCGAGCGTTGCCGTTGCAGCGGCCGTGATGTCTACCGATGCAGGATATATTTTCCGGGAATATCCGCCGTGAGTATAGAGAGGGAACTGCATGAACTCTCCGGCCTTGCCGAACCGCCATTTCACTACGTCATAGGTAGCTACATTGATATCGGAATTCGTTTGAGTTCCCAGGAACAGGCCGTTTGTTAACTTGCACTCGATGACCGATGACCGCGCCCTTGGCATACCGAAAATATTCGATGAGCCACCCGCACCGAAAGCGACCAAATCCATTGCCTCGGAGTTCCCCTGCTCCAGCGATAGAACGTTGTTTGCAAGGCTCCCCGATGTTTTAAAGGTGATGTATTGACTGACATCGGAAGCACTGGAGATATACAGTTTTTTACCGGCAGAGAATGTGTCCCCAAGAGTCAGACTTCCGGGGATCTGTGCGCTGCCGCCAGGAACCGGTACTAAAACATTGGTCCCTGCCGGATCTTGGAGGCCGCTCCCGAGTTTGAGGTTGCCGTAAACCGTCTGGTCTCCGGTTGCATCTGTGAGCGCCTGCCAGGAGATTACTAGGGTGCCTCTGAAATCGGTGTGGGGGGTGATGACGACATTCGCAGTTGAAACCGCTGTGATGTACCAAGTATAGGTTGTTGACGCGCTAATGCTCGGAGCCGTAATTCCGCCCATTGTAAACGTAGCGTAAGAGGCCGTCACCGTGGAGACCACCACGACTTTATAGGTAGTTCCCGAAACAATCTGTGTAGCTGCGGTGGGTGTTGCGGTTCCAACTCCAGCGGCATTTTTGTTGAGCACACTACCGGCTATCGGGGTTTCCCATCCTGCCCCGAGGGTCCAGTTGACCCCGGATGCACCAGAATAGGCAGGGGAGAGATCGGCCCCAAGGGTGGCGTAAACAATCTGGTTTGCGCCTGCGGCCGTAGTGCCCATGGATACGGCACCTGACACCCCGTCCACCTGAAGGGCATCGGCAGGCAGCATTATCCGCACAGTCCAGGTCGTGCCGTCACATGAGCAGATTGCCACGTTCTCAGGCCCAATGGTTGCCAGGGTCGTAGGCGTGTCATCTTTGATTACGAGGTCTTCCCCCGCCCCGTTCGCTTGGTTGAAAATCAGGAATACCAAATCGGTGGAACTGGCCTCTGCCGGAAGGTTGACATCCCGGTCTGCTCCGTTAGGGTCCAATTTTTGAACGGGCAAATCGGAGATAAGCAGAGTCTTTGTGCCCGATAGGGTTTCGACGTTCTGATCTAGGCCGAAAGAACTGATAGCTTTTAATTTCGCCTGGATGTTTGCGGGGGTCGTGGCCTTTGTGGTCAAAACTCCGGCAAGAGTTTCAGCGTCACTCGCAAACGATCCTACTGACGGCGTATAGGTCAGCACATTGTTCGCAATGGAGGTTGTCCCATTCGGTAAGGAAATCTTGTAGACATAGGAATCTGCCGGATTCCCGTCCGGTTCGGAAATCAATACCCCTAGCCTGTCCGCCGCGCCTGTACCCCAAAAGAGAAGGGTGAGGAGCAGTGCAGAAAGGTAAATCTTTGCGCTCTTACTGGAAGTAAACATATGCCGTACCTCCTCCCAGGGTGTGCATGATGAATCCCTCCACCTCTAAGGGAGGAGAGTAGTCGCGCTCGATATCTCCTGCCGGTGAAGCTGCGAGCGACACATCGGTCTGCCGGATATGAGCCGCAGCATCCTTGATCGTCATGGTTTGCCCTGCCGCTCCAGGTTTCCACACCACTTTTGAGATGTAGAGTTTATGAAAGACCCCAAGCAGGACAGCCGATGTGCTTGCCGTGTCCAGAATCCAAACCTTGTCATTGAATGTGTTTGCCATGTTCGTTTCCTTCCCTCGAATGGGTTGATCTCATGAAACCATTGACTTTTATTTCTGACCGCAATATGCTTTTACCGGAGGTGCAGCCATGAAACTGAGACTCGTTCTGGTTTTTGCTCTTCTCCTTTTTGCTTCTCCTGCTCTTGCTGAAATCAAACTCTTCTCTCTAGACGGCCAATCCAACATGCGCGGCAACGGTGACAGCCAAACCCTCACATACGCGCAGTACACCATCCCGCAGAACTGCGAAGTATGGGTCAAAGGCGTCCGGCTCAACACGTTCCTGGACGCTCCCAAGTTCGGGCCGGAAATCAGCCTGGTTCACAGACTTGCAGTCGCCTACCCCGATGACACCCTGATTTTCGTCAAATTCGCCATCGGCAGCACGTCCCTCTATGCTTGGGACCCTGACTGGAGCCCCGAAACTGCTGCCATTACCGATAACGTCAAACAGGGGGATCTCTACAGCCGCCTGCTCCGCTACATCGTAAAGGCCATGGACGGACGACAGGTAAAATTCGCCGCCTCCTTCTGGATGCAGGGGGAGCGGGATGCCAAGTATCGAATCGCCGCCCGGAACTACGGACCTAACTTCAAGCGCCTCATCCTTGCCCTTCGGAAAGACCTTGGCGCGTTCATCCCGGTCATCTACGGGATTATCGACCCTCCTATTCAGGATAACCGCCTCTATGTCCATGAGGTGATCCAGCATCAGCTCATGATGCACAAGCGCACCGTGGGGGTTTATCCCGTAAGCACACACGGTCTCACCAAGGACGGGACGCTCCACTATGACGGTCCCGGTCTCCTCGAACTCGGCAGGCGCTTTGCCGATGTTTATCTGGCTATCAAGTAGGGTCATCAGCTTAAACATTCGTCATTGCCGCATTAATCTCGTAGTAAACAATGGCCCGGATCAGCCCTTGCGCGGTGAAATTTCCCCCGCCGTTTTTAGTGATAGCGATATCGACCTCACCCGAAGCGATATCGCTATCTGCATTTGCATCAAAGAACGCGCCTACTTCCGTATTCACTGCAACAGCTTGCGCCGTCGCTATGGCCTGTGTTGCCCCACCCGAATACGCAGCGTCCCAAAGTTCGCCCGCTGCAAGGGCAGACTCCACCTGTAACTGCGTATTTAAGAGCTTGCTTCCTGTAGGGACATTTGTGTGGATGGTTATGGTAGCCGCCGCTGTGATGCTTGCCGTCGCTTCAGCGACTTTTCTGGTGAGACCGCCCGTAGTCCCGCCTCTATAGGTAATCGCTTTGTTCCCCAGTATCCTCCAAATCCAGGACATATTGCCGGTTGTGCCCGTGACAATGTAAATGCCCTTCGAGCTTCCGGCTGCGGCCTCTAAGATGATGTGACCGGTTTCGTCAAAAGGAGCGGTTCCGCCTGCACTGGAGCCGTAGATATCCGCCGTTGTTGAGTCTGTGAAAGCGGTATGGGTGCCCGTTGCCATGCGGTAGGTTCTAGCCTGGAGGGTTTTCGGTTTCCATTGCGTGCCATTGCTGTAATTTACCGCCCCGCTGTTGACCTCCACTGGATCATTGCCCGTGATGTCACCAAAGACATGCAATGTGGCCCTATCAGCGAGATAGGAGTTATCTTGTTCAACACCGCAACCGAATACGAAGTTGACAAGCCCCGAGCCGTAGGACGATATTGCGTAAGCATTTGTAGCCCCGTTCTGGGGGTATGCGTTGACGATGGTATTCCGGTTCGCGCCGAACAGGGATATGGAGACCGGGATTTTCTGTGATGTGATGGTCCCCGTTGCCGGACTGACGGCAGTGCTGGCAACACCGAACGTGAAATGTGTCGTGTCGGCAGCCGTTCGGACAACCGCATCTTGATTGTACTCGGTCTGGTCTGCCCCGGCGATCCTCACAACATCGCCTATCCTCAAGCCGTGTGCGGTTGCAGTTGTAGCCGTCGCAGTGCCCGCCGCGTGGGTCAGGGTAGAAACACTCACGGCGGAAAATGTCCCGCTGTCGCCTGTAATATTCACGTTCTGGATGTCGTGACGGTGCGGCCCTCCCAAATCGGCAGAACCCTGATAAATGCGAATAGGTGTATCCCCTGCCGCATGTATTCTGGCACTGCCGATCATATTCCCGTAGGAAGCGGCCAATTCGCCATGTAACACAAGTCCATCTCGGATCGAGCTTGTCACCCGGAGCGCATCGGTTTTTATGTCTGTGGCGCTCAGAATGATGCCGTCAACGTTGGAATTCACATTCCCGTCATGGTCTACATGCACCCCGCCAAGAATCCTTGACCTGATGCCGGTGTCCACAATGGCCTGACCGGTGCCGGTGTAATGGGCCGCTGTGAGGTTGTCGCCCGGAAAGATTACGGTCACATTTTTGTCAATCTCTATGCCGGTCGAATAAGACGCGTCCGCCCAATCCTCGGCATTGACCACGAGAGTTCCGCCAACGGGAAGAGCGGTTACTATCTCGTTGATCCTGGCCCCGATGTCGGCAGTATCCCACCAGGAGCTATAAGCAACCCCCTCCGGTTCTGCAAAGGCAATGGTTCCCGCGCCTGTCTTGATGGTCTGTCTTGGACCGGCATCAATGTGGCCGGCGGAAGGGACGGTAAAGGCTTTGCCGGAAGCTGGAGCGAGAAGGGCACCGTTTTCGATTGCGAAGGTAACATTGGTATAAGTGGAAGCGTCGAACGATGTCCCGAAAACATAAGACGTGGTGTTCGATGCCCCAGTATGCGTGAGGGCAATCGTCGCTTTCTTCGATGTCCCAAGGGCAGTGAGGTAATCGTAAATAGATGCGCCGTTTCCCGCCGCCCCGTGGTCGGTCTCGGAAGAGTCAGGATAGAGGATGTACGACCCTCCTCCACCGGCAAACTCCACATTGTCCAGCGTCCAGACCGTGACATCATCGCTGTCCTTCAGAACGAGCTTGTAGAGCCCAGTGCCATAGATGGTGGCCTCTCCTCTATCATCCAGAACAACAGGATTTGCATTTGCCGAAGAGAGGTTCCTGTCGGAATAGGTAGCCTTCTCGGTTGTCGTCCCTGGAAGGTACGTATAGAGTTTTCCGCCCACCAGAAAGGTCTCGTCATCGTCAAACATCTGGAACTTGGGGTTGAGAATCAAACTCATCGGTTGCGGCTCCTTTCCCAAATAAAAAAGGACGGCCAAAAGACCGTCCTTCGTGGATGAAACTGATATGTAGGTTAAGGGTTAATCGCGGGCAGCCGCCCAAATGCCTAATGCTGCTATGTGGTCGGAAAGCCTCTTTTCTGCAACCGGCACCCTTTGACCCTTAGCAAGAAACTGAAGGGTCTCGGCATACTCAGGGTTGAAAATGGCCTTATTTATAACCTGATCCACCAGTGCGCGTTCGTGCTTTGCGAACATGCCCGCAACGGCCTTAATTGCTGTGGCCGACCTGCTTGTCTGTGCCAATGGGCTACCAAGGACCGCCAAGGTCTGCATGATGTTTTCAGCCGTATCAGACCCCCCGCCAAAAGGAGACCTTTGGTTTCGGATCATGATCTCATAGGCTTTTTTCATGTTCATGAGGGCATGAATCTTCTGTGGCTCACTCCTGTAAAGTTCCCGCATGGCAGGAGCGTACTTCTGCCAAAGAGCGTTAAACTTCGCTACACTCGCTGAAGGATTGCCCACTATGTCCATCATGCTCGTCTGAATCTTCGTGACGGCATAATCCCCGAATGCCTGTTTTACCCCTTCGGTTGCAGCCTGATTGCCCCTTGTAAGTTCAAGGATCTCACGGGCCGTCTGTGCTCCGTTCGTTGCCCCACGGCCTGAAAATAGGGTTGCAATGGCCTTTTCAGGGTCCACCCCTAACGCTTTTGCCGCCTGTGACCTCTCAAAAACCTTCTGGAGCTTTGCTGCTTCATCTACTGCGGCCTTTGCCTGAACAATGTCGGCATACTCATTCTCAAGCCCGTATTTGCTCAAGGCTGGCTTGTTTTTGGCAAGCCATGACATGAGCTTTCCCCTGTCGATTTCCCCTGTCATCGGGTTTACCGATTTCCGCATGAGGTCATAGGTCGCGTACTCTCTGACTAAAGGAACGGCTTTTTCTCTGCCCACGGCAGCAAGGAGTTGATCGGCTGCGGATACATTCTTTGCGCTGAAGATCGAGGAAAGCATCTGTTCCGGGTTCAGCTTTGATACTTCGCCCTTTGCCCCACCCTGAAGGATGTTCCCCACTGTTCCGCGCTTAAACGTCTCTGCGTACTGCCTCCATTGCTTTGACGCCATGCGGTAAAGGTTTACAACGTCCTCCCCGTACTTCCCGGTATCGGCAAGTTGGTCGATAGTCTTTTCAACCACCTCCTGCATTTGGGCAAGCCTTCTCATCTTGGCAGGATTGTTCTTTGCGGCCTCGGAACGCATTTCGTTCAGGATCTCAGTCCGCATCCCGCGAAGTTCCTGAAACTTCAGCGTGTCGCCTGTGCCGTACTTTGCAACCTCATCGGCAAGTTGCTTCGGGAGTGGTTGCCCTGTCTTCGTGTAGGCATCCACAATATTCTGGAGTTCGGGAGGCATCTCCTTTGGTCCGTATTCCTTCAGTGACCGGCGCAAGACATTCGGATAATTGGCCTGCGACTCTACCGCGCTCGTCGGTTTGGCAATGGCCTTCAGTTCATCAATCATCCCTGTGGTCGGGACATCGACATCGGGGATACGGTCATACAACTTACTGACAGCCTGTGAGGTATGCCGCTTTTCAGTCTTCAGCAACTCCAAGAGTCTGCCGCTTGCCTCTGTGGGTTCCTTGGCTTGCGCCATGCGGGATTCGATAGCAGAAGCGGCCCCTTTCGCCCCTTCCACGCCTTTTTCAAGGGTTTCCCGCTTCCCCTGTAGGGCCGAAAGCATGTCGTCGGCTCCGCTCTGAGAACTGAAATTCGTCTGGTAGTACGCTTTCAGGGCCTCATCATTCGATGCTATTTGTTCCGCGCTCATCTGCGCTGCGTCCCCAGGCTTACGGATTTGCGCCCTTTCCATCCTGATTGCCTGTGGGTCATAGGTTTTCTGCCCGTAGGTGAACTTGATCCCAGGAATGGCCGCTTCGATATCCACGGCTTCCTGTGCGTTCTTGGCATAGATGGGGCCTTGGCTTGTATTCGCAACCCATAGGTCGCCAGCTTTTGACTTGATCCTTTCGGTAACGTGTTTGGAAAAAAGCCCCTTGCCTTGGGCGAAGGCCCACTTACCGGCCTTCATGACAGGCTGAAAGAGGATCTTCCCTGCAATCTGCCCTCCTGCTTCGTATGCCGCCCCTGTCACGATGTCTTTACCAGATTCAACGAATTCCTCTCCCACGGTCCTTGTGGGCTTTTTCTCCCCGGCGAGATAGTCTATCCCTGATTCAACAAGTTCACCCACCTTCTTGCCTGCGGCATATCCAAGCCCACCGCCCACGACTGCCCCGCCAGGAACAGGGGATGCAGCACCAGCAATCGCTCCAGCCGTCAGTCCTCCGGCTTCAAGGGTTCCCCTCACGGCAGACTTCAGGTTCTCCCGCTGTGCCTTGCCTTTATCCGGTGACTCATAGAGTTCATAGTCTTCAACTCCAAGGTAGGGAGTGGGTTCTTGGGTAGGTTTACCTGCGCCTGCCTTCGGTTCGGCGTCGGGGATCAAAGACCAAGGATCTTTGGATGGAGATGAATCTACTGCATCAGCAAAGGGAGATTTCCCAAGGGAAATCCTTTGTCTCGCATGTTGGACGGCTTTTTGAACGATCTCAGGAGTGGGTTGTCCGCCAGACAGGAGATGGTTGGTTTCCTGCTTTGTAAGGGTAGGAACGAGAGATGGGATTTCGGTTTCTTTTCCGTCTAGATTCACTCCTATTGAGAGTTCCGTTGAAACGCTCCCGTCTGGACGCTGAAGGGTTCCCATGAATCCAGGCCCTTTCGGTGAACCATCAGATCGCGTTCCCCAATTAGTATTACTTGTCTCCGCCGCATTCGGTATGCTGTCCCACGGGTCCATTACTTTTGCCCTCCAAGAATCCCCATGGCCTGTTTGATGGTATCCTCGTTCACTTCCTTGCCCCTGGATTCCAATTCCTGAATTGCACGGTCACGAAGACTTCCGCCCTTATCGTAAGAGGGAGTCAGATATTTATCGGGGTCGAGACCGTAGTTGGAAAGATACCCCTTGTACTCATGTAGCCGCTCTTTGTAGATCCTATCGGATGATTTCTTAAATCTCCGGGCAAGGGTCACAAGGGCTTCCCTGTCTTCTTTCGTAAGTCCCGCGCCGCCCTTCTGCCATGCCTCAATTTTACCCTTGATCCTGTTCTCAAGGCTCAGGTTTTCCGGTGTCCTTGCATACTCGCTCTCTCGTACAACAGAGTTCGGGTCTGTGATCTTGTTCCATGTCGTGATAATGGCCTGATCGACCGCCACAAAGTTCTTGGTCTTCTCGGCTTCCTTCAATGCTTCATCGAGGTTGGAAACCTGCTTTACGATGGTTGAGTATTCCTTGATCTCGGGAAGCGTGTTGAATTCTTTTCTGAGGTCCGTTCCGGCCTTTCGGTTCTGGACTTCCCGCTGTTTTGCGAGTTCTTCGATGTACGGCGATGTCTCCTTGGTCTCCCGTATCCATTTGAGCCTTGCTGCCTTGTACTCGGGGGTTCCACGCATTTCAGGAACGAGTTTTCCGTATTCCGCAAGCTCAAAGTCTTTCAGGGTTTGACCGGCAGGATCTTTCGAATCATCCTTCTCCGGCTTTGCCAAGCTCCACCCCTTCGGCGGAACATACTCCTGTCCCTTCGACATGGGTACGCGCTTCGTCTGGCCTCCAGGACCGTAGAGGGTCGCCATGTCGGTGTCGGCTTTGAGCCTGTTCAGCGTGATTCCCTTCGTTTTGGCCCATGATGCCAGACTTCCGATCTTGGTAGTAGAAACAGGGCCGTCAGGAGTATTTACCGTTATCTTCTCGTTAGACAGAAGGGTTGGATCTTTCTGGATAGCTGAGTACATGTCGCTCACGAAAGAGGACGGCCCCTTGATTTCAAACCCCTCCCGCTCATCCTTGATAGTCACATCGGGGCCTACCCACTCCACATCAAACCCTCCGAACTCCTTGGCGAGTTTCTTGCCAATCTCAGGCGAAGGTGCGGTCATGGCCGTTACATACTGCTTAGCCCTTTCTGCCTTATTTTTAAGTTCCGCCGCTTCCTTCTCCAACTCGAACTTCTCAGCGTCCCTTGTCTGCTGCGTGAGATAGTTCTGGACCTGCGCTTCCTTCAGTTTCATCTCAGCGGGAAGGTTGGCGAGCTTCGCCTCGTTGAGCTTGCTTTCAAGGAGATAGTTCTTTGCCTGTGCAGCCTTCGTGAAAGCCGAGGCAGGATCGGGCGCTAGATAATTCGTGTTCAGTGCGGGAACTGGCATCTGTCAAACCTCCCATCATTAACTGGCCGGATAGTAGCTGTTCGTATACCCAGGCGATCCATACTGTGTCGCACTAGGCTGATAGATAGCCGCTGGCTGCTGTTGTGGTTGTGTCAGGTAGTTATAGAACATGGCGTTGTTCGCGCCCTGCATCATTGAATTTATCCCACCCGTGATGGCATTGGCCTGATTGATATATCCAGAAGCCGTAGCGTCTCCAGCCCTCATGATATTTTGCCCGACCTGTGATCCTGTCTGTGTGGCCGCATTCGTGGTCGCGCTTGTGGCAACCTGTCCCATTCCTGAAACCGAAAGGAGGGGGTTCACCTTCGTCTGGAGCCAGTTCTGAATCCAGTTCTGATATTCAGTGGAAGCCAGCCCCTTGCCGTACCTCTGCGCTTCTCTCTGTGCCGCGCCTGAATCCAAAATCCCCCTTGCGCTTTGCGAGCGAGCGAGTTCCTTGTTGCCCTCTTCCAAGAGGAAGTTGTAGTAGGGGCTTTCGGTAAATTCGCCGGGACCGGTTTCGAGGATTCCGGGTTCACGGCTAACGAGTTTTCCGGGAACGGCAACATCTTCATACGTTTCCATTCCAGGCAGTTTCATTTGTTTGATGCTTTGCTCGTTGACCGCCCTGTATCCGGGAGGGATTTGGTTGACCGTCTCCGGCCCCGCTCCACCAAAACTCGTCTGGTAGCCCGGAAAATTCTCCGGGTTTTGTCCGGCCCGGATAAGATCGGCGTCGGGGACCAAGAAACTTCCCTGCACTGGGCCGTTCACAAGCTTCGTGTAGCCGCCCCCTGAAACAGCACCCCCGCCGCTGACCAACCTCCGCTCGGTAGTTGACGGCTCACGTACTTCTTTGCCGAGAATGAGGGTATTGAGAGCCATCTTCCCGGCCTCTCTCCATGGGGCCTGATCCTCACGGCTTTTGTAGTACATCTCAAGCATGGCATCGGTAGCTTGCTCTGCCGCCGCCATCTGTGCGTCTGCCGCTTTACTTGCTGACTTACTCCCAATAAGTGCAGATATACCGCCCATTTCATGCCCTCATCATTTCATCAACAGTGTTTTCCCGGATTATGTGCCCTTTTCTGACAAGCCTTGCCATCATCCTTGAATTATTAACAGGGACGTGCCGCCTGAAAATCTTTGCGCCATGTTTGCGGCACACCTCTGTACTCATCCTGTGCAACAAAACGCCAGCCTTGCCTTTTCTATACAGCGGAGCAACGTACATGTGCCCGCCTTCAAGGTAAATGTCGCCTTCATTCTCAAGATCCTCCCTGATAAGCCCTGTGGCAAATCCGACTATCATCCCCATTGCTTCAACGACATAGGCGTAATACAGGTCGTCCTGCATTAAATCCTTCTGGTATCTGCACCACCCGGCTTTGTCCGGTCGGGCAGGGGGGTTCTCTTCTAAAACAAGATCGGCCCATAGGCACGACATAGCCGGGAGGTCTCCGCTATTTGCCCTTCGGATAGTTACGTTCATACCCCTCGCTTATCAGAAGAGACGTGACGAGGTTGTAGATCCCTCCGTCTTTCGCCTTGTACCAAGGCCCGCAGTTGATATCCTGAAGGTCCACGTTCTGAATCCCGTACCAGCAACAGGGGAACAGCCTCAGCCCTTCCCAAAGCACATTAGCAAACGATACCTTGTTGCCCCATTCCCCTACTGTGATGTCTGTCCGGCCCCGCGCCTTGAGGTAGTTCAGGATGTCGGAAACGTAAATCTTCCCTTTCACTTTCGTTTCGTTCCCGATGTTTGACGCCCCCTTGAGCCTCATGCTGCCGATCACGTCAGGAAACTTCAGGTAGATCGAAACCGCCTCGTCAATCTGCCCCAGGTCATCGAGGACAAAGAACGTCTCAGGAATGACCAACTTCATGGACCTGCACAGTTCAAGAAATTCGATGTCCTTGCCATTCGATTCCTTGTGAAATGAAAGGGCGATATCGAGAAGATTGTCTTTCAACACCCCGACCTTCAGGAACCGCTCAAAGTACGCCTCGTCACAGAACTTCACCCCATTGGTCGCGATGGTAGTTTTCCCTATCGCGGAAAGCCGCTGGTAAATCTCCGGTAGTTTGTCGTGAACGGTCGGTTCTCCCCCGATAAGACCGAACGGGGCAAGATGCTTGTGTTCCTCTGCGTCCTTCACGATCTCTTCAACGTCATGGTCCTGGCCGCCGTTTTTGTGATAGCAGTATTTACACTTCAGGTTGCATCTGTCGGTAACGTCAATCAGGTAAGCGTCATAGATATTCTTGGCATTGAGCCTTGAGCACATCCAAAACCAGAACGGGTCGCGTTCCACCATGCCCCTGAACCATCCATGAACGGGACATTTCTTCTCCATCCAAATGGAGCCGTTCACTTCTGAAATCGAGGCCGGTATTTCCCTGTAGCACTTAGGGCAAAGTGAAGAGGTAAGTCGAATCATTTACACAATCTCCACCACATCGAGCGATACGGCCACTTGGTTTGCTACACTCGCAATGGCGCTGATGATGTCCCCTGCATCCAAAACCGTTCCCACCACAGTAGGGCAATCGTAAGCCTCCTGGCTGCCCAAAGCCTTCGCGTTCAGTATCAGGTAGGCGTCCCCAACTGAATCACCACTTGGCACCTTATGAAACGTGATGGTCACTGCCGTAGTGGTATCGTTCACCGCAGAACAGTGAAGAACCCTGGCTTTGGTATTGGTAGGGCAAGTGTAGAGGGTCGTGTTGGCCGCTGCGGGTTGACCGGCATAAGCGTTTTTGATAGCTACAGCCATTTTGTTCTCCTAGATCGTTGTTTTGTAGTCGAGTTTCAAAAGAAACGTGTTCGCATCCGCAAGCGCAGTCAGATCGACGCTTGTAACATCCGCTCTCAGGTCAATCGTGATGTCTCCCCCGGTCACTCCTTCCAGGCAGTAGTATCCCGTTGTCCCACCCTGGATTTTAGCCGTGCAGTCAAGGACGTTGCCGAGTTCAATCGTTAGCCGCGTTCCCCCTGCATTGAGCGTCCAGTAAGTCCCGGTTGTCGCGTTCTTGGCAACATTGTCCGTTTCGGCTATAATCGCCCCGTTCCATACCGATGTAAGCGTGCATTTCAAGGTATCGGCGTCCGTTCCGTCCGCTATCGTGAGATAACTTGATCTCGGTTCGGGTTTTACGGCCGGGCGTTCCTTGAAAGCCTCTGACGCAAGCATAGCCTCAAGATTGCGAATATTCCCTCCCCAATCCTTCGGGGTGGGCAGCGATTCAAGTCTTGCTTCCAGCTCCGCAATTCTCCGTTCAATATCTGCCGAGCGGGAAGGAGTGAAGAGTTCAAGCCCCTGCTCCTCCTCTATTTCCCCTATCGAGTCCCCCAACTTAGAGAACCATCTCGACCATACCTTAGAGAAAATCCCTTTCTCTAATGGCATATGGCCTATGGGCGCAGAAGGGAATCTTGCCATCGCATCAACTCAGGCTCTTCGTGATTTCGCCATAGGCGTTCACGATCACGGGTTCAACGGGGTCGGTGATGGAAACCTCATAGTTTCTTATTCTGGAGCTTCCAAGCATGTGCCATATTGCACGGTCTTTGTGTTTCCCGATCTTGCCGATAGACCGCCACTTCTCGTTGCTCCACGTCTTGCAGTTGTCATCCGAATACCGAAGCATGGCTTGTGGGTCCGAGCCCTGGCCCGTAGCGAGGCCCACGCCCGGCTTGAACTCGATTTCAACCGAGTGATAAACAATTTGCTTGCGTCCGTCCGGGTCGAAGAGAGGAGGAGATATTCTTTTCCTCCTGATTGTCTCTCCGTCCTCCGTGTAGGTCGTGCCGGAAATCTCGTAAATCTTCCCGTTCAGGTAATCCCCAACGAGGTTCTTCCCTGCAAAGAACATGTGGCAGTTCGACCTGTGCCGTCCTTCATACAAACCGGATGACCATTGATGAAAGGCGTTTGTGGCTGCGTTATAAACCCAAGTCTTGTTTTCTGACGGGGAGGTAAAAACCGCAAAAGCGTTGCCGCGATCCTTGTAGGCATAGGCAAAAATGTCGTCTTTTCTCTCGTATCCCGAAATGAGCGCGTTCAGGACTTCAGGGGATATGATAACCGGAGTGTCATTACTCATTCTCCTGATTGTGAAATCCTCTGCCATCCAGAACGCCGTGTTATCCATCTTGCAGACAGCATTGACCGCACCAAGTCCGGTCTCTATGAAAATCCCGTTGATCCTGGCAAACGGGAAATCGGAGGCCCCCGTATTCTGGAAGGGTTCGGTAGATTCTTCCCCAAAGACAATCATCTCCCTATGGAGCATGAACGCTCTCACGGCTTTGTCGGGAAGTCCCTCTGCGCTTGTGTAATCCAGCGCGTTCCATGAGGAGGGGTCATTCAGTGCTGAAATGTAAAACCTGCCTGTGTCTGCTGATGTGACGATGAAATAGCCGTCCTGGTAGGTAAGAGAGGATGGGGTCGGAAAATCAGTGTCCGTGATTTGGGTGACGGTCGTGCCGGATACATAGTAACCTGCATCCCCGTCAATAATCATCATGTAGGTTCCGTTCGTCGCCATCTGGACGATGCCGCTGGAAGACAGAAGGACTCCGGTGCATTCTTCTTTTGTGGCGCCGATGGTGTGACGGAACACCTTGTTGCCAACCACGGAATAGGCAAATGAGGAATTCAGCTTGAACATCCCGCGCACTTCATGGGAATTCCCCGTATCGCACCACAGAAGAAGTCCAGGGGTTCCCAGGAGCGCAGGTCTCCCGTTGAAGCCCTGTTTCTGGAAGTACCAATTAACGGGAAAGTGTCCCTCAAATACGTCTGTCGAGATGAACGGCAGTTGCATCTATGGACCTTCGTTGATAGACCATGAACGGGTTGAAGTGATTACACCGGCAGGCATGTCCATTTCCTCCAGCCGGTTTGCCAAGTTCAGATTCTTGATCGTCCGCTTCAGATCGTCGGCTTCAGAGACCATGTAATTGGTGATCTGCACCCCGTAGGCTCCGGCAAGCATATTCCTGAGATTTGCCACAATCGCCGCTTCGTACTCACCGTCGAGACTGATTTCGTCTGCAAGCGCAAGAGTGTCGTGAAGCTCTTTCGTGCTCTCGATATACATCGTGTAGCCTGCCCCATCCGGCACCTTCCACACGTAGATCGTCCCTATGGGGTAGGTCGGATCATAGAAAAGCCTGTCAGGGATTCCCGCAAGGGACTTCTGGGTAATGGCGTTGTACTGCCGCTGATTCAGAATTCCCACGGGATGGTCAAGGGAATTACTGTCCCGATAGTAGGCGTTCAGGATTCTCTTCGCCCGTGCGCTCGATGCCGTTCCCCCTGTTCC
>Ga0208958_1000294_pt1 | contig 61087 bp, 55 predicted proteins | sample RifOxyB1_FD_184032 | JGI IMG/M metagenome (GOLD analysis project Ga0208958, IMG submission 184032) | Soil microbial communities from Rifle, Colorado - Rifle Oxygen_injection B1 (SPAdes) | ecosystem: Environmental > Terrestrial > Deep subsurface > Rock core/Sediment | place: Rifle, Colorado...
TAAGAATCTTTCAGAATCTCTAAATTACGCTATTTTGGACGATGTTTTCATGCTTGAACGAGAAGATTTGGACAAGCTTGACCTAATACAAAGAAAAACTATTTCGCTTTTTGAAAGTTTCAATGGAGTATTATCACATTTCAAACTGAAACTACGAATTGAAAAACTACATGACATGAAAGCTGGAGAAATAAGTATTGCTGATTATGATGAATTTGTAATTAGCGAACTTTTCAAAGAAAATATCAAGATGTGTTCCAAAAAACTTTTAAAGATAGCGACCAAAGTAACTTTAGACACAATCAATGGAGCTGAAGAAGTAACAAACAGACTTCATAAATTACAAAAAATCAAAGGAGAAAAATATCGTAATAGCTGGCAAAAACGTGGTGAAATTGTAAGTATATTTGGAAATGTTGCAAGAAAATTTGATCGAATTGAAAACATCATTAAGGCAATTCAAACAGGTAAAAAAATAGATACAATGTTTGCTGATGGAGAAGAACCGCTGATTGAAACAATTACAGATTTGGCAAATTATTGTATTTTGTGGATATGTTTTATTAAAATCATGAGGCCAAGCGAATACCAAAGTTGGTTAAAAAGAAATCTTTTAGAAGAGTGAATATTGATGGGCAAAGAAATAGACATACTTGGTTTTCTTAAACCAGTAAAAATTTCAGATTTGGCAAATAAAAGAAAAATAAATATCACTGGAAAATTTAAAGAGAAAAAAATAGGTGGCGGACTTATAAAAAGAGAAAAAATTTACGATACTTATTGGCGCTGGTGTTTTCACCGGCAAGAAATTTTCTTCAAAAGATTTGAAAATAGCAAATTCTCAATCTACATGCCTGATAGAATATTCAGTCATTACAAATTCTGCAATGTATATAGAGCTAGTGATCGTGTAAGTCAATATTTGATAAAGAATATAATATACAAAGAAGAAGCAAAAGATCTTAAACCAGAAGACCATATATTCAGAATATTATTTTTTAGACTACTCAACAGATATGAAACGTGGACCTATCTTGAAGAAAAGTTAGGACTGATAACATATAGCAATTATGATTTTGAAAAAATATCTAATGCGCTTTTATCTTTGGAAAAAACAGGAAATATTGTTTACGGATCAGCATTCATGCTAAGTGGAGTAAAAATCTATAATGAAGATAAAAAATTTAAAAATCATCTTAAATTGATGGAAGTAATTCTTAATGGAAATTTTCCTGCAAGATTAGCAAAAGCAAAAACAATGCGTGAAGTTTATGAAATGATTGGAGCTTATCCACTTATTGGAAAATTTATGGCCTATCAAATGGCTATAGATTTAAATTATAGTGAATTAATCAATTTCAGCGAAAATGATTTTACCGTAGCTGGTCCAGGCGCAGAACGTGGTATAGCTAAATGCTTCGTAGATATAGGTGGACACAATCTAACATACGTCATAAATTACATGGTAGATCATCAAGAGGAAGAATTTAAAAGACTTAATCTTGATTTCAAATCGCTTTGGGGAAGGCCCATGCACGCGATTGATTGTCAAAACGTATTTTGCGAAACAGATAAGTATTGTCGTGAAGCTTTCCCAGAACTTTCAAGCAATCGCTCACGAATCAAGACTGAATACAAGAAAACAACGAAACAAATTGATTATTTTTATCCACCAAAATGGAATATCAACGATAAAATTAAGAATCACTTAGATAAACTACAAAAGAAAAAATAATTTTCTGCTTTAACCCATAACAATGACAAAGCACGTTGGATTGTGTAATGGAAAAAGAAACATTCAAAATTGTACTCAGCAAATATTCTGAGCTGAAATTTGAAGAAGAATACAACAAAAACAATGAAAATTTAAATAAAATTCCAGCCATTCAAAATAAAGATGGTTTCATTAAGGTGTTTTCATGGATGCATTTGCGAAGAAGGGAAGCATCAAAACTCTATAATTGGTACAAAAATACAATACATGCAAAGATAAACAGAGAGCATAAAAGTGAATATGGTAGATTGGCAGCAAAAGCGAGAAAAGCTTTGACAATACAAATGAGAGTAGGAGGATTTGAGGGAAAAATAAGCATCAGCGCAATCGACAATACCATATATCATGATTATGCTGATGAAATAACAAAAACAGAAGAAAGGTTAGAAAAGAGTGAATTGATTTTAGAAGACCTACAGTCATTAGTTTCTGCTTGGTCTGATAAAATCAACAATTTCAGGGCAATTTTGAATAGCTCAAACTATGGAGGAAACCAATGAGCAGCACAGTTGAGAAACTCGCAAAGATGTATGGGTACGACAATGACGATGAAAAGATGGTTGACATCAAGAGTGTTGGAAAATTCTATGCAGCTGTTGTTCCTGGAGAAGATTCTTTTAAAACACGAACCCAGCACTGGATTCCAATTGTTGAAAAAGAAGAACTTGGTGTAAAAACTGTAAAGGATCCCAAGACTGGAAAAAAGAAGCAGGTTAAAACTTTCAAAAAGACTTACAAGCGGCGTCCATATAATTGCCCCGGTGAAGATGTTTGTGTGTACTGCCGTTTGCGCAAGGTTCTAAAGGCAGCTGCTAACATCGAACTTGATGATGTTGTCCTTGAGGCTGGTGATTACCAGACATTGAAGGGTCACGTTCTCGAAGAAAAAGAGTATCGAGAAGGTGAAGGCTATAAGAGCATGATCGGATATGAAAGTGTTGGTAACATTAAGGTAGTTGACGCTAAGAAGAAGCGTGGTCCATTCATCATGCCGTTGAAGTTTTCTCAAGGACGCAAATTTTTGCGCTTGGTTGAAAATTCCATTAAGGATTTTGGTCAAACCGAAGGTGATCCGTTCCATAAAGACGGAATGCTAACCATCTTTTCTTTCGAGTACAACAAGGATGCGAAAGATAACAAGATGAAGTATATGGTCGAAGAAGCCAGCGATAAGGTGGTGAAAGCTTTGAATTTTGACAAGGATGAGATTCAAAGCATCATCGATCAAGGCGAAGATATCGACATGACGAAGTTTGATACTGATGTTGCAGATCCATTGCAGCTTTCGCAAATTCTGAAAGATACTTTAAACAGAGAACTCAATCTTTCAGAAGAACAAATTGAAGAAATTTTTGATATTGAAGAAGCATTAAAAAAACGTGTAGCAACTCCTAAAAAGCAAAAGGAAGCTGAAGAAGAGCCAGCAGAGGAAGAAGCTGAGGCTGAGGTCGAAGAAGAGCCAGTTGAAACTGAGGCAGAAGAAGAAGCGGTTGAAACTGAAACTGAGGAAGAGGCTGAAGAAGAACCAGCAAAAAAACGTGTAGCAGCTCCTAAAAAGCAAAAAGAAATTGAAGAAGAGCCTGAGTCTGAAGAAGAACCAGTAGAGAAAGAGGCTGAAGAACTGGAAGAATCTCCTGAAGAAGAAGCCGAAGAGGAGTTGATTGACGAGAGCGTTACTGACGAAATTGAAGAAATCGAAGAAGAAAAGCCCAAGAAGACTTCAAAACCTGATGGGTCAAAAAAAAAGAAGTGACCGATGAGTATAAGTGTCCAAAGTGCAATTCGGTATTCACTGATAAAGACACAAAATGTCCTGGTTGCGGCATATCTCTAACGCTTGCAAAGATCAGCTGTCCACACTGCAAACAACTAAACAGTGTGGACGCTGACCAATGCAAGAAGTGTGGTTTTGACATTTATCCTTTGTGATGGTGATTGATTTTGGGTAAGCAGACTCCTACAACAGAATACATTGATGGCACCATCACATTAAAGGATATTGTCAAATATATTGCAAAGAAAACCGGTAAGCCTAGTGATGAAATCAAGTTGATAATTAGAGAATTTCTTGATTGCATCATTATGGCTTATCGGTTAAATCATCGTGTAAAAATATTTGATTTTGGAATTTTCATACCGTATACGGCATATCAAACAAATGTAACTTCGTATCCTGACGGAACAAAAAAACGTGAGGGTCCAACCAGAAAAATACGTTTTAAGATTAGTAGACGTGTAACAAATCGCATAGCAAAAGAAAAGAAATTAGCTAAAAACATAGAAGAATAAGGAGACTAAAATGGCTGAAAAATTTACAATAAAAAAGAACAATGTTGCAAAAGCTGAATTCAAACATCCAAAGGTTGCAGAAGAAAATGAAGCTGAGGATGAAATAGTAGATAAAAATACAAATGAAGAGGAAAATGAAGATGACGAATTTGAAAAAGATTCGTCAGATGAAAATGAAGAAGACGATGAAAATTCTGAAGATGAAGATAGTGAAAAGCCATTGAAAAAGGCAAAGTCTAAAGGAACTCGTAAATCTCCATTCAAGGAAGGTAGCGAACTGGACATGCTCATGTCTGGTGTTGAAGATGCAGTTTGTTTCAAAGAAACTGATGAAATAGAAGTAATACCTACCATATTTTCATCGTTTAACAGGGCTGTAGAAGTGGGTGGAGCACCGCTTGACTGCTTGTGGTACATTCATGGGCCTACGCATGGTGGAAAGAGTGCTTTCAGTGCAGGATTGGCTGTTTCGTTTCAACAACGTGACCACCTTGTAGTGCTTATAGATGTTGAGCGCACAGCTTCTAAAAAATGGTACGGAGAACTCGGATGTGATATTGATAAAATGGGTTATAAAAAACCAAAGTTTCTTGATGACGTAGTTATTACAATTACGCAATTGATCGACAATTTTGCAAAAATGAAAAGCGAAAAGCGTATTGAGGATGATAAACGGCTGCTTATTATTGTGGATACATTAAGCGAAGCAAAATCAAAAGAACGTGCTATGAAGATCTTAGCCCAGGCAAGAAAGGGTGAAGATCTTGATTTCCGGGGGCATCCTATCGAACAATTGATTATCAGCTATTGGCTGCCTCTTCTTATCAATTCTATGGATGAAAATGGTGTAACCGTAGTGATGCTTGCGCAAGAAAGAGAGAATCAAGGCAAGAAAGGTAAATACGACAAAAACTACAAAGAAAAAGGTGGACAAGCCCTTGCATTCGATAATAGCGTAAAAATCCGGATTTGGACTGAAAAAAAATTAGTGGTTAAACGCGGTGGTGAAGATGTGATCGCAGGCAAAGCTCACGCATTTGTAGTAGAAAAGAATAAGGTTGGTTTCCCACTTGGAACAGGTGTCTTTTATACCAGCAGCGGAGAAATCACCAAGCGTGGATTTGATCATGCAAGAGAAGTTGTGACGGAAGCAAAACATCGAGGAGTACTTGATGATTTCTTTGATGGTAAAGATATAAAAGTAAGCAATATCAATGAAAGGGTGAAATATCTTTATGAACATCCTGAAATAGTTGATGAACTAATGGAAAGTCTTAACGAAGAAATTTTGAATAAAATAGGAGCTAGTGCGCTTTGATTGAAAGATATATTTTAGATAGAAGCATTGAGCTTTCCAATAACTATTCTGCTGAGAGAAAAATATTTCTCAAAGAGAAAGCTTATCAGATATTCAAGATATTAGACATAGATAATGTAGATGATGCAGTGAAAAAAGCTGCGATAGTATTGAGAATTGTTGCAGCTCTTGAATCAATAGAACAAATTTTTGCCAATCAAGTTACAACCAAGGAGAAAGAAGATATAACGGAGATCTTCAATGAGTATTACGAAAAAGTACAAAAATATATTGGTCAGTGCGGACAAACACCTGGGGCTTAAAATTGGAGATCTTGATCGCACGCCAGATATCGTTAAGAACTATCGTAAAGTAATTTCATATTTAGCAAAAAACAAAGATACGATTGATGCTTATGTTGATTTAGGTGATTATTTTCACAATGAGAAACCAAATCCTGAAATCTACAAAATTGGTATAGATCTTCTTTATGAAATTGACGATATAGGTGTGGAATCATTTTTACTCAAAGGCAATCATTGTGGTTTGAAACACGGCAAAACCAGCCTAGAACCGCTAAAGTCTATTCGTTTTAATAATTTAAGAATCATTGATGATGTTACAATTATCAGTAATCTAATTTTTGTTCCGTATATGTCCAAATCAGATGTGGCACACAGTAGAAGATCAGAAATAGAATTTGTTGAAAACGATCCTAATTTAAAATACGAAAAGAAAAGAAAAATGATTGAAAATATGCTTGAGCCACAAACATATATCAATCGTCGTATTAAGGAAGAATGTCTTACCAATAAAATTGAATATGCATTTTGTCATTTAAATTGCGAAGGCGCTGAAATCCCAAAAACTGAATATAAAATTAAGCAAACATCGTTAAGTATTCCTAAATACTTCTTTGAGAAGGATACATTGAAGCTTGTTTTAAACGGACACATTCATGCACATCAAAAAATCGGCAAGGTTTTGTGTGTTGGAAGCATTGAACGAGGCAGTTTTTCTGAAATAAATGATGATAAATTTTGTGTGTTGATACAGAGTGATGACGATGGAAACTAAAATCAAAAAAATAAAATTAGGTTCTCGTGAATTTTTTGAAAAAACTTTTCACGCAATAAGTATAGACGATTATCAAGAAAAGATTGATGAAATATTCAAAGAGCTAAAATCAAAAACAGATCCAATCATTAAATTGTCGATAAAAGCAGATACAGAAACTCTTAATGGAATAAACTTTGTAGATTTACGAAAAAAGCTCAATAAATACGGCAAAGTATTCAAGATTGATAAAACTCGCGTGCAATCCAAAAGTACACGAATAACCAAGATAAATAAAGAAATAAGTTATAAAGAGATGGTACAGCTATATGTTGCACACCATAAGCCTGAAAATGCTGAAGAAATAATTAAAATTGCAGAATCATTAATAGATAATGAAGTTTATGGAGAAGAAAAATGATCATCGACTCCATTGAAATTAGTAATTTTGGTGTATTCAAATATTGTAAACTTGAAGATCTTTCAAAGAAGAAAGTCATAAGTATTTTAGGAAAAACAGAAGATAATACTGAGAAATCTAACAGGTCAGGAAAAACAACTCTGCTGAATGCAGTAATGTATGCAATTTGTGGAACTGAATACACAAAAACAAGAGATGAAAATAAACTAATCAGCAATGAAGCCGAAGGAGACATGAATGTTACGGTAAATCTTTTACAAAATGAAGAAATAATCACAATTAAACGTGGTAGAACTAAAAATGGTATACCATTACTTGAAGTTTCTGGAGGAGAAGGTCTTAATATAAAAGACAAAGAAGAACATATCAAAAAACTCATTGGTATAAGCACGAAACACCTTGGGTATCTAAATTATTTTGCCCAAGGAGATATCAATGGTTTCATGCAAGCCGATAGTAAATTCAAAGAAGATCTCATAAGTGCAGTGAGCAAAATTGATCTTCAAAAATTAAAGAATATTAAAAAAACTTGCCTCAAGAAGCTTAGAGACATCTCAGAAGAGACTAAAAAGCTAACCACCCTCAGCACAGCCATGAAAGAGCAGTTGGATGGCTTAGACTTCAGAGGTATTAAAAAACAGCATGAATTGAATCAAGCCAGACTCACTCAGGCCAAAAAACAGCTTGATGAAAAACAAAATGAGATAGATCTTGTTGAAGAAAAATTGAGACGTTATAAAGATGTAGAAGAGCAAGCAAAAAAATTAGAAAGCTTGAAGAAAACTTTATTGAATTATCAGAAAAATCTCACAACTTACAAAGAGAAAAAACAAAAATATGAAGAATTAGAAATATCTATTAGAGAGAAAGAATTATCTATTAAATCAGTTGTTGATGTTTTAGAAGGACTCAAGAAAAATAAAGAAAAAATTCAATTAGATATTAAAAAAATCAATAACGAAATAGCTGAAATTAACTTACAATCAAAAATAGAAGCTGAAAAATTCACAGAAGAACGTGAAATTGCTGATGAACGAGTCAGCAACATGAAAGAATCAATCGCATCACAAGAAAGCGTCAAAAAATCATACGCAACCTTATTAAATTTCGACAAAGAAGGTAAGGCAAGAGACGTTGTATGTCCTTTCTTGAAAGGAAATGGAGATGAACATTGTGATAGTAAGAAATTAAAAAGTTATATTGAGAGTATTCAGGCAAAATATAATGAAATTGTCGAAACGATCAAAGATAAACAAGAAAAGCTGGTAATTTTAAAAGAAAAAAGCAAAGAGATTCAAGATAAAATTATTTGCATTCATAACAAAACTGCTGATAAAATAAGAAGTTTAGAAGAAAATAATAAAACCCTAACAAAGCAAGCAGAATCAATAAACAAGGAATACACAAAAAACAATAACAGCATCATAGAAGAAAAAACCAACATAGAACATCTTAAAATTAGACTTGAAGAACTCAAAGCACAAATTGCAGAAATAGTACGACAGAAAAGTGATTTTATCAGACTTAAAGAAGAATATGATCAGATTAAATTAAAAATTGAAATGAATGCAGACATAGACATAGTGAAAGAAAAAGAATTTTTAAATGCACTCAAAATCTCAAGAGAAGAAATAAAAGAACAGATTATTGATATTCAAAAAATGCTTACCGAAAATGATGTCTCATTAAAGGATGGTCAAAAGCTGAAAGAAGAAATTGAATTAAATTCACTCGCCATCAAGGGATTTGAAAAAGAAAAAAATATATACAACTTCTTGTGTAGTATGTTCGGAGAAAAAGGTATTCAAAGTTCATTGGTCGAAAATGAATTCTCAAAGCTAGAAGATATTACGAACATGCTGCTCGATAAGCTTGGCATGAATATGACAATAGAACTTAAACCACACAAGGAACTCAAAAAGCTAGAAGAAGCATGTAGTGTGTGTGGAGAACCATTCTTTGACAAAAAACGTACCAAATACTGTACTGCTTGCGGAACAGAAAGAAAAAATGCCATTAAGGAAGAATTAAATCTAATAATTTATGAAGGCGTGGATAACGAAAATGATTTTGAAACTGATTCTGGTGGTGGACAAAATCAAATTTCGCTAGCAATCCGCATGGCTCTAAGCTTACTTGTCAGTGAAAATTTCAATTCATCAATAGAATTCCTATTTCTTGACGAAGTGCTTGGTCCATTGGATGAGCATAACACAAAGCAGACTCTCAATCTAATAACCAGTGGAATTTTGGAAGAAATTGGTTTCAACCAAGTTTTCCTAATTACTCATAAAGATATAAGTGACTTCATGGACAATGTTATTTTGATAGATAAAAATAACGGGTATTCAACTGCTGGCTGGTTACAATGAATGACAAAGGATACAAGATTCTATCAGGCGATATTTCACTCAAACATGGAGCTGCTGTTTTAGCCAATGTTACACCAGAAAATGAAGTCATAGTAAAAGCAATATTTACATACGGAAGTTCCATAAGAGACGCAAAATATTTTAAAGAACATCCAATCTTGGAATACAAAGGAGTCAAGATTAAGATGTTCCATTATTACAGTAAATATCAATCAATGAAGAAATTTACACAAGATTTTGAAATGGAAGATGTTGATAATTACAATATGTATCGTATTTTATGGATTAAAAAAATATTCGCAAGCATATATAAAGCATCAGAACCTGATTATTTTGTTGTTGAAGGACCGATTATCAGTTTTACAAAATCCACTGGTAATAAAGAACTATTAGAACTTAATCATCTCATAAGACATTTTTTCTTTATAAATGGTGTTCGTATAAGAATTCATGACCCTTCAACATTGAAATATTATCTACATGTTAAAGATGTAAAAAATAAACGCGATGTGGTCAATACCTGCTATTTCAAATGGGGGTTCAACATAGCTCCCAACATAGAAGAATCAACAAGTTTGACGCTAGTTGGTGACATACATGATGCTTATGCACTAATGCAGCTTTGCAAACAAGAAATTGATTTACGAGCCGGTAAAGCATACTTGCAAGATTTAGATGAACATGAAATAAGAGTGTTCAACAGAACTTCACACATGTATCCTGTGAATATTCTTGGAAGAGAATGGATACAATATATAAAAGAAAAGAATCTTTCTAGGTGATGCTAGATGAATAAAGTCACTGAAAGAAAAATTATAAGTAAAATCTATCATCAAACAAAAGATACCATACGATGCGGTCAACACCCCCATGATGGTAAGGATTATAGTTTTGAGTTCTTGAATGAAGAAAGGATAAGAATGAAGGTCGTTTGTAATAAATGCGGTAAGCTCATTGAACAAAAAGTTTTCAGGTTCGAGCTATGAATATCGCTACAGTCGTTTTCGATGGAAACAATCTTTGCAAAAGATGTTTTCATGCAAATTTCAAAGAGGGTTTATCTGTAAAGGCAGATGATGGAACAGAATTTTTTACAGGAATGATCCATAGCGTTTTTATGAGTTTGATTAGATATAGACGCAAATTTACCGATGCTAGATTCGTGCTATCATGGGATAAAGGTCATAATTATCGAAAAAGTATTGATCCAACATACAAACAAAGTCGTGAAGAAGGAACTTGGGAACATTACGATATTTACCATCCACAAAAACAACTTTTGACAAAACTCTTTAGACTTGCCGGTATAGATCAAATTTGGATAGATGGTGAAGAATCAGATGATGTTTTCAAAACATATTGTAAAGATCTTCAAGGAAAAACAATAGTAGTAACCGGTGATCACGACATATATCAGATCATAGATCAAAAAACATTTATTCTTTTGCCCAAAAAAAATGAAGATGTTATATTAACACCAGGTAAATTCAAGGAATTGTTTGGAATAGAACCAGACATTTATGTAGATGTCATGAGTCTTACAGGATGCAGTGGAGACGATGTAGCCGGTATCTATGGAATAGGTGAAAAAAAAGCCATTCAAATTATCAATACAATTCCTAATATCGTTCAAATAGCAATTGAAAATCCTTCTAAGGCCAGAAAACTTGTTGAAGAATCAAATTTAACCAAAGGATTGAAGGGCAAATTACTTGAAAATGATAATATTGAAAGAATATCACACATACGAAAGCTTGTTGAGTTACATGATTTCGGCAATGAACGTATTTCAATGTTTCCTGGCAAGCGTGATGAAAAATCATTAGAAGATTGGTTTACAAGGTTGCAGTTTTCAACGCTATTGAGGGATGAGAATTGGAAGGTTGTGACGATTCTGTAAAAACTAATGAAAATTGCCGTGATACAATCACGATTAAAAGAAGAACTAAATATGCAAAATGTACGAAGGATTGTTATCTCAAAGAAGACTATGCATTTATGGAAAAACAATTCAAACAAGCAAGACTCGAATTAATAAAATCTAGAGCTGAATGTTTGAATTTAAAGTTGAAGGGTAAGACGAATAATCAACAAATTGACAATGAACCAATAAGAAGTCAATTTGACGATGATCCGGCAATGGAAATTTTTGATAGGATGGAAGATGAAAAACTCTACTGAAACCCTTTACAAAAAAATTCATCCAAGAGATGTGATTAAGGCACAAAATGATCACAGATTTCATAATTTTATAGAAGAATTGCATTTGCATAAAATACCACCACACAAATATAAGAAATATGTAATCATAACTGTTGAAGGAGACACACTCGTTATAAGCACTCACAAAGACGATAAATCATACAAAGATGTCAACAAAATATATCTAAAAAAAGAAGATCTTATAAATCAAAAAAGTGAAATTTTAGAAGAGCATAATATAGAAAATCCAATATACTTTCAAAGAATAGTAGAACGCAAGCAACTGCATTTTTACATTATTAAGAAGATTGCCGAAATGTATTACAATTCGCGCAAATTTTAAAACACCTTATCAACAACCAAACCCAATACTATTCCTGTCAAAAAAAGTTCTATTACAAAGTGAACGGGGTGGCCTAATTCAATTCGAGGTCTATTCTTCTCAATATAATAATTTTTCATATATTCATCGAGATCTTTTCGCAATTTATTAGAATAATCAAGATGCTCTTTTATAATATCTGAATTTTTGTTTTGAATCTGCTGTAACAGCGTGATCTTTTGCTCAAGCAAATTTGAGCGTTCCTTAATGGCTTCTAGCTCTAATTTATAACTTACAAGGTCATAATCAACCTTGAGCAATTTTGTGGTTTCTTGACCCACAGGAAATGCCCAGAATTTGGTTTTCTTGACATCAATCAACCTGCCCTTTGGTAAAGCAGTAGGCTGATAAGTTGTAGGATCGAACTCATTAGCTATACTGAGATTAACTATTGATAAAGCGACGAATATTGCCAAGTAACGCATCTGTATCCTCACTGATTTTTTTAATTGAATCTCTTTCTTTTGCAATCTTATTAATCTTTTCATCTACTTCTTTTATCTTACCATCAACTTCGATGCCTTCAATCTCTAAAACTTTCTTTTCAGCATCAATGGCGGCTAATACAGCATCGTGAGCTTTAGCATCTAGATCTTTTTTATGCTTATCGCGTTCATATTCAAGCTTTGCAAGCTTGATACCGCGCTGTCTGAAATTATAGCTAATATAAGCTGAGATCAAGCCTAAAACGATAAGAATTAGAAGTATAATAGGAGAACTTATTTTACCTTTTTGTTGGCTCCCATGAACACTTTGATCATTTCCATCACGCTGCTGATCCATGGTATCCTCCTTGTAGTTTCCCTGATACCAATGGCTAATATACCAGCAGAAAGTCCTTGTGACAAGCCGAGCATCAAATTCTGATCAGTACCATAGCTTTGAGCGAATCCTCCGATACAAGATATAGTGAGCACAATCCACCATTTATGTTCTTTGATTTTGGAAGTATTCAGCCATTTGTTGATAATTGGCAGCTTCATACAGTCCATTATCAAATTAGCTGTGATGCCCAAGGCCACAACAAACCCCCAACCACCTTTAGCGCAAAGCTCTACGATGAGCTTGACCATGAAAATAATTTGGTCTGGGCTTATTGCATCCACTGAAACATCAGCGATAGAAAGAATAACATCAGTTGTTGGTTCCATTTTTTACTTCCTTTGGTGTTAAAATTTTTTCTATTGCTAGAGCACTACCCCTCTGTAAATTTGCTTGAGCTTGATGAATTTCAATTTGTCTTCTAAGTTGAGATATATGATTTTCTGCCATTCTTTGAATATCTTCAATTTCTTTCATTTCTGATTGAGCTTTATTGATGGCACTATCCATTTCTTCTTTATACTTTTTCCAGTCAGAAATCAATTCAGCAAAATTGGAATCTTTTTCGTGATTTCCATTAAGAATTTTTGTTACAAACTTATTTCCTATAAGTGACTCAAATGTTTGTTTTTCATTTTTCACAGCTTCATTTTTCACAGCTTCATTTTTCACAGCTTCATTTTTCTTTGACATAAAAAACCTCTTAAAAATAAACCAAATATTATAATTGATGCAAATTTAGAAAATTTAAAACTACGTTAATAAACTATCTTCTTCTTCTATACTTAATGCAACACCAAGCATAATTTTTCTTTCAATTGATGATAATTGATTCCAATTCTTATCTATCATATTTTCTTTAAGTTGCTTTATTTTTTGAAAAATATTATTTTTTCTTTGTTTTTTTAAAATATTTTCTTGTTTTGATACTTCAAAAGACGATTCAATATCTATAATTTCTTGTTGGTTTCTTAAAACCATTTGTCCTTCAATTATTGTGTATTTATATAATTGAGTTATATCTATATCTTCTTCGAAATGTATACATCTAAATTTATCATTATTTATTGGAACACCATTTTCATCTAACCACCAAAATCCTGATGTTTTTGTACTAAAAAAACCAATTTGCTTATCAAATAAATATGAGTACATTACACACCTCATGGTAAATAAAATACTATGAAAATAAGTGTATCACCAACATCTATAATTGTATCTGTAACAAGAGTAATTTTAGTAGTATCTGCTGAATCTATATAAAAATTAGAATCATTATTTAAGCTAGAAGCAACTGTAGATCCAGATGGATAAAATAAATAATCATCTCCATCATCATCAGTGAAATGACGACCAACAACATTAACAATTTTACCTACTGTTAATCCATGAGTAAATGTGTAAGTATTTCCACTACCAACAACTATTGTAGCTTCAAATTTTTTCCATTTTAATAAATCATCTGTACTTCCAGCAGCAACACCACCATCTGCTTTAACACTAGAAGTTGTATCAACACCACCGCTTCCAACAAATGTGTCATTAGCATTAATAACAACATTTGGACCCATTAAATAAGATCCAATACCATTGTCGTTAGCATCAGCAACAATATTACCATCAGCTTGAATATGAGTTACTGAGCTTACAACTCCAGTTTCATCAACTGTGAATTTGCTTGAAGTATTTACTCTTAAATCAATTAAATTTCCAGTAAATCCTGATGCTGTATCGCATATAAATCCTGTCTTACATTTAGAATACGTTTCTGCATCTATAGAACTCTTACTTATTATGGATCCATCTTCATTAATCCAAAATTTTTGAACACCATTTAATTTTACATTTACAATTTCTCCTGCAAATCCAGATACAGCATTTATATCTAGAAGTGTCAAATACCCAGTTCCCCAACGAGTATCAGCAGTTGTATTTCTACCAAGATCCCATGCCTTACATATTGTACTATCTATAGCTGATGGACCAAACCATCCAGTAGTTGCAGTTATAGCAGAAAAAGCAATTCCAAGTCTATTTGTTGTGCTGTAGCGAGAAACTAAACCAACAGCAGATATTCCAGTTCCGTCGCAAATTCCACCTTCAATAATAAGATTTCCACCACTATTATTTGAGTCAATACCAGTTCCTGCTCGTAATTTAAGATTTCCACCTACTCCACCTGTATTAGCATGTGAACCAATAATTTCTCTTAATATTCCATCACCAGAAGATTGATTAGCTTGAAACACTAAATGTGAAACGATACCTGCATTAAGATCAAAACTATCACTAAGACTATCACCAAGAACAGTATTGCCACTACAATCAATATTTGTAAGATATGCAGTACCAAATCTTGCACCAGAAGATTTTCCAAGATCAATAATTGCAGTTCCACCCATCCTTCCAAAATAAGCAAGACTATCAGAAGTTGTTGGTCCTAGTCCCACACTAATTGCATCAACAATAGAACCATTCCAAATATACGATTGTAAAATTACTCGTGGATCATCATCACTATCATTAAACGGATCACTTGTAGCAGTACATTCACCACCAGAAAGAATTACTCTACCACCTCTTCCAGATGAGCCTTGTGATTTTCCTGCTTTAAAGGTTAAATCACCACCAAACCCTGTTCCATAAGCTTGCGAACCTAATAAAAGAAAATTGGAACCATTGCTGTTAGTTGGACCTCTACTATTGTGTACTTGAAATGCTGGAGTACTTGTTCCATGACCTTCTATACTAATATAATCTAACCAAGCAGTACCCCATAGCGTGTCTAAACTGTCATCGCGTCCAAGATCTGGTCTGGCATTTCCAGCAACACGTCCAAAAAATGACTTATTTGTTCCAGAAATTAAAGGTCCATAGGCTATTGAAGTCCTATCTCCACTGCTATCATAACTTTGAAGCTGAGTCCATGGATCATCTGCATCTCCTGTAAATGTTGGTGTTCCTATATTATTTCCACTAGAAAGAACAGCCCTTCCACCCCTAAGATTTGTACCTTTTGCTGCTCCAGCTTTAATTGTGAGATCACCACCAACACCACTAATTGAAGCATCAGATCCTGATATATTTATATCAGTACCACTGCTTGTACCAGTTGCATCTTTAAATTTTAAATCACTACTTAAAATTGCTTTTCCAGCTTGATCGACAGAAAAAACACTAACACCATTATTCTGTAAATCAATAATATTTCCAATAAAACCAGATGGTGTAAGTGAAGTAATAATACCCTGATAATCTACAGTAAATCTACTGCCAACAGTATTAATTCCAAGATCAATAAGATTTCCAGTAAATCCAGAAGCAGGAGCCTTATTTACAATAGTTCCTTGATATGTTACATAAAATCTTTCTACAACTGTTGGAGCATTATTATTTCGTAATGTAATAAGATTTCCTGTGTATCCAGATCGAGCTTCTGTTACAAGACAACCGGCTGCCGTTAAATGAAATCTAGATACACCTGATTCTCTAAATTCAAAAGTATTAGCAGTATCACCAGGAAAAGCATTTACAATTAAAGCTGATCCAGAAATAAGACGATTAAATTCTGCCTGACCATTGACAGAAACTTTAAATATATCAGAACCAGATCCATTTTGAATCTTAAGTGGATAATTATTCGTTCTAATAATAACACTATCGTAAAAAGTTACATCTTCTCTAAATAATGCTGCTGATTTAAAATCAGAAGTTGCAAAAATAATTAAATTATCAGCAGAAGTATCACCGATTGTAGTATCACCTAGAAAGTGCTTATCATATTCTGTGATACTACCACCGGCCATGTAAAATTCGCTATTGAAATTCGCACCATTTCCAGCACCAATTATATAAATTGGAGTAATTCCATCATTTTCCCATAATTCAAGAATATTTTCTGAATGATAAATATCTATATTATCTTGATTAGAATTTACAATGGTACTTATATCAACATATTTATGAGGATCCGTGATTGGAGCATAAACAGTATCATCTTCTAAAGTTATCGCATAACGATCGCCATCAAGAACATACTTATTTTTTACCTTATACATTCCATTATTAACTGCATCACCGCCAAGATATCCTAAAAGCTTTAATCTACTGTGTCTATCAAAATTACCAATATCTGTTCCGGACGGAAAAACTATGGAATTTTTCTTAAATGCAGTAAATGTCCATCGATCATTTTCATCATGGCCAGTTAGAGAACCGAATGCCATTTGCATTCCGGTTGCTGCATGATATTCATATAAACCAGATTGAATATCATTGTTAAATATTTCTCCATAACCTGCTGCTTCGACTTTTATTTCATTAGGAGAAGCTGGAGGAATACTATTATCGCCCTTTGTGACAGTTACAGTGTATTCAATATCTTCATCTAAATTAAAAATAAGACTACCAGACATTATAAGATCATTATTTCCACTTCCACTAAACGATACTGTCGGTCCCGCAATATCTTTACGAACTAAGACACCATCAGTAGTTAAAAAATCTTGAGTATCTCCTGATCCAAGATTGCTCTTGAATTTTACTCCATCAACATTTTCATAAACGCCGATGGTTATATTCTTGTGATGACCTGACCCTGCTCCATCAGTATCATGTTCTGTTTTAAGAATATCGATAATATTTCCAAGATCTACAGCATATTCTTTATAATTTGCATCGTTAGAATATAATGGTTCAGTTGTAGTGCCTGCACCTTCAAAATAGCCAAGTCCAACATATTCTGGAAAATATGGATTAGTAATTGAAACAGTATCAAACCTACCAGTTGCAGTTGAACTTTCTGGATCTAATGTTTTTGCTTGTATCTTGAGATCTCCAGCCGCAACAGAAGCCAAGAAATTAAAAGTAAGTTCTATTCCATTCGATGCAGCAGTAATTGAAGAAGCTATTGTCTGAGTTCCATAAAGAACTTCCCATTCAGAACCTTCAGAAAGTTCAGCCACACTAATTCTGAGTTGATACCGCTCGCTAACAGTGAGATTTGTAATACGAGCATCTGGCAAATAAGCATGTTCACCAACATTGTTAGCAACTAAATCCAAATATCCAGAAGAAGCGGAAAAAGAATGTAAACCACCGTCAGTCCAAGAATTTCCTGGTTCTATTTTTCTGTCAACTTCATTAGAGATGAATTGCACTACACTTTCAGAACTATAATCACTTTCTGAACAACCTATTCCTTCAAGGCATACCATATAATCATAAGGATCAACGCTAGCAGCACTAACAGTCTGACCCAAAGGACCATCTGTCAATATTTCATTCTGTGTATTTGAATCATAATCTATCGTACAACGCTGAATCGCATCAGATGAAATTCCAGTGAAAGGTTTTGGAACCATCCAAACTACACATTTACCACCATGCAAATTTCCTTCGGTCATACCACCAATGGAACCTAAAACGATTCTTAAATTGCCGCTTTCTTCTGCAATTGATTCCGGGTGACCGACAAAACCAAGATATTCTTTATTTCTTGCATATTCAAACCTGCCAGATGAAGAAAGTTCGACTCCATCAGGAATCAACACCAAATTTGTATATAGATAATAGATTTGACCTGAATCATTAGGACATGCCCAGCCACTAAGAACATTACCACTATCGGCATCTTCAAAATCTGCCACAAAGCAAAGTCCATCACTATTTGTTCCCTTCAAATAGGTGCCATATCCACCAGTAGTAACAACTTTTGCAAGAATATTGCTAGAACCAACACCAACCTTTGATGCTGTAATCGGTCCAGCCAATACTCCGCTTGTTGGAAATAGACTCTTGTGAGAGTCTTTGATCTTATCCAAAAGATAATTTAGAAATTCATTTTCAAATTCATTTCGTCCAAGAATCTTTTTATTATAAAGATTAATTTTCTTGGTAAGATTAATAGCCATAATTTTCTCCTATTATGGATTCGGTCCAATCCTGTCTATGTCAACAGGTAACCGATAGAGTTCAAAGTTATCATACAATGTCTGCTGTCCAACAGGAGTTTCTACCCCAATAGTACCTATATTTGCATTCGCAGCCAATACAGTATGTTCCCATTCGTGAACGTGAGAACCATCAATATTTATTTTTATAGATTGTTTTTCTGTGATGTCATTCCATTCAGCTGTAACTTTCACTAAATGATAAAAATCTATAATAAAGTCGTAATTTATTGTTAAACCAATTTTTACAGATACACCAAGTCGAACGTAATACAATTCTATCGTGTCATTTGTTAGATCAATATCGAGATAATATGTGTTGTCCTCATCAGTTCTCAAAAAATAGAATTTTAATGTGGCTTCCGAAGCTGTATAGGCAACATATTTAAATTTGAAAGAAACAAAATAATTCTGCCATTCTTCAGAGTTTTCAATTTGAACTAAATCAATATTTGTTTGTGTCGAACTATTCTGCTTCATTTTGAAGTCATCAGTAATAAAGCTATTTCCACTTATAGTGTTCCAAAAATCTTTGCCATAAGTGAAATCATCGATAAAATCCAAATACCAAATGAAAATACGTTCGCTACTTGGTCTTTCAAGACCAATCAAAAGCTTCAATAAATCTCTATCTAGGCGTCCATCATCAATGACCTTAATATCACTTAAAAATTCACTATATTCTCTTCCAATTATATAGTCTTTATTATCTGCACTAACAAGTGCAGCTTCCTGACCAAGAATTCCAACTGTTTCTACATAATTATCAACACCGTCAAACAACACGGCTAATTCTTCGTTTTCTCCAGTACTGACTAATTGCACTCTAATTATTTCACCAGAATGATCATCTGTACCAACAAGACTATTGACATAAACTTTGATTGAAGTATAGACAGGACCGCCCATTGGTAGTGGTATAACATAGTCTGGTATTGCTAAAGATTTTTCAAGCATGAACATATCGCCGCGTTCTTCAAAAAAACCAACATGGCCTTCTCCAAGAACATAACGATAATCAAAATAAGTTATTATCTTAGGATTTTTACCAACAAACAAACGAATAACATTTTCTATTCCTGATTCTGTACACTTCTGCTTCCACAAAGGAATTGCAAGACTGATAACCTTACGAAGTTGATCAGTGGTAAGTCTTCCAGTAATTCCATCTAAATCAGGAGTAAAACCAACAAGATCTTTTAAGGTTTGAAGAACTCTTTCATCGGCTTTTGCTGGATCATATACATTTTGCAAACTATAAATTCGACGTGTAAACCAATCAGCAAATTCTTGAGGTTTCTCCAAAAACCTCTTAATCATGTAGTTACTGTTCTTATCACTCTGACGTAAGTGAGCTACAAGAAAATTATAAAGTTGGTTTGGAAACTTGTGCTGTTGCAGTTCGTTTGTCATTCAAGCTGCCAACTGAAAACAATTCTCGTAGATTCACTATCTAATTTATTGCCAATTTTGTCAACTATGTTCGGATTTACCAGTAGTTGAACCAATTTTCCACCAATCTGTGGAGTATTATAAACTACGTCTGCATTAAACTCAACGGAAACATAACTTGGATTTGTGGCTCCTTGTTCTGCTACAACACTATTAGCATAGAAAGTATTTTCTCCATCTATCAATGTATAACTCATAGAACCAAGCAAATTAACATCGGAAAGCATTTGCTCAGAGAATGTGATCTTTATGGAACGATTGCTCAAAGCTTTAACAGAAATAATTGTTGGATTTTCACCTATACCAGAATAATTGATAGAAGAATTTCTTGAAATACCATTAAGATCTTTTACTCCATTGCATATCAGATTAATATTACTCGTGCCTGTAACCATTTCTTCTGAAGTAATCTTGAAAATCTTTCCATTAGCAGGGGGATCTGATTCAACAACAGAAATAACAGGTATATTAATACCTTCTGTGCTAATAGTGTAACTTTCTGGATTCAGTGCATCACCAGAATTTGCTGGATTTGAATGAACAACTTCTCTATCAAAAACAATTTCAGTAACATATTTGGTTAAAGCAACAGCATCAATCAATGCAGCACCAGTTAAATCTCCCTTAAATGTGTAAGTATCATGTATTGAGTCAATAATATTGCTACTCAAATCTTCAACATTTTCTACAGTTATTGTGTAATCAAGTGTTTCATCCAATGTTGAAAGCGAAAGTTTAAAATTCTTGGAAGCTCCAGTATGAATAACTTCTGTTACAGTCGTTCCAGGAATACTATAGTTAGATGGATTCAAAGCATCATCACTATTCAAATCACTAACATGCTTCATGGGTTTGTCATATTCTATACGCACAGCCATCTCAGAAAGCGTAGAAACAGCTTTTAGTAGTTTGGGCAATACAGCGTCACCGTTGAAAACAACCGACCTAGAAGCACCATCTATCAAGTTTCCTACTGAGTCTTTAACTGTGGCTGTAACTTCTAATTCATAAGTTGTGCTATGACTAGAAAAATCAGTCATTTCACCATTTAACAAAATACGATAAGTAGTAAATCCAGTTTTACTTATAGAAACTATTCCAGGAAGTGCTCCTGTGCCAGAAGCAATGCTCAAATTATAATTATTCAGATCAAGAACATCTTCGTCATCCATTTCAATGCTATATTCGATATTCAATGTTTTGATTAGACCGCCAATCAGAACAGGCACAACAGAGGAAAGTTCTGCAAAGCTAGTCAAAGCTGCCGTAAATTCAAAAGTTGTTCCTGATAGTAGATTATTAGATGTATCATATAAATCTTTTACGATATTTCCTGAATAAAGCATTCCATCTTTTAGTCTTGATAAAGTTAAATCAACATAAGTCGGATACAATGCCACTTCTGGTTCAACTTCTTTAACAATAACATTTCTGGAATCAGATCCAATAATTCTATATGAAGAAGCCTTCATGCAACTACAAGTTGAAAGCATTTCTTCAGAGAATATTATTCTAATAATATTATCGTCAACCACAGCAATGCTTTGTATAACAGGAGGTACACCAAAACCACTAAATTTTATGGTTTGAACATGCATAGTATTAACATATTCATCTCTGATATTATCAACAGTGATCGAATATGCTTTTCCACCAGACATTTCTTGCGTGAAAGTCAACTTAAAAGTTGTTCCATCATTTGGGGCTATTTCTACAGAATTAGAAATAGTTAATCCAGGAATGGAATAATTATCTTTATTTAATGCATCATAAGTGCCTGACGAATTAATATGTAAAACGGCCTTACTAAACACTACACGACATTCTGTTGTAGATATTGGAATTATAGAAGAAACTACTGGTTTTATTCCAATTCCAGGAAATACTCTAGTGATTGTTGACGGATTTAGAGTATTTTTTGATTGATCCCAAACATTATTAATTGTAATAGATGCAGCAATATCCAATTCAGACATTGGATCAATATTTAACACGAAAATACTATCGCTTAATTTAGTTACAGAATTTACACCAATAGATAATTGTGTATTCGTGATTACATAATTATTTGGATTTAAAACATCATGAATTCCAACTGGATTTATTGATTCCATAATGAAATCATACGCAATACGAATAGAATCTGTTGTAACAGGTGTTACACTCACAAAACTTGGTTTTCTAGATACAGCAGTAAAAGAAATGTGATTATCAACAAAGCTTAGAATATTTCCAAGATTATCTTTCATTCCTCCTGCGCTTACTTTATAAATAACTCCAATAGTCATGCGCTTATCAAGAACAACTTTATATCTATTTGGAGTTAATTTAAAAATAGTCTGAACATTAGGAGTTATTCCAGTTCCAGAAACTAATTCAAAACGATAATTTGCTGGATTTGTGGTGCTATATTGATCATAATTATTCAACGCCTGCATATCACGTTCATAAATAACAATAAACTCTAAGCCAAGTCTGTCAGCAGTAATATAAGGAACATTATATAAGACATTTGTTAAGGTTCCACTACCAGCGAATCCTGTAAATTCTTCACGAACAGCACTACCATATTCAGACTGATATTCGTTTTCATCAATCAAAACTGAAGAAATTTTAAATTCGTCATATATTGCATCAAGAATTTGAGAATTATTAGATTTTGTTGGACAACCAATACAAAGATCAGCAGAACTATTAATATTAGATAAATTTAGAGTAAAGCCAGGATCTGCGTCATAAATCTTAGAACCATTCAAGAATGCTCTAACTTTATTGGTACTTACTTTAAAATCTATACCGATATAATTAGCAACATTAGGAACAAGAGCAGCACCAAGATCGATAGTAGCACCGCCAAGCCCCATGGGAGCAAATTTCAGATTGTAACTTGAATCTGTGAAAATTAACCATCCATTATTGCTATCTAATTCTTTCGCAGCAATGACATTTACGCTTGCATGATTAAAGGTATTTGGAGTAATCCAAATTTTAAAACTACCTTCATTAACAAAATCCATTGCTGCATCGTGAGCAGCAACAATGCCTCTGAATACATTATCTACATAATGAACAATGCGTCCGCGATCATGAATAAGATAACCAGCTTCTGTTGCTGAATAATTTGCATCAACAGTCGCATTAAAACCATTAGGACCAGCATCATTAGCAATTGTTCCAGAAGGTTCATTGAAACGATAAAAAGCGATAGTATCATCATCAGCAGTTAGATCTACAAAGTCATTACCTACAAGTTCTCCATAAGAATCAATTACATTGCTGACCAGTAACTTGTATTCTTCATCTAGTAAATCGCTTTGAAGCTGTAATTCAAAAATACTATCATCTGCAATATAAGAAACAGATAAAATCGGTATATACACACCGGTACTGTTACGCACAACAAAATAATTGGCTGGATTCAATGCATCGTCTGAATCTCCAGCATCAACATGCTTTACAGCACCAGAAAAAGTGACTCTAAGAATATCTTCTTCAATATTTACAATTTCAACTACGCTGGTAAACAGCCATTCGCCAAAAGGATAATCTCCAAGCGGTTCTAGACCGAACCCTCTCGTTATGCTCATAATAATATACCTCTACAAAGTGCAACAGAAATCAAATACGATAAATCACAGATCAAAAATAAGTTCTACATTTGCAACCAAAGTATCATCTGCTGCGGCAGTTACATCAATAGTTATATCTTCTCCAACACCGATTAGAGGTACTTTTCCTTCTACAACGAACGTATACGAATCATCGACAGTATTAAGTCCTGCAAGTGCTGTAGATGTCATAATATTATCAAAAGTTATATTTGTTCCAATTTGTACTGATGGGAATGAAGTAACTGTTCCAGCACTTGTAACAATGAATCTTATCTTTGTAGGATAAATCTTAGAATCTTCTACTGTATACAGCACAGTTTGAGTCATAGATTCAAGATCCAGCCCCTCATACGTGCGTTTTTTAGTGAAACAAGGTTCTTCCTGAGTACCAAGAGGAAATTCAAGTGTCTGACAAGCAAGTTGTGTACTGTTCTTATTACCAATATAATTCTTTTTGGTGCTATTCTTATTAAGACTTCTTACTTCATGAATGCTTGAACCAAATATGTATTCAAGATTGCTCATTTCAACAACAAATTGATCACCATCTGCTGCTCCATCAGCAAATGCAAACGGAATCACACCGATAGGAGTTTCTGGAACAAATGGTTTGAAATATTCATAAGGAATAAATGTTACTGGAACGACAGTACCGTCAACGTCAACAAGACAATTTAGACCTTTTTCTGGTTGCCATTCAAGATGTAAAACACCATGAGCATAGCTGCCAGGAACGCCTGGCAATCCGGTAGTATCAACACGTTTTATGGTATATCCCGATTCAGTAACACCTGAAACAAAAATCTTTACATCAAAAGCATCTACAAAACTTCCAGAACTATATTTAGATTTTGCAAATTTTACAGCAAATTCTTTTCCTGCTTCTATTTCAAAACTAAGACCAATTCCAACTGAAGAGTCATCACCGATGGTTGTAATATTATATCCCATTGATAGTTCAAAAGCACCAAAGATCTTATTTCCATTGGTATCAAGAATATACCCATCATGATGTAAGCCAACATGTCCTGTGCCAGCACTTCCTGTATTATCTATATCAGCAATAAGATTTCCACTGTTAAATCCAAAAGTTGTTACATTGCCTGTCTTTTCAGCAATATAGCTATTATATGCGTCTTCATTGTTAAGATCTAAAACTCCAGCTTCAAACAGAGGCTCAAGTTCCTCTTCGCCGCCATTTCCTTGAATAGAACCGAATTTATAGCTAGAAAGTTGATTTCCGATTCTATTACCGAACTCAGTAAGCGAATTTATATTTTTGATTTTTGCAAGATTGTTGTTTCCAATAGCAGAAATGCTATCAAGAATAGCAGTATAGCTAGAAGTTTTATTACGATCAAAACGAATACTCCATTTATAGCGAGTAGTTTGATCAGAAGTAAATGAAATTGTATGCGTAATTACATCTTCAAATCCATTGCTAAATGAAGTATTAGCTTGAAGTATTGCCTGATTTCCATTAAAAATCAGTCGCATTATAATTGGCTGATTTAAAGTTTGATTTGTATATAAACTTGGATCTAAATTAATAAAAGTAAATCCAACACCTTCTTCTAATATGTAAAATTTCCAATCTGTTCCGCCATCATTAGCAATACCGCCACGAACAATACTATATAACTGAAAATCATCTCTGTGTGTTATTTCAGCTTGTATAACAAAAAATCCACTATCATCTATGGTTAATGAAGAAATTTCCGCAACAAATGAACCATCTAATACTGTTTCATCCATGGCTAAATAATTAGACAGCCAATCAGGAGCATCAGGATCAGTTTCTGGACCTTCATCATATTCAAGTGTTCCATTACCTGCTGTATTTAAAACTATATAGCTATCTGTAAAATTATTTTCTTGATATAAACCATCAAGATTTTCATCAAAGAAATTACGATACTCATTGATATTTCTTTGAGAAATTTCATCGAATTCATTCCAAACAGTAGAACTCATTCTGACATGAGTATATGTATCATTAATATTACCCATATTCTTATTTTGACTAGGACTTAAATCTTCAGTTCCTATCTCTGTATAACCTGAAAGACTAGAATATGAATCTCCACGAGAAAGAACAATGAATTGATCAAACCAACCAACAACTTCATTGCTTCCTTGTTTTTCAACAAGAATGATTGGAGTACAAACAGTATCTCGCTCAACTGGATCGCGCAATAAATAAAGTGTGCTATATGTTTGAGATTCTCCCAAATCATCAATTAACGCAACTGTAAATGCTTCATTAGAGTGCGTCAAAGAAAGAGTAAAAGTTCTTTGAGTTTCGACAGGATTGATCAATGAAAAGTATTGAGGTTCTTGAACATTAGAAGTTTCAAGAGTGACATCTTCAATCCAAGGAACCTGTTGCCAGCTGTCAACCCATCCTGAATCATACACTAAATTCATATAGATATAAGCTGATTCACCCAAACCACTAACTCCTAAACCACCTCTTTTACTCAAGCGTATTTCAATAAAATCATCAACATCTGATGAATATGGAGAAAGTTCAGTATGTGTTTCATCAGGAGATAAAGCACCATCAACATATACTTCAACAGCAAATTCAATGGAATCAACGTAATCCAATGCTACATAGGAATTAGCAAGATCGCGATCCAATACCACATTACTACCATTTATTTCTGAAATGAATGCAAAATCCCATTTAGTTGCTGGATTTCCTGTAACAACTGCATCTTGGAATACAAGAGCTTTACCAACACACAAACCAACAACAGATGAAAGTTGATATTCGTGATCACTAATTTTTGCAGAAACTGCCCCGCTATATGCTTTGATAGAAGCATAAGAAGGAGAATATATTGAAGTAATATCTGTATCAAGATCAATAGTTCCACCAAAATCTACTTCGTGTGAAAAATATACAGTATTTGAATCGATATTATTAACAAAAGCATTTACAATTATTGAAGTAATGCTATTTCTGATCACTAGCATATCGCCGCGACTTAATCCAACCACGCTATCAAGCGTAATACTATCAATATATTGAATACCCGTACGAACATCATCAACAGTAAATGTAAGAGATTTTTGTACAACACGAATATCATCTGAAACAGAATTTTCTTTTATCGCAACACCAAAATTATTAGCAGTTTCAACAATATTGTTGGCTTGAAGATATCTAGCTAATCCTTGCAAAACATATTGAATCGTTCCACCGCGATTGGTGTATCCCCAATGCAGTTCTTGATCTCCCATGTCAACATTGTCTCTACAACGAATACCAAGGCTGATGCCATGTGGAGTCCAATTTGAAGGAACAGATTCAATACCAGTTGGAGCTATATCTAATGAGAATTTCGCTCCACGATAGTCTGTGTAATAATAAGAAATTTCTGATTTATGTTCTAAAGAAGCAGAATAATCATCACTACTTCCAGTTGTATCTACGTCAATGCGTGTTTCTGCTTCATTATAAGATAAAGCAGATTCAGTATCAAAAATATTCCAAATATCAGTGTTTATTTCGCCTTTATCAAATTTATCAGAAGTTAAATCATAATCTGAATATCCGCTAAGCGTTCTAACATCAAGACGACCATCTCCTAAATCAAAATTAGGTGCAACAGCATCATTAACAATTTCCTCAATATTATCTGCATCGGCTCTACTGTTAATTCCTGCTTCAATTTCATCCCAAATGTTTTGAATTTGAGCGTAGTATGGTTTTGTTCCTTGAGCGATACGAGTAATTGCGAAAGTAGCCATTTTATACCTCTGTTATTGCCTTAAATTACAACTATTTTAATCTTATCTACTGTCGTTAAATCAGGATACGGAAGTTCATCTTCATTAAGCTGAAGATCGTTTGTAAGATCATTTATTTCAAGAGTCGTATCCACAACATCTATCGGATTAGAAATAGAATTGATAATAATACTGATAATTTTTGAACGAGAAATCAATCCGCCAAGCTGCCAATTAAATCTGCCTATTGAATCTACAGAAGCTGGATACAATGCAGCTATAAGAGAATTTCTTATAGAATTTACTTCTGAAGTGCTGAGCGTGGATCCACCCGTTCTTATTTCTGCATAAATGCTTATTTTTCTTTGAATATAATTTGTGCTGGTAAGTTCGTGATTATAAACCATCTTACTTTCTATTCCAGCTTCACTATCACCATTGAAATAAGTATCTAAATCATCCAAAACATCTTGTGTGAGCAATCCACCTCCAGAACCAACAGCAACTAGCTTCACTGTTTTGATACCATAGCCCTCTTCGATGGCAAATGCTCTCGAAACTGGCTTTATTCCGCCTGTACTGGTGAAGTTGTTTGTTGCAATATATTCTACATCTTCTGTGGTGACAGCTCTGCCACCAGGAACGCGCAATGAAGCAGGTGCCTCAACAGCAACGCGCCGTATATCAGCTAGATCATATCCTTCTCTAGGAAGCCAGCCAACCGCAGATTGAGGATTAGTAACAGAACGCATCAACGTGGTACTTAAATTATTATTGATTGTATTTGGTCCTACATTTCCATCCAGCTGTGCATTATATCGAGCTTCAAAATAAATTGTAGAGTTGAGTGAAGGAATTTTTCCTTGTACTCCATCGCCAAACTGTATAGTAACACGATCTTCTATATCTATATCTGAAATAATAAAATGTTTACTGGTACTCACAGAATTTAAGAAATTTGCTTTCAAGAAATATTCATCTTGTGTGCCATCGCCAAGAGTTACAAATACCTTTGCAGTGCCTTCAATATAATTACTTCTCTGTATCATGTGACTTTGAGAAACAGCGCCACTACTTGCACCAATATTTTCTCTTATCGTAACACCTTGTATTACATTAAATAAAGCATATCTTTCACCTTGATTTATGGAAATTCCTTGCATAGTTGGAATTTTGCGAAGACCATCTTGATAATATTCTTTGAAATATTGCAAAGATTTTGCTTCGTTGATGATATGTACTTCGTCCATATACATATCACTTTGCATACCACCAGAAGTATGACGTGCAAAAGTAATCAAATTATATTCATGAATGTCTAACAACCCAATTATATTATCCGCAGTAGCAATTGTATTTGTTTCATCTAAAATCGTAAGATCATAGCCAGATGGAGGATTTGTGTTTATTGTTACTGTCGGTGCAGTAAGAGAAACAGTAGCACTAACAGGAACTTCTGGAGTAAGTGATGTTTCATATCCAGTCGGTACACCACTTGTCTTTATTGTTATCGTGCTATCTTCAGCCGGTGTATCTTGCTGATAATTGGCAATTATGATTTTTTTACCATTATTACTAACACTACCTGTTATCTTAAGAGGATCACCAATTGATAAACTTGAATACTGATCTTCTATAACAATAGTAGTAGCTGTAATCTCTTTTATATCATAAGGCCCCAAGAATGTAGGAGCTGTTGCTACTGGTTCATAAGTTTGAACCTTAAAACGACCATTGTTTGAAGAAATTCCAGCTCCACTAATAACAAAATCATCACCTTCAGATGGATTGATTACATTGGTTACCAAAGAAGGATCAGTATAAAGAATAATCTTATTTGGAGACTTAAAACGACCAATCAAAACTCCTTCAGCAGACGTTAAAATAGATTTACTATCAATATCACTAACTGGATAGACATAATGTGTAGAGGTAAATGCAGTTTTGAAATATATTCTGTAAAGATCTCCAGATGTGTTTACAATCTTGCTTATTTTACAATACTTACTATCAAACTGAGTATCTATTCCATTAACATAAACTTCATTGTAATCAATATATGGATCAGCAGGAGTTAAGGGAAATGAAGTATCTTTAACCAATACTGAATTTGGATGAGTTGCATCAGTATTAGTTCTGATCTCCATTATATCTAAACTTTCTTTAGTAATTTTTCTTACATCAGCATCAACACTCGCATTCTTCTCTATGACTAATTCATCATTTAAAATGACACGCATTACGTGACCATCGTATGTAACACCTATCAAATACCAAATATCTTCAACAATTGGAGGAGTATTTATGACCTGTCCTGCTATACCATGATTGGCAACATTAAATAGTATTTGATTATTCGTGGTATTTATAGCTACTTTGAATCCATATTCGTCATTAGCATCAATATTACCGATAATAACATTTTCACCACCTGGAGAACCAATTCCACGATATTGATACCACATTGCTATAGTAAAATTCGTTTTCAAATTTATATCTTCAAAAAATGGAATAGTTGCATATTCTAAACCAATAAATGAAAAATATCTTGCACCATCAGTATCTCCAAATGGATCTTCTACTTTTACTGGAGTGTTAATGACATCAGCATCTAAATATGCAGTTCCTTCTGCATTATCAAAATTTGTACTTCCTACATCAGCCATGTGATAAAGAACTATTGTTTCTGCATCAACATCAAACTGAAGAGATTCAGCAATATTGCGTACAATTCTGTATCTAATAAAGAAATGTTCTTCATTATCTTCATCAGAATTTATAGCTGTTCTAATCCAATTTTGATTGGTCGTTTTAGGAATATTATATGAAATATAACCAGTTCTGAACCAATCATCAGTGGTATCTTCAATTTCTAATCTATTCCAACGACATCCAATGATATATTTATCCGCTGCTAAATTAACACTTGTTTGACCCAAAAATCCAGTATATATTCTGTTTTCTTGTACATGCTCTGTAATAATTGCAGTAGTGGTATCTGGAAGAACTATCGTGCTTCCAACAAGAATAATTCCACGAATATTATTAACAGCCATGATAACACGATTATTTTTTGGATCTAAATATGCTCCTCTGAAATTAAAAGAAGCACTATTACTATCGGTTATTAAAGTATCATCAGCAAAATCAAAATCACCAACATCATTAGCATTAAATTCGATCCAGTTATAATAATTTATTGCTATTTCACTATTTCCAGTATCAACAAAACGTGCAGATACTTCAGCACCAGAATTATCATCTTCACCAAACAACGAATCAAGATCAAAACGTATATTTAAAGAAGAAGCAGCAACAGACACTGGAATAGTATCTTCAAAATCATTATCATAAAATTCCCACACACCAACATAGCCTGAACCGTATGTTATTGGATCAATTGTCAAATCTATTCTATTCCAAAGAAGTTCATTATGCCCTATAAAAAGCATATTTCCTTCTTCTGGATCTATCATTGCAAATGGGGTTCCATCATTAGCATCTGTCGTTACATCTGTAAAAACTTCAGTAGAACTATCATATTTCCAAACTCTAGTAAGTTCATTTGGATGTTGTATTTTAAGATCTTCATCTGCATATTCAAAAAGAATAGATGAAGAATCAGATGTTGAATTTGTGGAAAACTGACTACCTTGAAGAAGAACTGTCGCATCATCTACCAATGGAGGTGTGAGTTCTCCAAGAATTTCTGCAACACTTGGAATATAAAGCTTGGTATCATAGTCTATTATCTTAAGAATAGAACGTAATCCACTTAAACTTCTTACAGTTGGAAGCTGAGTACCTTCTGCTACAACATCAAGCAGACAAGACAGCATGTGTCCCATCATTGCAAATGATCTTTCGAGCTGAATAAGGGGATTTAAAGGAGTTTCATCAGTAACTTCTGTAATATTGCGACGATTATATTCGCGCAACATATTAGCAAAATTTTGATAATAAATACCTGAATATTGAAAATCTGGTACTGTTATTCTTTGAATGGCCATGTCACATCCTAGAGCGAAATGGTTATTTCTTTTTCTTGATCAGTTTCTAGACTTCTATAAACCAATGAAACATGAATTTCGTTTTTATCTTCACCTGCTATATAAGTGCTGATACCGGCAGATTCATTCAAAGCAGCAAGATTTCTACTTTCTAAATCTTTGAATATTTGTTTTACCTTGTATGCAATTTCTTCTCTAATGAGTTTTATATTTTGTTTAAAAATATCAGTATTAAAACGATCCAAAGATTGAAATGGATTTTCGCTAAAATTATCTGATATTTCTGCTATAATAACTTGTAGAATAGCATCATCGCCTTCAAGCACAACAAGCTTTCCGCGATTATCTACCCTCCAAGGTATTGCGATAGTCTTGAGAGCCATGGAAATCCCCCTTTTGGCGAAAATTATACCGGAAGGAAAAGCAATAGGAAAGCAAAAACTCAAACTATGGGCGTTGGTGGACTGACTATCGTAACCGGTGGTGGTGGCGAAATGCCAGTTATGACTACCATAACTGTTTTCGCGTATGCTTTGAAGGCATCAGTAATCTGCTTAGCCTTAGCTGATGTATCAGGTGATGGAACAAGAAAAATAGCAGCTAGAGGACCAGCTAACGATGCTGGAGTGCCAGGAACAGTAACAACACTGGCGCTTTCTTTTGCCATGCCAGGAGCAGGTATGAGTAATTGAAAAGTTGCTAATGTCCAATAAACTATACATGCATTTTCTATTGTTAAAGCCGCAAGATTAGGATCACTTCCTATAAAAGCTGTTTTCATCAAATTTAATGCTGCGCTTTCTCCAACAGATTTTGCAAGTTTATCTTTGCTGAAATCTTCAGCTCCTTTGAATAAATTTTTTATAGCAGCAAACCATCTTTCACCGGCAATAATTCCATTTTTAGGATAATCAAGTTTACCATCTAATATTGATTTAATTTCTTTTTTAAAATTTTCGTAATTAAGAGCCACGAATTACTTCCACATAAAAGTTGAAGGAACAAATGGAGGCACAGGAGGAGTACTGGGGCCAACAGCCGTAGAATGAGTATGTGATGCATAACTGAGTAAAAATTGCGTCCAATTCAATCCTTCTAAGATGAGATTTTGCTTGGCACTTACCTTGGTTTCAAGTTTGCCCATAGAAATTTCATTACCTTCGTACGTCAACTTTGTTCCATCAGGAGTACATTCAATTTTATTTCCTTTAAATTCAAGATTTAAACCACTTTTGCTAAAAGACAAACTCAACCCCATTTGAGTTATCTTTGTTTCATCGTCATTCATTGTAAGTTCAAAATTATCTCCACCATTATTGCCAACTCTATCGCTGAGTTTACGAAAAATAAACTCACCAGTTTTATTATCGAATATAATGAGATGTCCAGTTGGAGATTTGAAACCCCAACGATAAGGATAATTCACCTTAAATTCTGGAGGTATTGTATTTATTTCTTCATCATAATATCCAACTGATTCCCAATAAAATTCTGTTTGACCAAATAATTTACCCAAAAGTTCGTCACTAACTATAGAATGTAAATTCACCATATTCAATTCTTGTTCTGGTAATGGCATATAAAAAACTCCATAGCCATCACCAACAATAGGAAATTTAGGTAAAGCTCCTAGTGGATATTCAATTGGTTCTATTTCAACACCCTCAGTAACTCCAGGTTGAAGATTTTCATCATAAGATCCTGAAATCAACTCAGGACAATAAAATTTAATAATACCAACTTTTTGAAATTCTTCTTGAACAGTATCGTCTTTATCAACAGAACGTCCGGATCCAGGAATCCTTGAAATAAGACCTTTATAAAATTTTAAATTCATTCTTAAAATCCTCAATATTTATCTTGATATATCCCTGCAATATCAGTAATATCTCCAAATTGTTGTGGTATTAAAGAAGTTGATCCAAATAAAACATTGCCTTTTCTGTATTCTTCTTCAAAACTTGCTATTAAATAATCTGGTAATTTCTTCATAAAACAATTACAAAAATATCCAGAATTATCTATTCTATGTTCAATTCGTAAAATCTTCCAATAACCATTATAAATTGTAGAAATACCAGAAAATTTATGTACATCTCCAAGTCTTACATAAGGAACTCCAATTATTTTTGAATCAGCGTATAGCCAACATTCACGCAACTCAGCAGATTTTTGTTCAAAAAAACTTTTCGTAACTTGTTCGCCAAATTGATTTGGTCCTAATGCTTTTCTAATATCTTGATGTGATGCAAGAATAGCAACTCTTCTTTCCCTGGTCTGTTTGCTTCCTTTTTTACTTTCTGAATCTACTTCATTGTCTCCCCATGTGCTATGATAAGAAACGACATAGCCATCTGAATATTCTTCTTTATTTATTAAACTATCAAAAATATCTTTATATTCTGGATCTCTATGTGTAATGAATTCACCACTTGTATCCATGGTTCCTATGCTTGTTACTTGCATATATTGATATTTTTGCATTTTAGTTGGGTCTTCTGCATTATTATCAAATTCTTTTAACATTTCAGCTACATTAAGTTCTCCACCTGTGGGTTTTACACCCTTTTTTGGCTTCTTGTATAAATATCCTAAAGAAATTGATAATGGTCTTCCTCTAACATTATAACTAGGAGCCATTGAAATTAAAGTTTGCGTTTCATTTTGCTCATCTACAAAATATTTAAATACAAAAGATTTTGATTGCAATGGAAGTTTAGAATGCTTTCTGAAAAACAAAACATCATTTCCAGCAATAGACATTTTGCCATCAGGCATGACATTTTGAGAAAATATTAAATATCTAAAATAAAAATGTAAATATCCCGATTCTGCTAACTTTACTAAATACTGAAATATAGTTTCAGAATTATTTAATGGCTCAGAAACTCTTGAATTATATATTTTTTCTTCTATGTCATATCTAAATTTATAATGCTCAGCTATTATTTTAACTACTTTTCCTGCATCTATTTCTTCACTAGCTGCTTTGGAATTATATACTTTATATAATTGTGGATAAACTTTTTTAATGGCATCAAGTTCCATTATGCGCCAGGCACCATTATATCCTATAACTGTCAGACTCGGCTTTCCTCCTTCTGGAAAATTCGGTTTATGTCCAACTACTCTAAATCTATCTATAAATTTAATGAAATTGTCGTATCCCATATATATAAAAAAATGTTGACCAGGTCTCAAAACATCTAAATCAAATATTTTTAAAAAATCTCTATCAATTGGTGAAGATGAAGATATTCCAGTGCTGTTGTTTGTTCCTATGGTTTCTGGAATACCAAAGGTTATCTCCAAAACTGATGCTTCACGATCAGTTTCATTCACAGAGACAGAAGTTATATATTTAGCAATTTCATCAGGTAGTTTTGATATTGTTCTTGATTCATAATCACTTTGGGTTTTAATTTCGTACCAAATTTCGTATTTTGGAGATGCTCCTAAAGCAAGTCTATTTTTATCATCAGTAATAACATTTTTTGGAATTTGTGCTGTCATGGCATCACAACACTCGCTAAAATCCTTTCACCACCACGTCTTTGAAACATCTCATTAAAAGAAGCTTTATTAACTCTTGTATCTTTCATTTGAATTGAATCTGGTTCAATTCGTCTGGTTATTTCAGGAGTATTGCTTTCATAAACTGCAAAATCTTCATTTTCTATAGCAAATGGTTTTTCATTATTTATCTTTCTAAGATTCACCCCAAGTATGGGATTACCATAGAATTTAGCAGCAATAGATTCGTAAGTGTCACCTTTTCTGGCATGACGTATTTTTTTAGTACGTCCAGAGGAAACAACATCGGTAGCAACATAAGCTTTATCATATTTAAGAAGAGTAATATCAAAAGTAACATAAAAAACATTTTCAAAAAGTCTAGATGTAGATTGATAATTTATGTTACTGATGCTTTTAATGAAACATTCTTCTTGATAATCAATATATGATAAAAGAAGAATTGGAGGTCTTTTAAGATTTTTATTGAATTTAGCAAGCTGTTTCAGTTTACGAAGCTCATCAGGAATATTAACCATTCCTGATTTTTGTAATAGTTTGAGCATCGCTTTGTCAAATTTGCCACCACTACTAGCATAATTAGCTGTACTTGTATTTGTCAGACTAGGAATCGCACCTATATTAGTAAGACTATTCGTTACTGTATCATTTCCTGTAGCTGCAACTCTTGAACTTTGACCCCATGGAGTGAAGCCAATAGAACTATACAGAGCCGTTTTTATAGTAATTGTTTCAACACTCTCACTAAGCCATTGAACTAGTCCTGCTGAGCTTCCTGGACCCTGAAAACCAGCAATATTATTTTCGATAGAGTATGAAAACTCAGGTGGAAACTGACCAATAAAAATCAAATCAGAGAGATTAGGTACGTTATTAGCAAAATAATTTAATTCATCTGATTTCACAACTCGCAAAGTAAAAGAAGGAAAATCTAAGACTGCCTCAACAGCCTTGGTAACTAAACTATTAACACCTTGAGCAAGAACTTTATCTAAAGTGCCAACATTTTCAAATACACCTTGAACTACGCCAACTGCTGAATTAGCTACTGCTGAGGCAGAGCCCAACCATTTATCAAATTCGCTAGGCATCCACAAACCTCACTTGGCAAGTGTCTGAAGTTGCTGGTCGAAACAAATATCTATAGAACCCTTTGCAAGAGCAGCAGAAACCTGTCTTCTTGCTGTGCTTTTCGCCACAGTTTCACTATCAAAATTCATAGTAGTATTGGATTCTATTTTAGCTGTGTAATTATTCTTTTCTTCTCTTATTTCTTCTTCAGTAGTACGAAGTTTTTCTAAATTTTTTTCTTGTTCGTCCATTTTCTTTCGTATTTCATCATTATGCTTTTCTAATTGTAAAAGTTCTGTTTTTCTTGAATTACTTTCTACTTCTGCTTCTGCTTTTAAACTTTGTAAAGTATATTTAAGACTACTAATTCCTCCAGTATCTAAACCAAAATAAGATAACCAAGGATTATCTTTCATGAATAATTCTATAGAAGTAGCAACACTTAATAATGTATCGTAAATTCCAGCTTTCATTGTTGAATAAAAATATTTAGTATGAGAAATTAAAGAATCAATATTCATAAATATTTTTTCAATCATTAATGTACTTTTACCAAAAGCAATTGCTATTTCAGTAGGAATTTTTATTAAAAATATCAATGTTTTTGATAAAAATTTACCAACAATTTCACCAAAAGTATAAAAATTATTAGAAGAATCTTTCAAACTGCTATCAATTTCTAATCCAAAAATTTTATTAAAAACTTTTCCTATAAAAGTAATAGTGTTTGCTAAAATTCTAAATTGTTTAGATAATTCTTTAGTATTAAAATTTTTAATAAATCCTTTTTTAAATTCATTCCATCCTTGACCAATTCCTGTTAATAATCTATGTAAAGTCGTAGTTAGTGATTCTCCTTCTTTTCTAACTAAAGAAAAAGCAGTTAATAAAATCATTACACCACCAACAACAACTATTATTATTTTTACTAATCCCAAAAATAATACAGTTATTCTTAACAATGTTGATGTCAAACCACCACCCAAACTCATAAAAGAAGTAACTATTCTTGTTAAAGTTGAAAAACTTGCTCCAAATTTACCAATTATAGATGTAGCGATATTACCAGCCACTTCTCCAGCAGCGACACCAAAAGCAATAGTCTTTTTACCGATAAATGTAGAAGGTGCAGCCTTAACATTACCAAATTGAGTCATGGTTTGTACTTTTACTAATTTCCACATTGCTCTCGTTGCATCAGAAATAGATCCAGCCATTAGACCAAATGCATTTACAGCTACACTACCAACCGTTTTGAAAGAATGTATAAGAATGGCAAGAATAACAGTAACAGGTGATAAAGCGGCAACTAATCCACCAGCCAATATACCCCAAGTTATGAAATCTTCTGTTTGTTTTGAAATTCCAGCTTTATCAAAAGCTTCACCCCATTCTAATATCTTCTTTTTTATTGCGTCAAAACTATTGCTAATTATTTTCTGAGCTTTTAATATCGCCATAGATACTTGACGCATTCCTTTACCAGATTTTTCCCACGCTTTAACATCTTCTTCTGCAAATTCTTTGCGTGATTTCTCATCAGCATTGAATACACGCATAGCAAGAGATAATTTACGAAATACTCCAACAACTGACATAATGGTATTTTTTGCAGAAGTACGCATTGGCAATAAAAATTCTTCGTTGATAGACTGAAGTACACTCGTTAGCATTTTGATCGAACCCCAAACAGTATCGACCATTGCTTCTACCTGTCTATTTGCTGCTCCAACACCCAAACTTGAATTTTTAACTGCATCTAGCACTTCCTTATACTTACCTGCTCCAGAAGATAATGCTTGATATGCAGCAGAACCACGCAAGCCAGTTGATGTCATAATAGTATTGAGTTTGCTAAGAGCATCTGGCTGTTTTTCAACTAATCTATTTAAAGCCTCTATAATATCCATCGTGTTAATTTGTTCTTTATTGGATGCTTTTAACTCTTCAGCAAAAGCAGCCATTTCAGGAGTTCCTTCTTTCTTAAACGTATTAGAAAGTTGTAAAAGCATGCTTCGATAATTACGACCAGCCATACCAGCACGGATATTGGCATTTCCTAATAAACCAACAATTGTTAGACCCTCATCCAATGATATATTTCCTGTCCTTAAAGCAGAAGTCATAAACTTCATCGCTTGTCCAGTTTCTGCAACAGTAACATTGGTACGAGATTGAATTGCTACAAGCTTATCAAGAATGAATCGTGAAGTCTTTATTGGTTCTTCACCAGCTTTGATTGCAGCATTATATTCTTCCTGACTTTTTATTACTTGTCCTGTTTTTGTTATTACACCATTCAATGAATATCCCATTCCTTGAATAATACTTGTAAGCATACGACCAGCTTCGCCAGTTCCAATTTCTCCAACTGTAGCTAAATCAAGTGCATCTCTTAAATTGTAAGCTGATTGTCTAGCATCCATTCCAGACAAAGCCAAAGTTTGTAATGCATGAGAAGCTTCAGCTGACGTAAATACTGTTTGAGCGCCAGCACTCTTGGCTGCATTAGCTAAAATACTAAAATTTTCTTCAAAATCTCCAGCAACACGATGAGATACAGCAGCAGTAACACTTAAATTTTTCTCAAGATCTACAACACCCTTAGCTAAAGCCCCAAACATTGCGCCGCCAGCAACACCAATGATACTAAGATCACGAATACCAGTAGCCAAGCCAGCCATTGATCTATTAGTACGAGCTGAGAGCCCCAAGAAGCCACCTAGCGACCTACTTACCTTATCAATACCAGTAACAGCAGCACTGGCACCTCGAAATGATAAGAAGGCCGCTAAGTTTACACTTCTCGAAATAGCCATGTTATTTCCTCTTCATCTGTTTCAGCTCTTTTTCTTTCTGTTCCAAGAGCCGATTGACAAACCAGGCACGTTCTTCTGGATTGTCAAATACTTCTGGATAAGGAAATCCGCCCTCACCAAAATAAGCCAATATGAACACTTCTTCACGAATCATGTCGAGATCCTTGATCGCGATAAAATCGTAAAAAAACTGTCATACGACCAATCAAGAACCCTATACAGCACTTCATTACAAGATGGTTCAGGGCAACGCACACTGATGAACAACTCAGGCCCAAGATTATTCTTAATTATTTCTTGATATAACTTCTCAAAATCATATTTATAGAGTTGTTCTAGGATCGTATTATCCCAGAAAAAGCCCTGTTCATAAGGTTCGTTGATACCAGTTACGGAACTCTTGATAAACATCTCTTTCATGACGGATTCATCTTGAAGAGTTCCGTCTTTGGAATTCATCATAGAGAACCAGCGAGTAGGAGCTATATAAAGATTCTTGTAGTGTTTGTCTTTATAGAAGAATCCTTGATCTAACTCTACTTTTTGACTCAAATCATTAATAGATGCGCCTTCTTTAAGAGTTCTGACAGTCAAACTCTCAATATTTGCAGCATAGGTAAAACGCTTGCTGCAAACAGGACATTCGATCTCCATATTGACTTCTTTTCCGATTGCAAAATTACGGAAGAAGAAATACATATAAAGAACATCGCACCAGAAAAACTGCCCAACAAATCCCAATTGTTGCTGTTCTATTTGAATCTGTTTTACTGGAACATTAAAGATATGTTCACTCATTTCTATGAGCATTTTTGTTATGAACAAAGGCCCACGACGCTGTTTAGTCATTTGTTGCTTGATCGCGGCAATGCGCCTTTCTTCCTTAAATGTCCATTTTGTAAATGCAAATTCGCGCAATCTCTTATTTATATCTGTTGGACTAAAGAACCCGATTGGAACCCTATTACCAAGTTCACCAAGGGTTTTACGCTCAACACATGAAGGAAGGTCTTCTTGAGTGATCTTTTCATCAGAAGTGAATTCTTTTTTGAAATCCTCTGAAAATGGTTTGAAATTACCATTCACAATTGGAGTTTCAATAGAACTACTGGCTTCTTCTGGTTTTTCCACATTTACTGCTTCTATCTTTTGTGGATCTGAGTTCTGTTGAATCTGCTTTTCTAGATCATCGATTTCTTTGTCAAAACTGTCCATCTTCTTCTCCTAATACAAAAATCCAAATCAAGCTGTTATTAGCCAAATCTCTTAAAGACCTGACCAACAGCTTTACCGCGCTCTATATCGGTACTGTAATTCATTGTCGAAGCCGCGCTATCGACACTGAATATCCAGGTTACCGTAGCTAATTCACCATTGTCAGATTTATCAGTCGGCGGCAACGAATAACTTTTAGGCCAAATGCCCTGAAGAACAAAACTTGCCCCTGGAGGAGCATTATTGTTTCTATTCGTAACTGTGAATGGAAAATTTTCTTCAAATATTGGAGAACTATTGTGTTCTGCCCTGAAATAGATAACTGTTGCTGTCCACTTATACATGAACAAATTTGCCGATGCTATGCCATGCCAAGTAATTAACCGACGATTATCATAATGGTGCATCGGCACTTCGATAGTCCAATCGAAAGATTTGGACTTTCCAGTGCTTAGGACAGTACCATCTGGGGCTGTGAATGTTTCTGTTTCAAGCTTTATTTCAGAACTTTTAGTGAAATAAACATCGGAAATATCGCCAGCGCCAAGAATACTACCAAAATAAACAACACCTCTATTGGTGACGTAGCGATTCTCTTTGATTTCGCCTTTAAAGCCTATTCTTGAATCGCCGTAGGGCATAGAGCGTCACCATGAATTAACACACCTATCATTCTGGAGTAGATTCGAAAGCAGTAGAAGCAGTATTATTTGCACCGGGCCACACGGCATCAACCATAAAAGTCCAAGTAATGATAGCTGTTTCGCCTTCACCACCCTTATCTGTTGCTGGAAGAACAAACTTTTTAGGAAAAATTCCAAACAATTCAAATTGAAGTCCATAAGTTTCCGGCCTATTAGGATTTGTAGGCCAAATTCCTTCTGGCGCAGACTGACTTCCAGATCTAAAATATGATACAAATGCATTAGTTTTATAGGAATATTGTATTCCATGACACAACCCATACCACATAAATAATTGCTGATTTTCAGCATGATGCATCGGAACGCCAAGTTCCCATTCAAATGGTTCAACTTGCCCACCGCTTACGGCAACTTTGTCAGGAGTTACAACTGTAGTAATCTCTTGTTCAAGATCACCAGAAGTAACGAAATATATAGCGCCACCAGTTAATGAACCGATACCACCAAAATTCACTACACCTCGATTAAGAACATAGCGATTATTCCTAATCTGGCCCTTGAATCCAATATTTGAAGAACTTCCACCTAAATCCGTCATGGTCTATGTCTCCTATCAAAAATTATTATTATCATGCGCCTTCGATAATACCAGCCTTGCTCATCGTAATGATGACACGCTCAATAAGTCCAGTGAATGACAACTCTATATCAGCGTAGAGGTCACCATTTGCCTTGGTAAGCGGAGTATTGTTGCTGTCATCAAGAACGATTTTAGCGGCCTGAGAGAAAGGCAAATCATTGTCAAGAGCCTGCTTCGTATATTCAGGAGAGAAGAAGTTAGCCAGAGCCAACCGCAGATTCTCACGTTGAGTAGTAGTATTGAGTTGGAAAATGATACTGTCAAAACTCTCAAGCAGCGTATTCATATAATGGCTGAACAGTTCGCGATGATGCTTGAAGCGGAAGTTGGTATCACTACTCAACATCCTATAGTTCCAAACAACATAGTCTGCTCCCTTCTTAAGAATCAACTGCACACCAAGAGGATTCAGAATTTCCTCATTTGGAATGATTTCAGTTGATCCACTTGGACGCTCAGTATCAAGAGGAGTGCCAATGATCTTGGTAAGAGCAGCAGATATACCAGCCGCAGGAATGTGGTAACCATCAGCAAGAGCAGCAACAGCAGCTTCCATACCCAAAATCATACCATTAGTAGGAACAAGCTTTTTACCACTACCAAGTGGATTAGAGATATAAATATAACCTGGCCAGGCACCAACCATCAAATCGCCCTTGCCAATTTCGCCTACAAAGTTCTCAACAGCCTGTTCGTCAAGAATATTTGCAGGAAATTCAAGACGGAATTCATAGTTGAGAGATTCAGCAAGATCCCTGGCTGCACGTTGAACAGTGGAAGTAGTAACACCAGGAACAGCAATCTTGACTAAGCCCTTGTTCTTTCCGCGCAACACGTTTAGAACATTGTTGTCCCTAGCGAGTGCAGTCTGGAAGTAAGTATCCATACTGTCGCTATGGACACCATCATAACCACTTTCAAGTTGCTGCGCGTAATCAACAAGATATTCTGCGTATTTGTAGAGTTTTGCAGGCGAACTTCCTTCTGTTGCAACAGATATTTCATAGTTTATTGGTACATTTGTTGTTTGAATAGTTATAACTGTTCCAACAACATTAGCAATTTTAAACTTACCATTATTACTTGAATTTGTTGCTTCTGCGATCAAAATTGTATCGCCAGCTTTTAATCCACTAACATCAGAAGCATTTACAACAGTAATAGTAGCAGGATTTGTAAAACTTAAAACATCAACTGCGCCAATTCGCAATTCATTGATGCTATCGACATAAATAGTATTGTAGGTATTGTCAGTAACACGGAAACCGATACGAGGATTACCGATAGGATCAGGATAAACCAAACCATCGATGAGAGCATCAGGTTCAAGAGGATCAATAGTGATCAAAATTTGTTCACCAGTTGCTAATACTGGAGAACCATTATCCAAAGTAAAACTAATACCATAGTCGCTCAAAGTATCTTGACAATTAAATTGATTTCCAATCGTTCCACTTCCAAGCGAGCCAAATCTTTCGCTAACTACTGTAAATGTCAAAGCTGCCGTCATTGTGATAGTCAGTTCGTCTTGAACTACATTCTCACCAGTAGCGTTAAATGTAACGCTGTATCCTGGAACATCTCCAACTGCTGTTGCAACCCTGTGTCCAAAAATCTCTTTCTTAAGATTTGATTTATTGATCTGCGAAATCAATCCGTATTCATTTGCGGGACGCTTACCTGGGCCAACTGAACCGGTGTTGTCATCAGTAACACGAATTTCAACATTACTCGGATCATCATTGATAACATTTACAAAATAATTCTTATTTTTGGAATCTAAACTCAGATTTTTGTATTGCGTGACCAATTCTTGATTGACATAAATTTCCATACCAAATTCAGTGGCAGGATTATCTTCACCGCGCACGAATTTAACAGCGAGATGTTTTTCTTGATCAAGATAACTATCGTAATTTTCCAAAGAAAGACTATAGATCAAGCTTGAAGATCCAGAAATAGCATAGTCAGCAGCAATGTCTTGATCGGCTTCCATATAAAGAATGCCTGCCGCATCATTGCTTACAACAGTATATGTTTTAGTAGTAATGCCAATGACACGAAGAGTAGCACCTTGCCATTCATTCGGCTTCATTACTGTTTCTGTATCAACTGCATAAACTTCTGGACTACCAAATTTAGCAGTAGAACTTACTTGAGCTATATTGAATTGCTTCTTTCCGGCCCACGCTCCTGGAGTATAAGCCTCGATAGTCATTACTTTATTCGGCTTGAATATATTGCCAGAAGGAATGGTGCGACCATGAAATTCCTTGCTTGCTTTTACGCTTGTGCCATCGTCAATACGCACGAATGAAAATTCACCAGCTCCGTTAGCTGCATCGAAGAAATCTATTGCTGACTGCGGAGCATAGCTGTATGGAGTAAGATATCCACCAATACGCTTAAAGTTACTGCGAGAATTTCCGCAATAATTCAAGTTACCAATGAGACCGCGCTCAAACATACCGAAGAAAACCGTAGTTCCAAGAACTGCCGGAACGATAGCCTGTCCACCTTTAACTTCTCGGACTCTTGTACCTGCTCCACGAACAGGACCGAACTGCCTTTTAATCTCAACCATTTGACTCCCCCTTACTATATTTCATTAAATGAAGAATCTCTCCACTTTTCTAACACTGGTCACTTCTCTGGTGAATATCTTAACATTGCTTATTTTCAAAGTAAAGCCACTTCTGTGTAAGTTTCTCAAGTGATCATCATTATCAAAGGTAAATTTATCTATCAAGTTTATATCATAGTATTCACCGGTTGCCCTAAAGAAAACAAACGGTATTTCTGAAAAATAGGAATAAATTTCTTCATTTAGTCTGATCATATCTATGCCGCGATTGGCATAGATAGAGCAATTCACAATGAAATCTTGATAAGTTGGAACTGGAGGAATAACTAATTCGTTATTTATTTCATCAAAAAATGGAGTTTGCTCACTCATTTCTCGATGAATGCCTGCTTTGGGATCACTGACGCTTCTAAACTCAATTGTTGGAGTTTTAGAAAGTTCAACATAATCAGTATTAGTCGTGAAAACAACCACTGGCTGATAAAAAAATTCTATATGAATGACACTAGCAGCATCTTGTGAAGAAGTTAAGGTAATAATTTTTGTAGATGGATTATACGAACTAAAAAGATTAAAACGATGATCTGGATCTTCACTATGATTATAAACACCATCTATATTCGTAATTCCATAATCATTTTCTATGATTTTATAAGCTCCTGCCAAATCTATACTGCTGGTGTCTGCCGCCAATTTTACCCTGTGACGAGCTATCGGAGTAAAATGTTCTTTAAAATTCTTTGTCAAACTACGATAAAATAACTCTTCTAAAACATAAAAATTAGCTTCTAACAATGCTTCTACTGAAAGAAGTTTTGGAGTAACTGTTTCATCAGTGGTACTTAAATTGAAAATAAATGCGAGTTTTTTCTCTGTTGTGAAAAATTTATTTATATTTGCTGTTACTTCTTCTATAGTATTCCAATTCAATACATTCGCAACCCAGGCAGTACCATTATACCAGAATTCATTAACTTCATCGGTAAGTCTACACTTGATTTGAGTTCCAGTAGGAATAATACGATCAATGAAAACTTTAGACCATTCTCTAACTTTATCAGCATAAAACGGATATGTAGTGATAGTAAGATCTGAGTCTAATGGATATTTTGTATCTGATATTTTTTCAACTATCTCATATTCTATATCATTTTCATCATGAAGAACACCGCTTGTGTTTTCTATGAAAAGTTCTGTTTTACTAACAACACGAACTATTCTATATGTTCCTATGTCTCTTCCATCTGTAACATGAAGATAAGCATCAAAACCTTCAATAGTTTTTGCAGTTTCTCCTGCAAATCTAATACTTATATTATCTATATCTATTGTATTTATTGCAGTTGTTCCTATAGCAGCAATCAGCAAATCTCCAGTATTATCAGGAGTAAAACTCACTTCTATTCTTGAACCAACTAATCCTGTATCATTTACTGTTGTAATAATCTGATTTTCGCCTATTTGCAAAGTAAATGATGAATCAATTCCAAGAGCAACAAGATCAAATCCTATAACATATTGCTCATCGGCCAACATAGTGAAATACGTATTTTCTAATCTTGCATATTTTTCAGACATCGTAGAATCATAAATTCGTAAAGCATCTGAAACTATTGAAACACTTTCAACAGCAGGTAAAGTTGGATGCGGCTGCCAATCAGTTGTTGGTTCTTCAAAGGTTCTATTCTTTGCGTCTGTAATTTTTTCATTAAAATCATGAAGAAAATCAGCATTTAAATCTATAAAGCTTGTCGGATTAGAACTAACGGCTTGACCAGTAGTTCCAATTAAAGAACTATGCAACAATTCATATTGAATTCTTTTTAATTGCACCCAATTTTCAAACCACAAACCAGTAAAATCACTTGTTGGAGTTTCTAATGGTTCTTTAACACGACTGGCTATATAAAGTTTATCTTCATCACTTATTTCAAACAATTCTGCATTGTTGAAATACATGCGTTTAATAAAATGTCTACTTTTCTTTTCAGTCATAGACAAAAATATCCCTTCGTGGACTGTATTTTCTAATCAAATAAGCCTTAGCAAAATGCTGCTCAAATATTGTAATAATTTGTTCCCACATATACAAATCATTCCAAACAGGACTAAGAAAATCTCTGGCTGGATGATATAAAAATTGAGTATTGTCACTTAAATGTATTCCTTTGCTCGCAAAAAATGCACGCATTTTAGGAGTTACTTCTTGATAATATTCTTTAACAAGCAAATCAAGCAATTTTCCATAGTTCAATCCACCAGAAGCAGTATCTGAAGGATCCCACCCGATGAACATATCTGTATCACTTAAAATCTGACGTTTTATATCACGTATCATCTGCTTTGTGCTAACCAATGGAGGTCCATCACTACGCAATATTGACTTTATTTTATTATTTTCATCCCATCCACCATTTAAAATACTTTCTACCAAACGCTTTTTGACAAGAGCTGAAGCTTTCCATAATGCTTTGCCTATTTCCATGCGCAAAACACCGGCAAACCTTTTGGTATTGAAAATACGAGCAAATTCTTCCCAATCTCCAGATAAAGACATGCCGCCAGATCCTATATTTCTACCAACAAGTCTGGCCGCTAATCGCTCATTATCCATCTTCGCGAGGTTCCTTATCAGTGATGTCTATGAGCATCAAAGTAAAACCATCTCTATGATAATATCCAGAAAGCTTTCCATTAGAAACAAAATATATTTCTACATCATAAGATGTTCCATCTTTCTGAGTGAGTTTTACTACTTTATCTCCATATTTGGGAACATAACCAATGGCTTTCAAATCTATCATTCTAAATGCTACGTGACCAGATGTTCGTAAAGAAACACCTTTTTCTTCTTTCTTTACATCTTCTTTTTTGAAAAATGTAAGCTGAGCATTGATAGTAACAGTGGATTCTCTGGGAACATCTTGTATTGGTTCACGAGCTTCTTCATCATAAAAATCCAAACCACTATTAGGACCAGCGATGGTTCTATTAGCAGGATGAATAGTCAAGGTAATCGAGTTAAGTCCAAAAAATGTCGGTATCATGGCTTTTAATACTCGTATCTTATGGCTACATTCTCTACAGTAGTTCCCAACTTAATTGGAGCCCTGTACATCTTGATTATCATGTCAATTTCTCTATCACCAGAAGCAGTCCACGTGTAACCATTAGGCGCTTGAGTTGTGCCTCCCAGCCTATACCAATGATCTACTGTGCGTTCTTCTATAAGTGATCCTGTAATAGCTGGTTCAGTACCACCAGGAGTAGTAACAGGAGTAAGATCCAGCGAAATCAGCTTTAGAACTGCACGTTTAATCAAAGCTGGTGTTGAACCATCTGCTTCAACAAATCCGAATTTGCCTTTTATGCTACAATTGAGCATTCCATGCAATAGAAGAGGTCCATCAAAAACATACGATGGATCATAGATATTCCTTGTCTGAGAACTTTTTAGAGATATTTTAGGATTTCTTCTATCATCAGGATAATAACGATTATAAACAACATATTCTGAAGAATCTAGTGCATTTTCACTATCATTGATCTTAAATTCTTCAACTTCTATTATAGGAAACGGTAAGAAAAAAGTATCTGCATTCATTCCGTCAAAATACAATGTAAAATACCGTTGATCGAAAAATTGTCCTGTAGCTTCATCTATATATTTTGACCAAAGTTCTATTTTTGCAGCGGCTTCAACATCTGACAATGTAGTTTCGTCAATACCTGCTGCACGCAGTTCTGCTATCGTTAAATATCCATTTCCAAAGGTGCCTGAGCCCTGCACTAAAACAATAAATTCTTCTTGAAACTGCTGTTCTGGACTGGTTGCAGTAAATTTTACATACCAACGAATAATATAGCTACCAGTAGGAACAGCAGGACCAGGAGTCCAACCTTCAACTTCTGTATTGTCGTATGCGTAATATGATCCTGTAGAAAAATGACCTACTCCACTTGTAACATCTTCTCTTCCACTTAATGGAAAGACTTGAACTGGAGTGCCAGTTGTGTTATCAAATATAACAAACTCACAAAGAAAAACATCGGTTAGAATTCCATACCGTTGTGTAAAGAAATTTATAATTTGAGGAGTATTCTCTTGTTCTCTTTCGATAGACGGCATACGCCCTCCTTCTAACGTGGTGAATAGTTTAACTTAAAAAATTTTGAAAAGACATATTTTTTGAAAAACGAATTATTGAATAGAATCATCTTCAACGTATGTTAGCGAGCATAAAGCTATATCGTTTTCATCAACTGTCGCATAGTAATAAGTTCTTTCCTTGTTTTTATACCAACAACCAAGATCACAAATATCATCATCCATCATGCATTGATGAGTGTGACCCATGATCAAAAATTTGTAATTTTTCTCATTCTTACACACTCTAGCACGATCGTGAATAATTGAAATATAAGAAAAAAACTCATTTTTATTGAACAATTTTCCAAGTTTTATATTCCATAAACGAAGTCTTGATTGCAAATCAATACCAGTTAATTTATAAAACAGAATCACAAAAAGCAGCAACCAACGAAGATGCCATCCGTAATTCTTTTTTTCATCAAATTGATTGCCATGAATAAAGAATATTCCATTCTGTTCATAATTATCAACCAGATCAAATCCTAAATTCTCAATACCTCTATCATGATTACCTCTTATATAAATATCTTTGTCTTTTCTTATTGGTGGTGTATCTGCGCTACGTGCAACATATTGATCAAATATGTCTCCAACAAATATAATAGAATCATCTTTAACGATCTCTTTTCTGAATAATTCAAATGCTTCATGGTCAAAACGAGGATCATTCGCATGAAGATCGCTAACTACATATTTTTTGGACATTTTTCACACCAATTGTATAAAAGGATCCCTGGTAAAATCTATAGGAGACATCACAGCAGGTTCAGCATCTAACAGCAAACCACAAGATTTTATACCAAATCCAACAAGTTCTGAACAAGCATATCCTTTATCCACATCTATCCAAAAATCTTTATTTCTTTGTAGACCAAGCAAATATAGAAAGGCATCATACACTATTTGCCAATATGCATATTTATAGCCCAACTTTGATCTAACCTGTTCAACAATTTTATTTCCTATTTCTTTATTAGAATCTCTATGACGATAGGCATTTACAAGATACCTACGGTCAAAGTATTTATTTAATGGGTTTTCTTGTACGCCACCTATTGAAGATTCTATAACCCTTCCATTACCAGCATAAATAAAAGCGTGTGATTTACCTTGATTATGTGGAATATCACTAGGCTTGGTTGTTAATGAAATACCCAAACTAAAAAGATGTTTACTGTTCAGAGATAATAATATATCTCCTGGTAAAATTATCTCTTTCAATATTTTCAAGTGATTTTCATATATTTCTTTAGATGGAAGTTCAACCAGTGGTTTATCAGTTTGAAAAATATTAATGCTCATTATGAACTCTTCCCTATGTAGCCTTCAAACGTCAACCGAAAGGTTTTAGCTGCCCCGTCAGCGTTGTAATATTTCAGAAGTAGCACAGATCCTTCCGGAATACCACTTGAGCCGTAAGCAATCTCTCCGATACCACACCGACCCTCGCATTCCAAGTCGTACCCCGGGTCGCTGACATCAAAGTTGCTGATCATAGGCATCGTGCATTTCACCGATGTCCCTTGAGCGTAGGAGGAAGCAAGGACCAATGCAGCCTCTCCATAAATTTTGATAGCCTTCCCCAGATCTACTCGATAGATGGTTTCGCTTTCTCTCACAAGATCAATACATTCAAACCTTTCTGTACTTATCTCGATATAGAACCCTCGGCGGACCATGGCCGAGAAGTAGGCGTTTGTGGTTACATGCAGGTGATTGTCCCCTGCCGTAGCAGACTCAGACAATGTCCCCACCGTCGTACCTGGGTTAAAGAGCATCTCAACCTTATCGCCAATATTTTCTGCTTTGATGATGGCGAAGGTATTGATGACGTCATAAGCGAGCACGAACTGACGATAGAATGATTGCCAACCCTGGGTGGCTGCTATTTGGTATTCAAACTGTTTAGGCTGGAACCTTCGAGTGACGGTGATGTCGTGGTCATCTTGGACAGTTGTTATTTCGGTAGTTCCTGGCAATGGTTCCCCGGTATGCGCCGCTACTACTGCATCAAGGACAGTTTCTTCTCCCTCGGTAATGGCTGTTTTGAACCAGATGTCCAAAACATCACCAGAAGTATCTATCCGGTCTAAGGCAATCGTAATAGCAGCAGATTGAATGTCTTGCGTCAGCCTCGAGCTATCAACAATACCATTAAGGGTATCACCAGAAATACTGTACGTATACTTCGTAGCAGTCATGCTCAGCTCCCTATCTTGCGGATAACAAGATATGCTTCTTTTATGTACGCCGCTTTAGTGGATCCGCATCCACCTGAACAATAGTCCAAATCAAGATAATGTTCTTCAGCAGAAATATTTTCAAGAACAAATATCCCAGTTCTAATTAAATAATCACCTTGAGAATAATCAAAAGAAGGCGACCTATGACTACACGAATGAAAAGTGAGAGTATCATCTAACTGAATTCTACTATTTATGCAACCGCTGGAAGCAGCACTCAAAAGTGCCGACCAAGCAACTTCATAATTTCCAACAATACTAGGGGTAAATGTTAATCGCAACTTTTGTTGAAATTGTGTACTCGTTGTTGAACTTTCACTTATAGATTTAGCGTATATGCTAGGAATAATAGCTTCAACTGAAAATCCAGGTGTTACTTGAAAACCCATCAACCATTGTTTCGCTTTACTTTTATCAGAAATCTTGCCACCTGGATCATAGACTTCTAGCTTATCAGCGTCTACAAGAAGTGCGACTTCTTTTCCTTCGTCAGAAGCAGCTGCAATATACGCATACTCAGATGGCTGTATTTCATACGTAACGCCAGGAGCTATAGTAGCTCCTCCCAAACATTGCAGGATCACACTGGATGCATCTATATTTTTTAATGCTTTAACAGCCATTATGTATCTCTACATAGCAGGATAAATCCAGGAGATGAAGCACTATCCCCGGACGCAAGCTTCACTCGCAATAAATCGTAAATATCAAAATATATTTCAGAATATTCTGCAAAGGCATTCAATGTATTTGCAGGAAGAGTTATCGTAACTAAAGTTGACCATGCTGATGCATGGTATTTTTCTACATGAAATATTGATTCTCCAGTAGAAGTTGCGCGTACTCCTACCCATACTCGTTTAACTTCTCCTGGTCTCACAGCAGCAACAGGTCTTAAATTTGTATATTCATCTTCAAAAGCTAAATAGGCTCCTGGAACAAGAGTTCCACTTTTTCCAAAAGAAAATGTCCACCAACCCAAATTTAAAACAACATCAAGTATAGATTCTGAAGATCCAGCATATATATATATTTTAGTCGTATCAGATTTAGTGTAACCTATCGGTTGTCCATAATTATTTGGCTCTGTACCTACTATCGCTCCAGATATTGTTGGAGAAACATAGTACATTGTATTTGCAGTTAAACCAGTAAAACCAGTAATTACTCCACCTGTAACAATTTTAATTATCTGTCCAGTCGTTTTAGTTTCAAGCGCAAATCCAATACTTGGAAGATGTGATAAAGAATCTGCTAATGCTTTATACACCTTCGTATCTGAAGTATTTAATCTTACACAATCTCTTTCTGATATATTTTCACCAGCTATAAATTCTACAACTCTGTATGCTATAACTCTGTTTAATTCTGAAATTACAGAATGCAAAGTATTATTTGATGGAACTAAAAATTCATTAAATCTTGAAGTATCAACTCCTACAAGTTTTTCTCCTGGTTTATAATATAAAGAATATGTTCCGCTAGAAGAATCAACAATAGATTCAACTACACTAAATTCTTCATCACTTATAATTTGATCAACTGTGTATGTTCCAGCAGCAGCAGAACCAGCTATGACTAATTTATCACCTGATTCTAATTTATTGGCTATTGAATATCCACTAATTTCTACAACTTTCGTAGAAGATGTTGTTGAAACAATATTACCTGTCTGAAATGATGTATTTCCATCAGATAACAATTCATCGTTACCTAAAGAACTCGCATCATTCAAAAGTTCGTGATCTATAACTGTACCGCGATCAACCATTATTTTTTAGACCGCTTAATTTTTATAGGTTTATTTTCGACTTGTTCTTCTTTGAATTTTGTTTCTGTGTCCATAGTAGGCACTTCTGGTGGTATTTCTTCTGGTTGAAGTATGTCATCAACAGTAGCTTGCAATCCAAGATTTTCATTACGTTTTCTTAACATTTCATTTTGCTTTGCTCTAATTCTATCTGCATATTTAGTTTTGTAATAAATTTTCATTGCTTCAAGCTGATTTATTTCTCCTTGAGTGGTAAAAATCAATTTTCTTTTACCTTCAATCATCTTATTCCATTGCCTCAAATCAAGCAGCACATCTCCATGCTGCTCGTCTGAAATAAGATCCATTTTTTTACAAGCATCTAGAACTTGTTGAAGATCGATATCATTAGGATTACTCATAGAAAACCTCTACAAATCCAAATCCTATTTAACTATTGTTATCTTAAGAATTAGGCAATCTTACATTGAATGTTAAACGAGAACCAACATTCACAGCCTTGCTTTTAAATGTAATGGTTCCAGCAGTAACTCCTTGAGTACCGCCACTCGTTTCTTCATAATCATTATCATAGTCTGTACGATGAGAAAGCATCAACACGCCATTCAAATACACATCCATCCATTTACCTGCATCATCAGTGCCAGAAAGAGGTTTATAACTTTCAGTTCCAGGAAGCGAAATGGCTGTTCCTGCTGGAATAGCTGCACCAGTAACACGCTTATGAACTTTAGTTGTAGTAGATTCACTTATGGCTTCTGCTAAATCTTCGAGCATATCAGTGACAGTATCAGTATCACCATTATTGATAATCAAACCAGCAGCAGCACTGAAATCAAGATCGCCGATTACATTATTCAGAACATTTGCAAGTTCTTCCAAGTCTGTATCAGCAGGATTTACAGGACCAGCGACATTGTTGGCACTGAAAGGATAAAAATCAGTAGTATTGGTAAGAGTTGGGGTGGTGGCATTATCAGCACCGCCAGTAAACTCTTGCAGATCTCGAACATCATCAGCTAATTCTGCATCTCCTGCGTGCAGAATATATCCACTTCCAACATTCTGCAACATATTGTTACGAGAAAGATCGTAAATAGAATCAATTTTGAAATACTGCACACGAACTTGAACACCATTCAAATCTGAAGTAACAGTATAGGCGGAAGCAGTACCGTCATTTGCACCAGTGTAGAGCTTCACCTCCACGTCAGTACCTTCGCCAGTGCCATTAGTGGCACCATCCATCAAACGGCCCCAAATCATAGTGCCGTCGGCCTTCTCAAGCGGAAGGTTATCATCAACACGACGAATAGAAACAAAAGTCAAATTGTAATTTGTTTCATCTTTGGCACCAGAATCACCAATGGGAAGACCTGTGTCTCTTCCTGCGTCAGCATAGGCAGTCGAATCAGTAACAACAATACCAGTATCGCTAGTAGCCAATGTAAACGGAGACGCATCAACACTCAATTTTACCAAAGATTTCTTCGTGTGTGCATCTTTGAGATGATCAAATGTAGCAGCAATATTAGAAGCTAAATCATCGGGATTTGCATAAGAAGGCTGAGCAGTGAACCAATCAGCAGTTCCCTTCATCTGCTTGTCAATAGTCTGAAGATAATTCAGATCAGATTCCAGTGAAGGAAAATCATAAATAGCAAGAGTAGCAGCTTCTGTGTTTGTTGCTGCAAATGCCACACCTGCGCTAGTTACTAAATCATAACTGGTATTTGCAACAGCAGCTTCGATCAAATAAGTGCCATCATCAGCAGTAGATCCAGAAATAACAGCAAGCTTACCGACATTAGCTACGCTTGCGGCAGCTTGAGTAATGGTATCATCGGCGGCAGTTAGACCAATAACCAAGCTAGAAGCAACACTTCCACCAAAACTCTCAGCATTGGCAATATTCAGCGTATCAAGATAATTTCTTGCAGCGTGAATGCCATACTTCGGATCAATCAATGTTCCAACGAGATCGTCAAATGCCATGATCTTATCCCCCTATTAGTTTGCTAAAAAATAAAACACTTGAAACGCATCACCAGCAAGAATCGGAGCATAAAGCCTAAAAGTGTTGTCATCCACTTCCACAAATCCAAATCTATGATTTCTCATAAGAACTCTACCTTTGCTATACACCATAAGAGAACCAGAAACATACTTATTCGCCGTGTTGAATTCTAGCGTAAGACCGTCATTTACGCTAGTAAAATCCTCAAGTGCAAAGAAATGTCCAAGTTCTCCAATCTTTACATTGTGTGGATTTGTTAAATCATAAACGTCGTCTGCAAGTACATCTATGAAATTATTGATTGGTGCCCAAGCATAATTTACTATACCACCATTTGTTACAGAAAATGTATTAACTCTCAAATTTTGATAATCTATTTTGTAATCTCCAGGAACTGTTAAAATTCCATTAACATAATCTACTTCATTGAAAAATACTGCTGCATCACTGAACACAACACTTGTGGTTTGACCTGTTTCTACACCACCAATATTATTTCTTGTAAAATTTAATAAAGAAGCTTCTTCTAAAATTCCATAAAATGGTGAATTTTGCAAAAAGAAAGAATTAACACCTATTGGAACAGCTTCTGCAATAACTTCTTTTACATAAGCTTGATTTCCAGAATGTTGATGAGCAATACGCAATGCAACACGCTGTCTGCGTTCAAATGTACCTTCAGGAATAAAAGTCATTTTTCGCCACCGTATGGATGCAAATATTCGGTACTGATAGCTTTCACGTCTCCACAAGGAAATTTAATCAAAGCAACAGCACACTTTGTAGAATTAGAAACACTTACTCCTGTGATCATTCCGTTTTTACCAAAACAAGATTCATGTTTGGCTAATTTGCATGACTGAGTTCCTTTTCCAAAAACTCTTACCTTTTGTCCCATTTTTAATGAAATCAAATCCATGGTACACCTCATTTAAAGGCAAAGCACAGACTATCTATTTGTGGAGCATGACCATTAATATCTGTTATCAAATCTATTTCTAAATATATAGTATCTGATATTAAATCACCATTTCCCCAAATACGTTTTATATCTTTTACTTTTCCAAATTTGAATACTGTATTAGAACTAACATCAATATCTGTTGTTTCAAACCAATCAGCTCCAGTACTAGAAGCAGTAGGATCAACACTGATACGAACAACAACTTGTGGATCAGTTTCTGATAAATTGAATTTAACTCCAGCCCAATCTGTCAAACTATTAATTCTGATATTTCTATATTGAGTTCCTGCTGTAAATCCAAACATCAAAAAACGAAGATTCGGTTGTGCAATAATTTCTGGAAATTTTAAAGCCTTGCTTCTCCAACGATAAGAAGTAAATGGCAAAGCTTTGGGATTTTGTTCAGTTCCAGTAATATTTGGTACAGATATTTTACTTCCAAAATACCAAGCACTAGCAGAAGCTCCACCATTTTCTGCAAGTTGTCCAACAGTTAAATTCTGACTCATCGCATTAGGATCTGATAAATCGCATAATAGGATTTTATTAAATTCACTTATCTGACCAATATATGCAGATATTCCAACAGTATCATCAAAAACAGCGTCATCGGCTAACGAACGATGATCTGTATCTTCTATGGCTGCGTCAACACCAACAATATTACTATACGCACTTGCTGAATTACCTGCTGCATCTGTAACTGTTGCTGAAATTTTATCTTGAAATACAGATATTCTACCAATATTTTCACTAAGATCATCTATTCTTGTACTACCCATATTTACTGGAAAAGATCCTGTAAAAACTTTTGGAAGAGTCGCAGATAAATTTACAATACCGATACCTAAATTCGTTCCATCAACCTCACAAATATCTCCTAAATCTATATTGTCACTAACTTCAACTTCTATCTGCATATTTTCATTTTGTTCGTAAAAAACTCCAGGATTAGGTATCGTGTATGAATCTCCACCAATACTGGCTTGCACGCCAACCACGTTATTTGGAGGATTGTCGCTAAATTCTTTATTTATTCTAACTTCAACGATTATTGGAGGAATAGTATCAACTTCAAATTCTTCATCTATTAAAACAGTGCCAAGCTTTCTTGCTAAATTATAGGCAATCAAATTTTCTATCTGGCTTGATCCAAGCTGCGGACTAACCAGCGTTAAATCAGCATCCCAAACTGTTCCTGAACCAACAAACAATCCTAAAGTTCCTATAGAAGAATTAGCAGCAGGAACTTCTATTAAATTTGTATCGCATGTTAAACGTACATCATGAATTCCAGCAGGAAGAGTTGGACTCAATAAAAATGAACCAATTTTAAATTTTTGAAATCTAACAGTAGCTTCTGGTGCAACATCGTCTATAAATATCTGACAGTTTCGCGTTATAGTAGAACAATTACTAGCCTTACGAGCAGTTATAACAACATTATTTGTGTTGAAAACTCGATCGCCAGAATCAATATAATTAACCGTTTTAACTGGCGCATATACGCTTGGATTGATAACGTTGAGATATGCTGCTGACGTGTATTCTACGCTCTCAAAATCAGTAACGATCATAAGTAATGAGCAACTTTCACCAACCTTCAAGGCTTGCTGATCTAATGGATAAGAAACATCCATTTGCTCAAAAGTTTCAATTGTCGGAATAATATTATCTATTAAAATAAGATCGTCACCAGTATCTGTCGTACTTCGCTCTCTTTCTGTACCAAGATTATTAATAGATATAGCTATTATATCTTGCAAGCCGTCAGGAGGTATGTCTATTACAATATTTCCAGTCCAAACAGTTGGACCTCCTACTAAATTTACTTCTGCTGTAACCAAGCTAGTGTGCTTTATCTTAACTCCAACGGCATTAGCAGCGGTGGTTACAGTAACATCAACAGTCTGACCAGTACGAACTGCTGATTGAGATAAACCATTGAATACACAAATTGGATATGAAAATTCTATATGTTCTATTTCTGCAAATCCAGTGTTTCTTGTGACAAAAATAGATTTAGTGTCTGAAGTGCTACTAGCAGAAAATACAAACTTATATTCACCATCACCGCCCTGACCACCGAATGCTGTTTCAGAAATATCAACGCTAGGAGTTTCAAAATTAATATCACTGGTCTGCCTTCCATTTGAATCTATTCTAAAAGTTATTGAAGCAACAGGCTGATTTATAACTAAAACACCGACTCCTGTTTTTTCTACAGAATATGTAACTGTTGGCTTTGGATTAGAATCATCAGGAGTTCTTTGAGTAAAACCTTTAATGATAATGGTATCTTCATTCGTTAAAAAATGATTATAGCTAACGAATAGAGTAGTCATAGAACATTATCCACACCATTTACCTGATCCACCTCTATAAACTTCTGAAAAGTTGGTGGAAGAGGCATATTTATTTCGTCAGATCCTCCTGGTTCATGGGTGTGGGCATGAGCAAGAACATTAATCAATATTGGAATTCTATTATCTATTAAGGTTTGCTGCCAAAGAGGATGGTATGAATCTGTATTAATTTTTTCAGCTAAAAATGCTGCTTCTTCAGGATATCCCTTTCCAATAGAATATGAAAGAACAGCAGAACCAGCAACAGTAAAAAGTATCCACGAATCATCTGTTTCAGCATATTTAAAATTATATTGATCTCCCATTGTTGCTAGAACAGAAGATTTAAAATTTGCGTAAGTATCGGCAACAAATTGTGGATGACTAAATATTCTATCTACTTTATCGCTTTCTTCTATATAGTTTGCGATAAGATTCATTGCACCACATCAGTATGGATTCAATATCACCTTGGCAGATGTTGCACTAACATTAGCAACTATTCTACCAAGAACTGCACCAGCTATAATACTCAAAGACGTAGTTGCTTTGCCAGGCATATCGCTAGTTATAACGTATTTTCTTAAGTCTGTTACATCATTCGCTAGTACACCTGGCTTAAAATTCACAACAGCAAGCTGTCCATTAAGTTTGCGAAATCTTCCTGTGTAATTATGATCTATCTGTTCAGCCGCAAATGCAATTGCACCAATATCAGCAATTATTGTTGTTAATACTACCTCCCTATCTCCAATTCCTATTACTGTTATGTCTCCATCATTCAGAGTGGCTCCTGACTTATTTACAAGAAAAACTGTATCAGCATCAGCAGATTCTACAGGCAAATAATTATTTACAAGTTCTTGCTGCCATGTTGGCTTATAATCATCGCTAAATACTTTTTCTGTAAGAAATAATGTTTCTTCAGCAGATCCTTTTACAATTGTGTAAACAAAGACTATTTGCTTTGCAACACCAAATAACAACCACGAATTAGAATTTTCAGCATATTTAAACCTGAATGCACTACCAAGAACTACTGTTACTGTTTCTTTAAAGTTTTGATAGCTTTCAGCTTCGTATTGTGGAAATGCAAATACACTATCTACAGTCTGCATTTCACAGAATTCCTATTTTGGCTGCTGGTTTTGGTTATACCCATAAATTTTCTACGAATTGCATCTATTTTACCAAATTCTCCAACAGCAGCTTGAGCCAATATATTCGGAATAGATTTGTCATTTTCAAAAAAAGCAACTCCCTTACCGACATAAACCGGCAAGAAAACATACATCTTAATTCCAAAATGACAAAGAATGGCAATGTCGCTTATATCGTAAGTGAAATAAAAATCTTTTCCTTCAAGTTCTGTGAGTGTTTTTTCGTCAAGTAACTTTGTATCTCTTTGAGAAAGTTCTGATAGAATCATAGCCCAAATCCCAATCCATAGTTAGTACATTATGCACTAAGGCAGATTCTATCTAACATCACTGAACAAACAACTCAAAATCAAGAGCACCACCGGAATCATTAGTAACAGTCATCGTTGTGAATGTTGCATTAAATTCAACAGTAATAGGATTAAGAATATCATTTATAGAAGCATAATTTACCCAAACCAAACCAACCTTGACACAAAGAGTGAAAGTAGGAAGTTTGCCTGATTGTTCAAGCGTAATAACTTCTGCTGCTGTGTCAGCCAAGGTAAAACCGTAAGCCTTACCGGTCAGACGCTCTTGCAATTCTGCTAGAATCTCTTCAAGAGACTTAGCGCGATTGGTATGAACGATATTACGACCACCGCTAAAGTAGTCTTCAGTAAGATAACTGTAGTCGAACATTGTTTGAGTAGTAGCCATTCTTCTTCCCCCTTAATGTTTTTCTTGTTATGGCACCAAAATTGGCCTTACATACATAAGCACATCAAAAATATTATCTGCACCAGCGTCTGGAATGATGTTTAAATAAAACACATCCATCGTTGGAATATCAAGATTTTCATAAATAATAACTTCAGAAGTTTCTTTATACAGAGCATTCAAAGCTAATTTTATATAAGCATAGTCAAAATCATTAGCAGGAGTTTTAGTTCTAGGAAGTTTCACATCCCAATTTGCTGCTGTTCCTGAAACTTTTCTAATCCAAAATTGTTCAATAATACCAGCAGGCACGCCAACATTTACTTCTAAAAGCTGAGATGAAGGAACAGCAGAACTTATTATAGGAGTTGTTACCCTAACATAGATATACATACCTTCTGTGGAATTTCCATTTCCATCTTGTGGAAGAAGATGATTAGATTTCATCTAAAGCTCTCACTAGCAAAAATTTCAATCATTATATGAGGAGAAAATGTGAAAGACAACTTGTTTTAGAATAGAAGTAAATGAAAGAAAAATCAGATGCTCAGGATTGCTCTTCGGATTGTGTTTCATTCTTCTGCTTTTTGACTGCTTTCTTTGGCTTTTCTTTTTCTGCTAATACATGCTCAGTAACAGTAAGAACACGCAATGCAGCCCTTGGAGCAGCTTTTTTCACAAATGCTACGATACAATCCTTTTCGCTTTCTGATACGATAGCAGAATATGTATTTGGTTTCAACATCAGACTTCCTTCAAAGGTACGATCTATACCTTTTGGAAAACTAACATTGAATGGTATAGAGCTATGCTCAACAATAACCCTGTAACGAGCCATTGTTATGACCTCGACTTAGGCTTAAACTTAAACTTCTTAGGCTTCTCTTCTTCTTCAACTTGTTCAACTACATCTTCAGTTTCTTCGGCTTCTTCAATGATGCTTTCATCCTCAGCAGCACCGGCAGGAATAGTAGTTGGATCAAAAGTTGATTTCACAGTAGAAACTGTATCTGTCTTCTTGGTTTTTCCACCATAACGCAGGTCAGGCTTTGGAGCTGAAATATTAGCTGCAATATGAGCTATATTTATAGTCAAACCACCAATGTTTTTTAGATATTCAATATCATTTGGATCACGAATAAGAACAGCTTGATTAGACGGAAAAATATAACCACGAGAACGAAGTGTACGCTTACCAGTCCAAGTAGCACTGTATGATTTCATAATTTTTCTCCCTTAATTAGATTAATCCTAAACCATTATTCCAGACCATCTGAACTTCTGATATTCAGATGGTCTGGAATAATCAACACAATTCAAATTGTTCAGGTTGTTTTGACGTTTTCGGCAACAACAACAGCGTCGTCTTCCTCAAACTTCGTATCAACCTTGAGAGTAATAGCAAACTGATTGGTGCGAGCATAAATGTCCCTTGCACGCTCCATCGTGATAGATTTACCAATCGCTTGAATGATATTCTTTTTGAGCGTTAGAATCACCCGAGCAGCAGTTTTATAAGTAACCTTCACGGTAGTTCCATTTGGCAGAGCAGCAGAATTCTTACCTGTAATGGTGCCATTTGCGTAGTCCACATCATAATCGGTTGCTTCGATGAATGGAGCTATTGCAACCTTTGGTCCAATAGTTGTAGGAGTTACAACAACGCTAGTAATAGGACCATAAGCCAAGGATGTAGCAGAAGCATTAGTAACAGCAACATGTTGAACAGTATACGGCTCAAGCGGAATCATGGGAATATCATACAACGGCAGTCCGAACGGAGTTAACTGCACATTGCTGGTAAGCGCCCTGTCACCAAACACAGTCAAACGCTCAGCCACGCGCTCACGA
>Ga0208958_1000298_pt1 | contig 60637 bp, 59 predicted proteins | sample RifOxyB1_FD_184032 | JGI IMG/M metagenome (GOLD analysis project Ga0208958, IMG submission 184032) | Soil microbial communities from Rifle, Colorado - Rifle Oxygen_injection B1 (SPAdes) | ecosystem: Environmental > Terrestrial > Deep subsurface > Rock core/Sediment | place: Rifle, Colorado...
CGCGGAAGTCGTGAAAAAATATATCCGAGAGCAGGGCGACCATCAGGAAAAAGTTCAATCAAATCAACTCAGGCTGTTTAAATTTTAACAGGATACCCCGCAGCTTGCTGCGGCTGGGTAATTCATTTCACTTTCCAAAATATGATTGCTCCCTCAAATTCCGTGTTGATGGCGAGGCCCCATTTTTTTTCTGACGGTTCAAGAAAATTGTTGGTGATCACCGAAAATCCGGCGGGAAGCTTTTCAACGCCGGTATACCATTTTTTGCCGTCTTCTGCGGGGACGGCCAAATATATATTTTTGTATTTCGCGCGGTCGATAAGCTTCAAGTCATCCGCGTTGAAAAAATAAACAGCGTTTTTTCCAAAAAGGGAAGCCATCGGCTCGCTCATAAGCGAAAACCCGCTGCCGGTTGCCATTCGATCAACCAGAACGAGGTCTTCAGGTCCGAATTTTTGGGATATTTTTTCAATTTGAGGAAGGAGGCCTTTGTTTTCCGAAACCGGGAGGAATCGCCAGCTGATAACAAAATTTCCAAGAATCAGGGCAACAAGTATTATATGCAAAAATATTTTATGGTAAAAAAAGCGATCAAGAAGATAAATAGAATAGAAAATCAAAACAGGGAAAACCGCAAAAACAAAGCGGCGCAGAAGCCAGGGATCATCGAGTGAAATTTGGGGGCTCAGGAGATAGAAAAAAGCAGGAAAAGTTATCAGCAGAGGAATATATTCAAGTCTTGGCCAATTTTTTTTGGTATTTTTGAAGAGCCAAAATATTCCGGTTAGCCCAAAAATGAGATAGAGAACAATATTATAGCTGAAGAAAACTCTGGCCAGGTGAGAGTATAAATTTGCCGAAGGAGCGGAATCTTTTGTCGAATTCGGAAGAAATGTTTTGGCGAAATTTTTCAGGCTGTCGAGAAGAGTCGGAAAATTGAAATACGCGCAAGCTATTATCAGCAGCAAAGAGAAAACCAAGGCATATTTTTTGAAATTTTTCGGCAGCGCGACAATTTTTTTCCTGTCGAGGGCGTAGGCATAGCCGGCGGCCAGCAGAAAGAAAATAATTCCCTCAATCCGGGCGAGAGCGGAAAAGGCGAAAAAGGTCAGCGAAAAATATATTGCTTTCGTAGAGATTAAACCTCTACGATAAGAAGTCAGAAAATAAATTCCCGCCCAGACCAGAAAAAGCATGAAAATTTCCGTAAGAGTGTATTTTGCGAACCAGAGAAACGGAAAAAAAGTCGCGGCAACCAGAAACCCGAGAAAAGAAATTTTTTCGGAGAAAAAATAGCGGAGAGTAAGCCAGAAGAGAAAGAGAAAGAGAAAGAGGGGGAGGAGATTGGCATACTGAAGGCCTTTCAGCCCAAAAAATTTGTAGCCAATCGCCAGATAGGCGATATAAGCCTTGGGAAAGCGGCTTGTCAGCTGGCCGTCTTTCGTATAGTCAAATCCCGGATAATTGAGCGCTTTTCCGGCTCCGTATTTCTGGAACAAGTCGCGCGATACGGGCGTTGAGAAAGTGAAAGACTTATATTCCGCAAGATCAATTGCGGCGGTGGCAATGGCGCCCTGGTCGCGTCCGCCAAAAACACTCGGGGTAGCGAAATAACAAGTGGCGAAGCTGGCAGCAAGGGACAAGACGACTATGATTGACAGATGAAATTTTGTGTGGGATAATTTCAATTTAGAGTTCATAAGGGGCCAAATTCAACAAACAAAGCAGATTTCATTGCCTTAAATACTATTTTAAGTTAACATAAATACATGGAAAATGCCAGCTCATCCCCATACCAAGATTCAGCGAAGAAAGAAAGTGAAGAACAATTCAGGCGAAAAAATTGGCGTGGGGATAAAAAACCTTTCCTGTCGGTCGTCGTTCCTCTCTACAATGAAGAGGGGAATGTCGGAGAACTCCACAAAAAAATTGTCGAAGCCTGCCGGGCGCTTGGCAAGCCTTTTGAGGTTGTTTTTGTCGATGACGGAAGCACAGACAGGACAAAAGAGATCGCCATGGCCTTGAGTCCGCTGAAGCTGATTGTCCAGCGCAAATGGTTCGGGCAGACTGCGGCAATGGACGCGGGAATAAAAAATTCGAAAGGGGAAATCATCGTGACCATGGACGGCGATCTTCAAAATGATCCGGCTGACATCCCTCTGCTGCTTGAAAAAATAAACGAAGGCTACGATGTTGTTTCCGGCTGGAGAAAAAACAGGAAAGACCCGTTTCTCAAACACTTCAATTCGCGCATGGCGAATGCCTTGAGGAAGATTCTGATCAATGACGGGATTCATGACAGCGGATGCAGCTTGAAAGCCTACCGGCGGGAATGCTTTGAGGATGTTGACCTTTTCGGCGAAATGCACCGTTTCATTCCGGCGCTTCTCAAGATCCAGGGATTCAAAATCAGCGAAGTTGTCGTATCGCATCACCCGCGCAAGCACGGCGCGACAAAATATAATTGGAAGCGGGGACTGAAAGGCTTTGTTGACATGATTTCGGTTTGGTTCTGGAAAAAATATGCCAATCGGCCTCTGCATCTGTTCGGAGCCGGGGGACTGATTATTTTTACTCTCGGGGCGATTATCAGTTCGGTCCTTATTGTCGCCCGAATTTTCTATGCTGTCCCGCTATCGGACAAAATTTGGCCTCTTATCGCGCTCTTCATGATTTTGATGGGCATTCAGCTTTTCGTTTTTGGGCTCCTGGCTGACATTTCCGTGAAAAACTACTATAAGATGAAGGGAAGAATGAACTATAAGATAAAAGAGATTGTGGAAAACTGAACATGACCCGGTAGTAAAATTTCGGATGAGTTTGCGCGGAAAAAACTGCCGGGGTCTATAAGTGATATTTTTAGTCTTAAAACTGATAAAATTTTGCGACATTTAGGTATAAATGCCGAAATTCTACTACCGGGATGAGAGAAAGAATAATCACAATTTTGATTTTTTTTGTTGTTGTTTCTTCAAGTTTTTTTTTCGGGTTTTCGCGCCTCGAAAATTTTTCCGGTGTGGATGAGCCGCTCTGGGCGTATGGAAGGGTGCCCAAACTCTGGAAAAACGTGAAAGAAAAGGACTGGGGAGCGACCAACATAAGCGACAAGCCGGGCATACCGCTGGCGATTGTTTCCGGGATCGGCTTGCCCTTCATCGGGGAGCATCCGAAAAACTACAAATATCTGCGCTTTGAGCCGAAAACAGCCGAAGAGCTCCAGAAGATTCAAGATGTTTATTTTTTCTTGCGCCTGCCGGTTTTTCTGTTCACTTTGGCGATTCTTCCCGTTTTTTATTTTCTCATCAAAAAACTGCTGGGGAAAAATACCGCCAGATTTTCCCTTTTATTCATCGGCCTGTCGCCGGTGCTTTTGGGCATCTCCCTGATTATCAATTCGGACGCGATGCTTTGGATTTTGGGAGGACTGTCCACTCTTAGCCTTTTTGCGTATCTCAAGGCGGGAGAGAGAAAATTTCTTCTTCTCTCGGGGTTTTTGCTCGGGCTGTCCGTGATCACCAAATATGTCGCCAATATTCTCTTTGTTTATTTCTTCCTGATATATCTCCTGGAATATATATTTTACGCGCACGAGCGTGTTCCTATCGCAAAATATATGAAACAGGCTCTTCGGGACTATGCCATTCTTTTTTTGACCGCAATGGCGACGGCTTTTGTCTTTTTTCCGGCGACATGGGTGAATCTTTCTCTTCTTATCGGAGCGACAGTCGGAAACAAGGTTTTCTCATCCACCTGGCCTCTTTTTGCCGGCGTCATTGGCCTCTTGGCTGTCGACATCCTGGTTTTCGAGGCCAGGTTTTCGAATGTAGTCTTCAGTTTTTTGGCAAAACATAAAATCGTTATTGCCAAAGCTGCGGCGGGATTTTTTTTGCTTCTGGCCGCGTTTGTTTTTTTGCAGGTATACGCGCAGCTTTCTTTTTTTGACCTCCAAAAGATTATTGCTTCGCCGAAGGGAATCGGAGAGGGGAACGTGATTCAGAAATATACGGGTGCTTTGTCAGCCGACGTCTACAGCCTTATGTTCAGCATTTCGCCGCTCGTTCTCGTTTTTTTGTTGTTCGCCGCGGCAAATTTTTTCCGAAAAAAAGAGTTGAAGCGGGATTCGATTATCGCCGTTTATATAATTCTGTTTATTTTCATTTTTTATCTCGGGGCGGCCGTGAACAAGGTCATCACCACCGTCAGATACCAGATAATGGTTTATCCCCTGATTTTTGTCGTGGCGGCTATTGGCGCGTCCCAATTTCTGGAAATCAAAAAAGTCAAAAAGAATGTGCCTCTTCTCACGGTTTATGTCGCTTCAGCGATGGTTCTGTTGGCCAGCCTGTTTATCGTAAAGCCCCATTTTTTAGCCTATGCTTCGGAGATTCTTCCTAAAAATTTCATCGTCAATCTCAAAGGCATGGGAGAAGGGAGCTACGAAGCCGCGAGTTATTTGAATAATTTGCCCAATGCCAGAGAACTGGTCATCTGGTCGGACAAAGGCGCAGTATGCGAAGCCTTCGTGGGCAAGTGCGCCACTGATTTCAAAAGGGAAAAATTCAAAGAAGACAAATTTGATTTTTTTGTTTTGTCTACTGACCGGAAATCCCGCAGCCTGAAAAGAACAAAGCATATGAAAAAAGAAATCAATTTTGAAAAACTTTATGCGAGCAAAGATTTTGTATACGAAGTTTTGATCAATCATAATCCCAACGATTTCGTGAAAATTATCAATCCGCCCCAGGATTTGGGCCAATAAGAAAGCTATCCAATGAAACAAAAAATAGATAAATTTGTTGAAAAAGTGCTGGGCCGGAAAGTGAACAAAGGGCTTTTGCAATATTTTCGCTACCTTATGTGCGGTGGGGTGGCGACGGTGACGGATATCAGCATTTTGTTTTTTTTGACGCACATTTTCCACATCAATTATCTTGTTGCTGCCGCTGGCGCGTTTTTGACTGGCATAATTGTCAATTATTCTCTCAATACGATCCTTGTTTTCAAAAGCAGCGGTGAAGTAAAAAAAGAATTTCCTATTTTTGCGATTATCGGCATCGGAGGGCTCATTTGGACGGAAATCATCCTTTGGATTTTAGTGGATAAGCTCAATATTTATATAATGTTTGCCAAAATGGTATCAATCGTGCTAGTTCTCCAATGGAATTTTTTCATGAGAAAAAAATTTGTTTTTGCCAAAGAGCCGATTTTGGAGGACGAAACGATTATCCATAAGAATTGAAAATATTTTTGTCCCATGGCATTATGTAAAATGCCTTAATCAGCGTAATTATTATTTAAACTTATCTTATGACAGAAGCAAAGAAGACCCCCAAAAAAATTGCCATAGTTGGCTATGGCTATGTAGGAAAAGGAGTGTATAACTTCTTCGAAGGCAAATTCGAAACCATTTATTTCGATCCGAACGTGGAAGGATCAGCCAGCAAGGAAGAAGTGAATAAGTGTGATTTTGCCGTGGTCTCGGTTCCGACCCCGATGGGCGACGACGGGTCATGCGACCTAGCAATCATAAGAGAAACCCTGGGTTGGCTGGATACCCCTCTGATTCTCATCAAAAGCACTATTCCGCCCGGGACGACAGAGAGCCTGGAAAAGGAGACCGGCAAGAAAATATGCTTTTCTCCCGAGTATATGGGAGAAGGGGGCTATTTCGTTCCTTACTGGAAATATCCCGATCCAAAGGACATGAAAAAGCACAGTTTTCAAATAATAGGCGGTGACAGGGAGACGGCTTCCAAAATAATGGATTTTTTTGTGCGGGTGATGGGGCCGGAAGCCAGATTCCATCTCACCAGTTCAAAAACGGCCGAGCTGGTGAAATACATGGAAAATGCTTTCATCGCCACGAAAGTGACTTTTTGCAATGAATTTTATAACATTGCCGAGACGATGGGAATTGAGTACAAGGAACTTCGCGAGCTTTGGCTTCTCGATGAGCGGGTAGGAAGAATGTTTACGGCTGTTTTTCCAGACAAACGCGGTTTTGAGGGAAAATGCCTTCCAAAAGACGTGAATGCCATCGCCAAAGCCAGTGAAAAAGCGGGATATGATCCAAAATTTGTGAAAGCGGTTCTTGAGAGCAACGACAGGATCAGGGGAGAATAAACCGGGATATTTTTTCTTTTGCCATTCTTGAAAAGCGCCAAAAGCTATGAAAATATTGACTATTACGGCTACTCCTTTTTTTTCCGATCGCGGCTGCCACATGAGGATATACAATGAAGCGAAGTTTTTGCAAAGATTTGGCTCTGTTGTGAAAATCTGCGCTTACCACTACGGAAAAGATATTGGCGGCCTCGATGTTGAGAGAATAAAAGAAGTAAAGTGGTACAAAAGAACGGCCCCGGGATTTTCTTGGGGAAAATTTTGGTTGGATTTGAAGCTGATTTTCCTGTGCCGAAGGCAAATAAAAACTTTTGAACCGGACATTATCCATGCCCATCTTTATGAAGGGCTGGGCGTTGGCTACATTGCGAAAATTCTCGCCGGGAGCAGCGTACCCATTGTTTTTGACTTGCAGGGGGACCTCGAAGAAGAATTCAAAAGCTACAACAGGAAAAATTATGCAGCCCGCCATTTTTTTGTCTGGCTTTCAAAAAAATTCATCGGGCGGTGCGATTGGCTGGTTCTCAGCAGCGAGAATATGCTGCCGAAAATAGAAAAAATATTTCCTTACAAAGACAGGATTTTTGTGATAAAGGACGGCGTTGACACAGAGCTGTTCGGCGAGGCGCCGAAGCTCGCCGGGAAGGAGCAGAAAAAAATTGAAGAAATAAAAGAATGGAAAGGAGAAAAGAAACTGCTGGTCTATATCGGCGGCTTGAGCGACAATAAAGGAGTAGGCGATCTCTTGGAAGCATTTGGCAATTTCGCGGCGCCGGATGGCGAGTGGAAACTGTTGGTTGGCGGATTCGGAAGCGACGAAGAAAAATATAAGAGGTATGCCAAGGAAAATAATTTTGAAAATTTCGTCCATTTTGCCGGGAAAGTGGCTTATTTCTCTTTGCCGGCTTTCATGGCTCTCGGGGACGCGGCCATTGATCCAAAGAGATCAAGCTCTGAATCAAGCGGCAAACTGGTCAATCTGATGGCGACCAAACTGCCGATAATCTGTTTTGACAATGATTTCAACCGGTCGCGCCTTGAAGAAAAAGGATATTTCATGAAGACATTTTCCAATCTCGAAGGAATCTTGAAAAAAATCAACGGACGGGAAAAGATTGAATACAATTTGCAAAATGTGAGCCCCAAAAAAGAAGTCCAAAAACTGATGGCCATTTTCCGCCTGCTCACAAAATAACAATGAAAACAATCCTTATAAAAACCGGAAAAGCGTGGAATGCCCTCAAGCAGGAGGGATTGGTTCGAGGCGGAAAAAGAGTGGCGAAATCTTTTGTGGCGCAGTTTGGACGGGTGCGGCCGGGGGACATTTTGTTTGTGACAACGGGAGTCGGTGACAGCGCGATGTTTCGCACCCATAATCAGGCCGAAGAGCTGCGTCTCCATGGCTTCAAGTGTTCGGTGACTATCCAGGATAATCCGTTTCTTCCGAAATATGCGGAAAAATTCAAGATATTTATTTTTCATCGGACGCTTTTTACTTCAAAAATCGCAAAACTTGTAGAAAACGCGAAAAAGATGGGAAAAGAGATAATTTTTGAAACGGACGATCTTGTTTTTGACCCAAAATATATCCAGGAGACGGAGCATTTCAAAAAAATGAACTCTTTCGAACGCAAGCAATATGAAAAGGGAGTGGGGGAAGAGATGTTGAAAGACCCTTATGTGAAAACTTGTATAACTTCAACGACTTATATTGGGAAAATATTGGAAAAATATGAAAAAAAAGTTTTTATATCGAAAAACAAATTATCCCTCAAAGATCTCGAAATCGTTGAAAATATTTTGACGAAAGTTGAACCTTCGTCAAACACTATAGGCCTAAAGATCGGTTATTTTTCCGGGACAAAGGGACATGATGAAGATTTTGCATCAATTGAAACCGCGCTCGTCCGGATTCTTGGAAAATATCCGAAAGTAAGCCTGGTTCTCGCCGGACCGCTGAATATAAGCAATAGATTCAATAATTTTTCAAATCAAGTGGAAAAACTGCCCTTTTCCCCAAGAGAAGAGCACTTCAGAAATATTTCAAACGTAGACATCAATATCATTCCGCTTTTGAAAGGAGATCCATTCCGTGAAGGGAAATCGGAACTCAAATTTTTTGAGGCGGGGATTTTAAGTGTGCCTTCGGTGGCGGTTGATAATGGGACCTATCGCGAAGCAATTGACGACGGAGCGGACGGATTTTTGGCGGGAAGCGAAGATGAGTGGTTTGAAAAAATTGAAAAATTGATAAACAACGAGGAGCTTCGGCGGAATATGGGGAAAGAAGCGCGGGAGAAGTCAATGCGGGAATATACCACAAAAAACAGCCACGGTAAAGAGTATTATGATTATTTGCGGTCGAAACTGTAAAAAAAGAAAAGCGAAAAATAGAATTTTTTAAACCCTCCCGCTTCGAATCGCAAAGCGAGTCGGGCAGGCAGGCTGACACAAGCTGCTATTTTAGTTTTTCGAAATGCATTATGTATAAAATTGCAGTTATCATTGTCAACTGGAACGGAAAAAAGTATCTCAAAGATTGTTTTGATTCGCTCGAAGCGCAGACAGAAAAAAATTTCAAAGTGATTTTTGTGGACAATGGTTCGGAAGACGATTCGGTTGATTTTATAAAAGCTAACTACTTGGAAGCCGAACTTCCAAGTTTGGAGATTGTTCAGTTGAGAGCGAATACTGGCTTTTGCTTTGGATACAACACAGGAATAAAAAAAGCTCTCGAAGACAAAAATATCAATTATGTCATTGTTCTCAACAACGACACGAAGCTGGATGAAAAATACGTCAAGGAGTTGCAGAGTTGCGCCGAAAATCGTCCCGAGGCCGGATCGATCCAGCCGAAGGTTCTGAATTTTTTTGAAAAAAATAAAATCGACTGCGCGGGAATATATATTTCACGTGACGGGACGGCGCACAACAGGGGATACGGAAAAGATGAAAAAAAATACAGCGACGAAAAAGAAATTTTTGGCGCAAACGGGACAGCTTCGCTGTTTACCCGGCAAGCGCTGGAAAAGACGGCTTTTCCCGGGAATAATTATTTTGACGAAGACCATTTTGCTTTTTATGAGGACGTGGATTTGGCCTGGCGGATGAAAAAAGCCGGATTCAAATCCTATTTTTGTCCGCAAGCGTTGGCATACCATGTCCATAGCGGAACGGCGGGAAAGGCATCGCTTTTGAAAGCCTATTATCTGCATCGGAATTATTTTTTCATGGTTATCAAGAATTTCTCCTTCGGAGAAATGATAGAAGCATTTTTTTGGCGATTTTTGAGCTATCTGCAGTTAGTCTTGAACATATTCAAAAACAAGAAGCGGGAAACTGAATTTGTAAAAGGATACAGCAAGGGCAAAGTAGCGCTTGTGATTCTCAAAGCATGGGGGAGCGTTATTTGGAATTTATTTGGATTAATAAAAAAAAGAATTTTTATTTTTAAAATTGCCAAACGTGGCAAATAGAGGAGGGACATATGCGGAACTGGAGAAGTCGTTTCTTGCTTTTTTGGCGCATGAGAAAAATGATTAAGCGCCTGCGGAGAGAAAAAAGGGAATTCCGGAAAAGATTCGATCGTATGAATCATCGAGATGGATTCTATTACGCCAATCCACTCGCCGGTCCTCCAAACCCCGACCCGGAGTGGTTCAAATCAAGAATATTTGACAATCTCTAGACAGTCTGGAGGGGGAGGCCATAGCAAGCTTCCCCTTTCATAAAAACTTTTTAATTCAAAGAATGGTTTCATGAAATCCAAACCAAACTGGAAAATAATCTTATTTTTTGCCATTATTGCCCTCGCGGTTTTTCTTCGCGTATCAAATTTTTCCGATTGGCTTTTTTTCAAGATGGACCAGGCGCGGGACGCATCTACCATTCGGCAAGCCCTTGAACTGGGCCCCGGCTGGCTGCCGCTCCTTGGACCAAAAGCTGGCGGAACAGATCTCAATCTTGGGCCGGCCTTCTACTATTTCCAATATGCTGCGGCCGTTCTTTTTCAAAGCGCCCATCCGGCGGTCCTGGCATTTCCGGATCTTCTGTTCGGAATTCTGTCCATCCCGCTTTTCTATGTGTTTTCCAAGAAATACTTTTCGCGTGACTGGTCGATGATCCTGGCGAGCCTCTACGCCGTTTGCTTTTTGGGAGTCCAATATTCCCGCTTTGCCTGGAATCCAAACGGTCTCGTCTTCTTCAATCTTCTTTTTTTCTTTTCGCTTCTCAATGTATTCGATTTACCCTGCGCCACTTCTTTAGCAAAAAATAAGCAGGACAAAGAAATACCGCACCCTGTTGAAAAAGGGAAAACAGTGCGGGGCGAGGGAATAAAATACCGGCTTCGCTGGGTGGTTCTGGCCGGATTTTCTTTCGCCGTTTCGACCCAGCTTCATTTTCTTTCTTTTCTTACGCTGCCTGTGATTACAGTATTATTCATTATTTTCAACTGGAAATATGCAAGAAAAGCGCTCAACTGGAAATATATCCTTTTGTTTTTGGCGATTGTCCTTTTGGTGTATATCCCGGTGATTTTGAATGAAATTGCCTCCAAAGGAGAAAATACCCGTCAATTCATGCTGGCGCTCAAAGAAAAGCCATCAGCGCACAGTTTTTGGAAAAATGTGAATCGGGATGTGCGGTATTGGGGGCAGAATTGGTTGCTTATTCTGACCAGTTGGATAAGCCGTAAAAGCGGGATAAGCAGCGCGGCTCTAGCCTGGTTGGGCGCAATTTTACCGGCGCTTTACGTCGGTCTTCGATCTTTCCGTCAGGAAAAAAACTTGGTGAAAAAAAACTTTATCCTGGTTTCGCTCCTCTGGTTTTTGGTTTATTTTCTCACGTATATTCCTGTGGCCTATCAGATCCGGCCGAGATTTTTTCTTCCTCTTTTAGGGCTGCCGTTCATATTTGCAGGGTATATCGCGACATTATTCTGGCGAAAGAGGCACGCATTTTGGAAGGTTTGTGTCGCGGCTGTCCTTCTGGTCATATTCTTCGGAAACTTGGTTGGGACATTTGCCTGGTTTAAGGAAATCGAAGCAGCCCAGAAAAAAGGGACTTATCCCCGGCGGACAATAATTCTCAAAGCTAAAGACGGAATTGTTCTTTGGCACCTTGAAAAAGCCACAGAATATATGGAGAAAAACTGTTCAGAAAAGGAAGTGTATTACAATGCGCCTGCCGAGTATAAAAGGCCCGTGAAATATTTGTTGGAGCAAAAAGGAATAAAAGCTATTTCCATAAGCAGCCTGAAAACAGGAGACGAGGAAAAATGCGTTTTCGCAATGGGGCTGACACGGACGAAAAAATTGCCGATTGATAAAAAAATACAGGCGGAATTTGAGGCTGGCGAGCAAAACAAAATCGGCGCTGTAGGAGTATACAAATTGGCTCTGAAAGAAAATTTTGCCGGCCAGCTCTTGCCGACCTATAAAAGCGCAGGAGAGGAAAACGAGAAATCAAACCGTATATTTTGGAAAGATTTGTGGAAATAAATGCCCATTTGTTGTAAAATATAGCATAATGGTTTTGAAAAGACTGCGGGCTTATTTTTTTATGAAAAACAAGGCAATATCAGTCATTATTCCTGCGTATAACGAAGAGCAGACTATCCAAAGAAACCTAACAAAGATACACAATTTTCTCAAAGACCGGTTTGGAGTTTTTGAAATAATTGTCGTGAACGACGGAAGTTTTGACGGAACGTCAAAAGAACTGAAAAAAATTCAAGAGAATCTGCATCTTCGCATCATTGACAACAAAACAAATCAGGGAAAAGGCAAGGTTGTGAAGCAGGGAATTTTAGAAAGCTCCTGCGAACTGGTGATGTTTTTGGACGCGGATCTTGGCATCCCGATTGAGGAACTGCCAAAATTTGTTCTTGAGTTTGATAATGGGTACGATATTGTTATCGCCTCGAGATTTGTGCCAGGGCTTCGCATAGTGCGGCCGGTTGTTTGGTATCGGCGGATTATGGAAAAGGTTTTCCAAATTCTTCGTATGACTATAATCAATGACTGGAACGTGAGGGACACTCAATGCGGCTTCAAAGTATTCCGAAGAAAAGCAGCTATGGATATTTTCTCCCGAGTGACGGTGGAGAGGTTTGCTTTTGACGCAGAAGTCATATTCATTGCCAATAAATTGAAATACAAAATCAGGGAACTCCCAATATCGCTCCAAAATCCTCCCGAGAGTCACGTAAGGCTGGTTCGCGATCCGATTAATATGATCCTTGATCTTGTGAAAATCAGGGTGAATTATTGGAAGGGTAAATATAAATAAAATTTCCAATTTCCAATTACTAATTTTTCGGCATTAGATATTGGTCATTTTATTAGAAATTAGAACATGAAGACAGAAATTTTTAAAAACGAAAAAGTTAGAGTTATTCTTTTCTATGCAGTGCTGACGGTCATCCTCACTTGGCCGGTTGCTTGGCATTTTTTCTCGTCGGTTCCAAGTCTCGGCTCGGACACCATGCAGGTTATCGGCGTTGCGGGGGAACGGGTCAATGTTCTCAAAGACAATGGTTTTTTTGGCGGAACACTTGAGCTTGCCAAGCGTTCTGAATTCAACATAGTCACGATCTATGCCTATTTTGAAATCATTTTCGGGCGCGTAGCCGGCTATAACCTTCTCTTTTTCTTGTCTTTTGTGCTTTCCGGTTTTGGGATGTATCTTTTGGCCTTTTATTTCACCCGAAGCAAGCCGGCTTCTCTTATCGCCGGAATAATCTTTGCTTTTTCTCCGTTCCACGTTCACAATTCTTTGAGCACGAACGTGGGAACAATGCATCAAGAGTGGCTGCCTTTTTTCGCGCTGTATCTTTTCAAATTTTTCGACCCCGTTAGAAATTATGATAACAGTTCAAAAAATATAGACGCAAATATTTCGAATGGTCGAATCTCTGGACCATCGGAAATTTCTAACGGGGCAGGCAATCTCAAGGTAAAATACTTTTTTCTTGCCGGACTTTTTCTGGCCATCATTGCCTTTACGGAGCACCAGCTTTTGGCTTTTTCTCTTATTTTTGTCTTGTTTTTTCTTGTATATAAGATTTTTACCCAGCCAAAGGTGTTTCTGCGGAAAAAATTCTGGATTTACGCTGTTGTTGGCGCTCTGGTTCTTTCCCTGGTTTTCTTTTTTATGTTCCGCTCGCTTTTCAAGATTGCTTCCTCGGAAAATAATTATCTCAATCCGGGATTCAAAGCGGCCGTGAAGTACTCAAATGACACCTTGAGCGTTTTTATCCCGCCGAGCTTTCACGCATTTTGGCCGGATGCCTTTGCCAAGCTGCGCGGCACATTTGAGCGAAAAATTGAAAGCTCTTTTTCTGTCTACGTCGGTTTTCTGGTGCTGGCGCTATCCATCTTCGCATTTTTCAAGGATCGAATTTCAAAAAAGTGGTTTTGGCTGGCAGTTGCCCTCGGCTTCTATGTTTTGTCTCTCGGGCCGTATCTTCACTTCAAGGGACAAATCGAGCCGCCGGTCAAGATGCCGTATCTTTTGACCTACAACTACCTTCCGTTTTTCAATAATATCCGCACTGTCGGGCGGCTTTTCGTGTATTCGATGCTGGCATTTTCTGTCCTGGCGGCGTGGGGAGCTGCGTACTTGATATCAAAAAAAAGAAATAAAAGCGAAAAAATAAAAGAAGAAGTTCTGAATGAAAACAAAGAGGAAAAAGAGTTAGCCTATTTATTCGGGAACAATCTCGGGCAGAAGATTATATTTTTTGCAATTTCCATAATAATTGTCATTGAGTATCTTGCTGTTCCGATCAAAACAAACTTACTGCTGCATTCTTCTTTTTATGAAAAGCTTGGGCAGGACAAAGAAAACTACAGCGTCCTTGAAGTTCCTGGAAGCACGGATTACGACTTTGCATCGCGCGATTTGGTCTGGAAAAGCATTCATCGCAAAAACACCGTCAACGGATATGACTTTGCCCGGGTGATTGACGATCACTATACTTTCCAGCGGGGAACTCCGATCATTCGAACAATTCTTTATGATTTGCCGGGCGGGAGCAACGGCAATGACCGGGACATGATGAAAGATTCATATTATGACATTTCAAGTGAAATACTGAATTATTACAATATTCGCTATATAATATTGGACAAAGAGGGGCTCAAAGGCAATCCGGCCAAGGGCGATTTGAATATGTTTTATTCAGCTCAAGCATATGTCCAGAATGTGATAAAATGCGCGGATGAATATCAGGATGAGTATCTTTATGCCTGCAAGATTGATGTCGGAGAAAAGCCCAATCATATGTTTCTGGCGATGGACTATTCAAACAATCACTGGGTCGGAAAAAGCAAGTCGAAAAATGGCCTTCATCGCTGGGCCGAAAATGGGGCGGGAGTGAAGCTGGTGAATATGACCGGCGCTGTGCAAAGCGGCGAGATGAATTTCAATTTGAAAGTGGCAAAACCTCTCAGAGCAAAAGTGTTTCTCAACGGAAACGAAGTTTATAACAAATATATCACCAGTATCAATCAAAAGCAGGCGATTTCAGTGGACCTAAGCGATATCCAGCCGGGAGAAAATGACATTACCTTTGGTGTTTTTGCGGCGGATGGAACAGAAATCCGTTCCGACAAAAAATCGGATACGATTGTGGTCTACCAGCTGAGCATAGATCAATAGGCTTTTTTGGGTTGAAATATAATTGAAAAAATGCTATAATTTACTCATGCCCGGTAGTGATCCGCCAAAAAATCAGGTCATTTTTCGGGCTAAGTTTCAGTTTTTTCGGCTAATTATTTTTCCCGCCAAATAATTTGGGGGCGGACTACTACCGGGATGCAAAAGCGCTTATTTGTGGCCATAAGCTTGCCGGAAGATATCAAAAAGCGCCTGTTTCGATTTGTCGAAAAAGAGTACAGGAATTTGCCCGTAAAATGGGTGCGGAAGGAAAATTTTCATATAACATTGAATTTTTTAGGCTATATTCTGGACGAAAATGTTTTGGACATTTGCCATTCAATTGAAGCCTTAGCCCAAAATTTCCAATCATTTGATCTCAAATTTTTGGGAGCGGAGCTGGGGCCAAACAGCAAAGCAAAAAAAATGATCTGGATAAGAGGGGAAAAGAACAAAGAGCTTTCAGAATTCAAATATCAATTAGACAAGGCGCTGGGTTTTTTCACGAGAGAGAAAAAGGACTTCAGGCCGCATATAACGCTCGGAAGAATTCAAAAAAAAGAATGGAAAATAATTTCTCCTCCTCTGAAAATTGAAAAAAACTTTGAATTTTCTGCGCCTGTTTCTTCGATTGAGCTTTTTGAAAGCAAATTCGAGAAAGGAAAAAGAGTTTATTACGTTCTGGAGTCATTTTCTTTGCGCTAATTCGGAAAAATCAAAAGCGAATGGGAGAGAATGCATTGAAAATAATGGGAGTGAGAGTTGATAATCTTTCAAGAGCCGAAATAAACGGCTGGATAGAAAATACTCTTGATAATCCGCCGGAACGTAAATTTGTGACTACGCTCAATCCGGAAATCGTTCTTGAAGCGCATCAAAACAAAGAATATCGAGAGGTCCTCAATAGCGCCGACTTGAATCTCTGTGACGGATTCGGGATAAAATTTTTATTCAGCATCAAGGGTCGAAAAATAAACTCGAGATACACCGGAGTTGACCTGGTTGAACGAGTTCTGAAACTGGCAAGAGAAAAAAGCATCACTGCGCTGATTATCGTTTCGAAAAAAAGCTTGAGCAGCCCCGAGGAAATAGAGCGGGGGATAGGGCGCAAATATAATTTCAAGACACGGGCGAAATATTGGAACGGGGAAAAATTTTTTGAAAACGAGGAGGCAAAATCAGCGGAAATTGTTTTTTTGAATTTTGGAGCCCCGGAGCAGGAAAATTTTATTTTTGAAAATCGCTCAAAGTTTCCAAGGGCGAAAATTTTGGCGGGAGTGGGGGGAACTTTCGATTTTCTCAGCGGAAAAATGAAGCGGGCGCCGCGATGGGTGAGAAGAATTGGACTTGAATGGCTCTGGCGGCTTCTTGAGGAACCCAAAAGAATAAAGAGAATAAAAAACGCGGTCATTGTTTTTCCCTGGATATTCTTAACCCATAAAAAATGATCAGATGACGAGCCAAAGGAAATTTTCATTAGTTGTGTCGACAGTCTTAGCGGCAGCGCTCGGCCTTTTTCTGCTCAAAGGGAGCATTGATATGGACGGACGGCTGGCTTATTTTATCCACATAATTTTGTTTTTTTATTTTTTAGCGGTTCTTGTTTCGAATCAGCAATATGAAGAAGACTTTGCAGCAAGAATTGAAAGGATGGCGAGTTCAGCGCTCATTTCTTTCATATTTTTTTTCCAGATGATATATGCTCCGGTTGCCCGCTATTTGTTTGGAAACATGATCCAAAAAGCAGCATTTGTTTCTGACACTCTGGCTCTTTTCTTTTTTCTTTTTTTTGCTCTTATATTCATCATAGCGACAGCGGCGGAAAGCAGTTTTTCAAGAACAGGATTTCTTTCTGGATGGAAGTTTTTCAACAATCCGACAGCATATTTTGTTTTGAGAAATCTTTGGCTGGCGGCGGTTCTGCTCACAATTTTTTTATACTGGCAAAATCCTTTCATAATCATAACGGCTTAAACCGCATATGAAAGAAAAACCAAGGGTGCGATTTGCTCCCAGTCCAACCGGATATTTGCATATCGGAGGCCTTCGGACGGCGCTTTATAATTTTCTCTATGCCAAAAAAAAAGGGGGAGATTATTTTTTGCGGATCGAAGATACAGACCAAAAAAGAATTGTTCCGGACGCGATTGCAAAACTTATTGAATCATTGAAATGGGCCGGAGTAATGCCCGAAGAAGGAGTTTTCGCGGGAAAATCAGGAGATATTTCTGAAAGAGGCAAGTATGGGCCGTATATCCAATCGAAGAGACTCAATATTTACCAAGAATACGCCCACGAGCTTGTCGAGAAGGGGAAAGCCTATTATTGCTTCTGCACGCCGGAAAGGCTCGACAGCCTGCGGGCGGTTCAGGAACAGGCAAAGCTTGCTCCGGCTTACGACAAACTGTGCCGAAAGGATGTTTCACTGAAGGAGGCGAAAAAAAGAATCGCTGGCGGGGAAAAATACGTCGTTCGATTTGATGTTCCAGAAACAGGGGAGACCGGGTTCACGGACGCGGTGCGCGGGAAAATAAGCTTCGCAAACAAAAACCTTGACGATTTTGTGATTTTAAAATCAGACGGCTATCCGACCTATCATTTGGCGCATGTCATTGACGACCATTTGATGAAAACGAGTCTGGTATTCCGGGGAGAAGAGTGGCTGCCGAGCACGCCCAAGCACATCCTTATGTTTCAGGCCTTTGGGTGGGAAGCGCCGGAATACGCTCATCTTTGTGTGATACTTAACAAGACTACCAAGCGCAAACTATCCAAACGCGACGGTGACGTGAGCGTTGAAGACTTTACGAAAAAAGGATACCTTCCAGAGGCAGTGATAAATTTTATTGCTCTGCTTGGCTGGAACCCCAAAACGGAAAAAGAAATTTTCTCTTTGGAAGAATTAATCGAAGAATTCGATTTATCAAAACTCAATAAGTCTGGTGCAATTTTTGACAGGGAAAAACTGGATTGGATGAACGGAATTTATACTCGAGAAAAGAAAGATGCCGAACTTGTTGAGCCGAGTCGGCCATACCTAGGGGAAGATAATGATAGGTTGTCAGATGAATATCTTGAAAAAATCATTACAGTTGAAAAAGAAAGAATGAAAAAATTGTCGGATATTAAGGAAGCTGCAAAAATATATCTCGAGGAACCTGTATATGAAAAGAATCTTTTAGTCTGGAAAAAAATGGACAAAAAAGAAATTTTAACTTCGCTTCAAAAATCTTTGGAGGTGATGGGGGAGGCCGAAGAAAAAAATTGGGATTTGGTAAATTTGAAAAATAAATTGATGGCCGTGGCTGATCCAAAAAACAGAGGGGCGCTTCTTTGGCCGCTTCGGGTGGCGCTTACCGGAAAAGAAAAAAGTCCTTCTCCCTGGGAAATTGCGTGGGTGGTGGGGAAAAAGGAGAGCGTAAAGAGAATTAAAAAAGCAATAAGTTTAACTGAGAATTAGTTCATGTTAGACAATAATAAATCAAAAATCAAAAATCTCCGCCAAAGGCTTATCCGTTTCGGGCGGAAAAAAACAAAAATATGGTATCGCCCTCCTGCAACGGTATCGCAGTTTCTGTCAGGCTTCGCCACGACATTTTTATATATTTTCCTGATCGCAATTTTTTCTTATTATTTGAAAAATAATGTTATTGCTCAAAGCACAACACCGAGCAGCACGGACAATGCCAATCAACAGCAGATCGAGGACAAGCAAGAGCAGATCGAAGATCTTCAAAAAAAAGCCGAAAGCTACCGCCAGATGATTGAAATGAAGCAGAACAAGGCCCAGACCCTCCAAAACCAGATTGACCTCATGGAAGGCCAAATTGCGAGCCTCACGAGTGATATTGTCAGGCTGCAGGAGGATATCAACAAGACAACAGGAGAGATCAACGGTCTTTCGTTGCAAATCGGGGAAAAGGAAGAAGATATCGAGAACAAGAAAAAAATACTGGCCGGTGTCATCCAGTCATATTATGAGACAAACCAGGACTCCCTGGTAGAATTTTTTTTACGGAACACAAACCTCTCCGAATTTTTGAGCCAGTCGGACTATGCGGCACAGACGGGGGCGAAAGTTGACGAGATCCTTGCGACGGTCATCAGCGCCAGAGACGAACTTGAAAACGACCAGAAGGAACTCCAAAAGAAAAATGACGAGCAGAAAGAAAAGCAAGGAAAAATTTTGGAAAAAAAGCGCAGCATTGACAACGAGCAGGCTTCCAAAGAAAGTCTCTTGAGCCAAACGCAGGGAGAGGAGCAAAAATACCAGGATCTCCTGGCGAGAGTTGAAGAGCAGAAGCAGGAACTTCTCGGAGACATCTCTGAGCTTTCGGAAGAAAAAAGTTCGGAGTTGGCGGCTATCGAAGCAAAACTTGAAAAACCGAAATCGGGTCTGGCTTCGACGAAGTGGTATTTTTCACAGCGCGATTCCCGCTGGGGAGACCAGCATATCGGGTTTTCAAATACGCTGATGAAAAGTTATGGCTGCGCGGTGACGGCGGTGGCGATGGTTTTCCGCTACCATGGCGTCGACATCAATCCAGGCACCCTCGCCCAGCAGCCAATTTTTTATCATGACCTGATTGTCTGGCCTCAGGCCTGGAAAGGCGTCAGCCTGGCTTCGTCGACCGGGCATGGAAACATAGACTGGGACACAGTGGATAAAGAAATAAAAAATGATAATCCGGTCATCGTTTTCGTGAAAGCCACCAAGAGGGGAGCGGGCCATTACGTAGTCATTCACGGAAAGGACAAAAACGGCGAATACGTTGTCCATGATCCTTATTGGGGATCGAATATTTTCTTGAGCTCGACAAAAGCATACGTAGGCGCCTTGTACGGGAGCGGAGTAACGATTGACCAGATGATAATTTATCACAAATAAAAAAATAATTTTTCTTTTAGCTGAGTCAGCTTAAAATCCACTTAATATGTCGCATAAGCAACATTGTACGACATATTATATCAATCCCAAACCCCCTCCCTTCTATTTTTCCCTTGAATAAAAGGAATTTATAAAAAGAATATTTTTCATACAAAAAGCCCCCACTCTTTTCTTTGGGGGCTCATTCCTTATATAATCAGTATATATAGAAAAAATTATTTTCCCATTTTCTTTGTTTTAGTCGACGTTTTGTTTTTCTTCAAGTCCCTGATCCTATAATCTTCAATTGCCCGCTTCAAGGCATCTGCAGCCAGGTTTGAACAATGCATTTTGGCTGGCGGGAGCCCCTCGAGGCCTTCGGCGATATCACTGCGGGTAATTTCCGATGCCGCGTCCAAATTTTTCCCCTTAGCCATTTGCGTCACCATAGATGATGTCGCTATCGCGGCAGCGCAGCCAAGCGTCTCAAATTTGATGTCAGAGATAATTTCTTTGTCGTTCTTTTTTTTCACTTTGATATAAACAGTCATGATATCTCCGCAAGTCGGATTTCCGACCGTGCCGACTCCGTCAGGATTTTTCATCCGGCCCTGGTTTTTGGGTTTGGTAAAATGTTTGAGAACGAGATTGGAATACATAATTTTATATCTAGTATTTAGTATCTGGTATTTAGCATACTATAATGGGACATCTATTATACAAAATACTAAACACTAGATACCAAAATCATTTCCCCGCGATTTTTCGAAGCCGGGTGACCACCTCTTTCAGCGAATTCAAAAAATAATCAGCCTCCTGTTTGGTTGTGTATTTTCCGAGCGTCACCCGAAGGCTTCCGTGGCTTTCTTCCTCGCTCACTCCGATAGCCGTGAGGACGTGCGATGGGCGAAGGTCTCCGGACGAGCAAGCGCTTCCGGTTGAGACGGCAACACCCTTCATATCAAGTCCCAGGAGCATTCCCTCTCCCTCAACATTTATCAGAGTCAGATTAATATTATTGGGAATTCTTTTTATTCTTGATCCGTTGAGCCTCACTCCTTTTATCTCCTTGAGAATTCTTAAAATCAGGTAATCTCTCATTTTCTCAACTATTTTGTAATTTCTCCTTCTTTCTTTTTCGGCGATCCGGAGAGACTCCCCGAATCCGACGATTCCGGGGACGTTCAAAGTTCCGGCCCTAAGGCCGCTTTCGTGCCCTCCGCCATCCTGGATGCGCCGAATGGGCGTGTTCTTGCGGATATAGAGACATCCAATGCCCTTTGGGCCGTATATTTTGTGTCCTGAAGCTGTGAGGAGGTCAACTCCAAGGCTGTCTACGCGGCAGTCGAGATAGTTTATCGCTTGCACTGCATCGGTGTGGAACGCGATCTGGGGAAGATTTTTCATTTCCCGCTCACGGTTTATTTTTTCAAGAATTTTACCGATTTCTTTTATCGGCTGGATGGTGCCGATTTCGTTGTTTGCATACATCACTGAAACAAGAATCGTATTTTCCCGGATTTCATTTTTCAGGTCATTTATGCTAATAATCCCTTCCCGGGAAACCGGGACCAAAGAAACATCAGCCATCCCCTGCTCTTCAATTTTTTTGCACGAAGCAAGAACGCAGGAGTGCTCAAACTGCGTAGTAATAATGTGAGGCTTTGTTTTTTTTCTGGAATGGGAAGCAAAAGCTATCACTGTCCCTTTGACGGCGAAATTGTTGCTTTCTGTCGCTCCTGAGGTGAAAATAATTTCACTCGGTTCGCATCCGAAAAAATCAGCCGCTTGCTTGCGGGCCTTTTCAACTGCTTCACTCGCCTCTTTCCCGAAAGAATGGAGAGACATCGGGTTTCCAAACTTTTGCGAAAAATATGGCTTCATCGCGGCAAAAACCCGCGGATCAAGCGGGGTGGTCGAAGCATAATCAAGATAAACCTTTTTCTTTCGCATATGTAATATAATACTAAAGCCTTAGGCGTTTTCTTGCAAGAAAAAATTAGGGTCAAAATTTCTTCTTTATGTTAGTTTGTGTTTGATGAACGGTTTCTCGTTGAAATATTCAGAAGCGGATCTTCCCAGCCAAAACAGGTTTCCTCGCCCCTTAGTTTTTCAAATGCTTCAATGCATTTTGGATCCAGTTCAGCGTATTTTCGGAGAACTACGGTGGTTTCTTCGATAAAACCGCCGACTGTGCCGTCTGAATCATCAACTCCGCCGCATATTTTTTTATCGAGTCGCAAAAGCATGCCAACTAAAATTTTCGCGGTATCCTTGCTCACCGGCAAACTGGATACAATTGCCGACAATCTAGCGCATCCTTCGCTCAAAGAGTCTTGATATTGAAACCAGACGCGCGATGGGCCATTATAGGGCTTAATGTACCGCATGGCATCAGTGATTAATTTTTTTACGGAAGAGATTTCTGTTTTGGAAAGTTTTCCGATTTTGCCGCTGCAACTTGCTTCACTAGGCTGCTTTTTATCTTCACTGGAGATTTTTTTCCCACCCAAAACCGCTTGAAGCGCCACTGCCACCATGTGCTTGCAGAGGATATCATTTTCCCCAAGATAACAATCGCAATTTCCCTGATCGTAATAGCGATTTGAAATGGAAACATTATATGGCTTGCTCCCTAGGACAATCGCCGAATATCCGTGAATATTTTCCTGGAAATCTTTCACTTTTCCGCTTTCATACAGCCCAATCCCCCGCTCGAATGTCGGGGCGTCGGTCGCGAATTTTATTTTATCCAAGGCATAACGCGGCTTCATGGCATTTTGGAATGTTTCGTTTTTTTGTTCGCTTCGGCAAACGCTTTCAGAAGATCTTCTCCATCTAAATTTTTTCCCTGCTCGTTGGCTTTTTTCATGGCCCGGCAGATCGGGCAATCATCAAAAAGAAAATCGTCCAACTTCGCTCCCCTTTTCGCTTTTTTCGGCTTTTTGCTTTTCATTGTTTTTGAAAGATTAAAATTTATTTTTTTGCTTGCCTTAATTTTCCAATGTTTAATTTTAGGAATGATTACTTCCCGGATTTAGTCCGATTGTCTTGCTTGCACAATATTTGGCAATTTTTTGAAACAGTTTTTCCGCCCTCATGCCAAGGTTTTATATGATCGGCTTCCATTTCTTCTATTTCGAAGTGTTTCTTGCATTTTTTGCAGTTACCTTTTTGCCTTTCATATGCTTCTCTTTTTTTGTTTCTCCGTAAACGCCCTAATGTTCAAAAATTTTTCATTTCGAGTCAAAACATACGGATAAATTCCGGATTTTTTTGTCACATCTTCGTCTTGCATCAACTTGGTTATTTCTTTTTCCAGTTTCTTTGAATCAAATTTTTTATCTTTGAATCGGTTATACAGCTCGCCCCACTGCACGCCGCTCATTTCCCGGCGATAATTCGGAAAAATCTTTCGCGTCCATGCAATCACTTCTTGAAAGTACTGCCACAATTCTTCAGCGTTCTGATTATGTTGGTGCTTGGCCATATAATCTTCTATCTTGCCGTCGTTTATCCACGAAAGAGCAGTTTCGAGATACTCCTGCCGGATTGGCGAACCACCGACTAATTGCCCGCCGTCATTCGCCAACAGATATGCCGTGCAGTTTGATTTGCTGAATTTCAGTTTTGCGTCAGAAAGCCACGGCCCCGTGTAAACCGCGTTGCGGATTTCCTGGTCGGTCAACTTTTCTCCGGCGACATTGATGATTCTGAACCAATCCAATCTTTCTTTGTCCGTGCCTTCGCAAAAATATATCATCAATTCATAATCCAAAATTTTGTCCTGTTCTTCTTTGGTGAGATTATGAAAAAAACGGTCGTTCAGCGAAAAATCGCCATTCACATATTGCCCAATGCTGATGGTGCGCTGTTGGCCGTCCAACACTTCAAAACCACCATCATCTCTTATCATCCAATACATCACATTCAATGGAAAACTGTTTTTGATAGTTTCTATCACGGCATTGCGTTGCTTCTCTTTATACACGAACTCACGCTGATATTTCGGACGAATATCAAGCTTGCCGTCGTAAGCCACAACGCCCTCCTCGGCACTATCTTTATAGCCAACGATTACTTTGCGGATTGTAATTTTATGTAGATCAATTTTCATGCTTTTTTTTCTTATTTTTAACGCCTAATATTTTCTTGACTTCGCGGTCAAAATCGGAAATATAGTTTTTATCCTGAATCTTGTTGAATTTTTCGTATTCACCCAAAGCCAAACTCTCCGCGACTTCATGGCTTATTTTCCCGGCGTTGGTCAAAATTTCATATTCGCTAAATTTCAAAAATGCGTTCAGTTTTTCCGCCCAATCTTTCATGCGCATCGGCTTTCTTCTCGCGGCCTGCAATTCGGCATAATCAAGATACAAGGAAACTATTCTGTTCAGATGATCGAGTTCTTTCCTGTTCAAATAATTTTTTGCGATTACGACGTCGCTTGGCATTATTTTTCCTTTCGGTCCACGGTGCCACGAGGTCAGACCTAATTTATTCTTTTTGCTGCTCACCCGCTCGCTGATTATTTCCGCGGCGGTTTTGCCAGTGATGGCGAAATGCAATTTGTTTTGGACGGCGGCGAAAAATTTTTTGGTGATTTCCGTTTTCGGCGAATAATCGATCGCTGTCGCGTAAATATCGGTGATTTTCTGATAAAGCATCCTCTCGCTGCTTCTGATGTCACGAATTTCTTCCAGCAAATCGTCAAAGAATCTGGCGCTGAATCTTGATCCGTGTTTGAAACGGTCGCTGTCCAAAGCAAAGCCCTTGTGAATATATTCTTTCAAGATGGCAATCGCCCACTGGCGGAATTGAGTGCCGCGTTCAGAATTGACGCGATAACCGACAGCTATAATGGCTTCGAGGGAATAAAAAGTCAGATTTCTCTTTACTTCTCTTTCTCCCTCTTTTTGAACTTGTAAGAAATCCTTACAAGTTGCCCGCTCTTCTAATTCTCCTTCAGAGTAGATATTTTTCAGATGCATCGTAATATTTTGAGCGGTCGTATCAAAAAGCTCGGCCATTCGCTTTTGCGTGAGCCACATGTTTTCGCGGGCGAAAAGCACTTCAATGTTCACCGACCCGTCCGGAGTCTGATAAAACGCTATTTGATTGTCCGGCAATTTTTTCTTGGGCATAAGTTATCTTATTCCTAAAGTTCGACTTTAGGAAAGTCTATACATTTTTCCTAATTTATTTTTTTGCTTTCTTATTTTTTATAATAACTCTCGCATAGGGAACATCAACTATTCCTTTTGTAATCATATATAAATCACCATCAACGGCACCTCTTTTTTGAATTTCTTTTCTATATTTTTTATGCTCTTCTTTATATGGCTTAACCCCAATTTCTTTTCCCGAATTAGATATACCTAAACCAATAATCTCGAATTGTTCCGGATTATATTTATCGAGAAAGGTAATTGGTACACCAATAATACCATTATAATCCTTCGGAATTTCTAAAACCTTATTGACATTAATTGCATCATAATTCTCATATTTTGGATATTCTTCAGGATTGTAATTTTTATACAAGGTCAACTCTTCGTGACGCTCCTTGTAGTCTAAATTTGTGAACCAACGTACGCCTTTGACACGAATGTATTTATTGCCATTTTCATCAACTCTAAACCCTGCCGCATTAAGCGGATAACTGTCGGGCACTCGAAACTCTCGATCGCCACTATGAATGCTTGCCCCGAGCCACATTTTATTATCTTTTATAAGCTTGAAACACTCTCTATAAGTAATTGCATTTACGTTACCAATAATCAAAAATTTTTTGTTGTATTCAATGAGTTGTGTGAGATACTCCCGAAACAGAGAGAATGGCGGATTAGTTACGACTATATCAGCTTCTTTGAGTAGCTCAATACATTCCTGGCTGCGGAAATCGCCGCCATCCTTGAGGGACGACGAGACATTGGCATCATGTCGAAGCAACCACTCGATATCTGTGAGGCCAACCGCACCATCAGAATTAACGTCCGACACCTCGCTAATTTCGATTTTGAACGGCTCCTTGCCTTCCGGCTTCAATCCTTCCATTTCAAATAAAGACAATTGGCCACCAACAATCGGCGACTTGACATAGCTTGTGGCGATAAGTTTTTTTAGCTTTAACGCGTTGAAATTGGAAGCAAAATACTTAAAAAAATTGCTCTCAAACGGATCATCGCAATTGCAATAAACAACCTTGCCCCGAAATTGATCTTTGTAGTGTTTTAGCTCTTTCTCAATATCGTCAAGTTGAGTGTAAAACTCGTCTTTCTTGGCAAGGCTCGCCTTGTGCAAATTTTTGTTCGATGATTTGGTCGCCATAAATTTATTTCTTGCTCCTGCACTCTTTCTCGTTGCGCTGCCATCTTTCAAATACTTGTTTGGCAATATATTATCACTATATCACTATTCGCGCAAGGGCGGTATTTCAAACAGGCTGATTTCTTTCATTATACCAGCTTGCGGAAGGAAGGAAAGGCGGTTAAGATGCGTATTAGGCACTGGTAAATTTTGAATCTTGAATTTCAAGGTTCGACCTTTCCCTTTTCCGACTATTCGTCGGAAAATTCCTCAATGTCGAACCTTCAAGCCAACATGAACACCTCCTATTCCGCCCTCGACACGTTTCTGACGTGTCCCCGGAAATACAAATACCAGCAAATAGACCGCCTAAAAACTCCGAAATCAAAAGAGCAGTTTTTCGGCACGCTTCTTCATAACACTTTGAAAGTTGTCCACACGCCGGGTATTCTTTCTCCAACTCTCGAGCAGGCGCTTGATTTTTTTTCCAAAAATTGGAACGCCGAGGTTTTTGCGGATGAAACGGAAGAGCGATCGGCCTTCGCGCAGGGAGTTTCCATGCTTCAGGATTATTACAAAAAAAATGATCCAGCAAAGACAAACATCATAGATCTTGAATCCCGTTTTCAGGTCGAAATAGGCTCCGTAAAGTCCGACAAGTCGGACCACGGGGTAAAAAAAGAAAATCACATAGTAAGTGGCATAATTGATAGGATAGATAAAACTGAAGACGGATACGAAATTATTGATTATAAAACCACCCGCAAGCTGCCGAGCCAGGAAAAAGTGGACAACGATCTCCAGCTTTCGATATATCTCGCGGGATTTCTCAAGCGCTATCCGAAAGAAATTGACAATCTTGGAAAAATAAAAGTCAGCCTCTATTATCTCAAGCACGGAGTGAAACTCACCTCGCAAAGGACACTTGACGAGGTAAAGAAAAGCGAAGAATTAATGCTCGACCTCATCAATCAAATAAGCCAATCAAAGTTTGAACCGCAGATTTCCGGGCTTTGCGACTGGTGCGGATACCAGAATATCTGCCCGATGTGGAAACACAAATTCAAAGATAAAGCGAAAAAAGATATCGATACGGAAAAGATTATTGAAGAGTATATTTCGCTTAAGGACGAAGTGAAATCAAAAACGGATCGCATCGGAGAGCTGCAGGAGATATTATCCGGCTATATGGACCAGGAGAACGTGGAACAGGTTTTTTCCGATGCCGGGCGAATTTTGCGGACGCTTCGAAAGGCTTATAAATACGACAAAGAAAAACTGCGCGCGATTTTAGAGCCGCTGGACAAATGGGAAGACGTGCTCAAGATTGACGGCATCGCCTTGAAAAATATTCTCGGCGTTTTGCCATTTAAAACGCGCAAGGAAGCTGAAAAAGCGAAAATCGTAGACAAAGAAAGCAAGAGTTTTTTTATTAAAAAGTCATAATATTGCTAATTTTTGCGATAGCAAGATTTAGCAATGGCAGTCTCTGTGAATTATTTCAAGGATAAAGTAAAATATTTTTTGAAACGATTTTTTTTGATTGATGACACGCCGCACAAGATCGCGGCGGGTGCGGCGCTGGGCATATTTCTGGGTGTCGTCCCGGGAATGGGTTTTCTAGCCACGCTTGTCATTTCGAGCATTCTTCGTTTCAACCGTTTAGCCGCGCTGGCTGTCGCCGGTGTGATGAATATCTGGACAAATTTTTTGTTTTTCGCTCCGGCGGCGTTCATCGGGGGCGCGATTTTCGGAGTAGATTACCAGGACATGAAGACCTGCTTTGAGGATACTTATCGGCTTGGCATAAAAAGTTTTTTTACAAAGTCCGTTTTTTTTGATCTCACGCTTCCTCTGGCGTGCGGGTATTTTCTTGCGGCCGGGATTGCCGCGCTAGCCGCCTATTTTCTTTTGCTGTTTTTTCTGAACTTCAAGGGAAATCGAAAAAATATCCATCTGCTTCACAAGGAAGATTTGGGAGATTAGCCCTTTCAAGCCTTATTTGATACAGCATTTGGCGCCCTGGTATCCCCTGCTCTCCGCCTCTTCTTCAGAGGAAAAACATATTTTATTTTCCGGTTTTATTCTTTCCGCCCATTGGCAGGTTGCGAGGTGATATTTGTTCGAATTTTTGCTGGCCACGAAAGAACATTTTTGATTTTCGGCATTGGGCTGATTGCCGGTTTTATCCTGATAATTTTGCTGGGAATTGCTGCTGGCAGAATTAGCATTTGCTTTTTCAGCAGTCTTCGGACAAGGCGCGCAAGCCGGTTGTTTGATTTCGATCGGTTCTTCATTGTTTTTCTGGCCTTTGAGATATCCGGCTTCAAAAGAAACCAGCGCAATCAAGATTATGCCGAAGGCAAGAATGATTTTTTCCCCATACTTAAGCCAAAAAGACTTTATTCTTCGCGGAGGCGCAGGTTTCAAAGGCAATTTTTTGTTGTATATTTCCTCGAAGGTTGACATTTGCCATATTATAATATAAAATCCAATAGTCTTCAAAAGTTTAAAAATTTTCGATTTTAGATTTAGATTTCTTCTATGGCACACAGAAAAGCCGGTGGTTCGACTCAACTGGGCCGCGATTCAATCTCAAAACGGCTCGGCGTCAAAAAATTCGGCGGAGAAAAAGTAAAAACTGGGAATATTATCATCCGCCAGCGCGGGACGAAATTTCGGGCGGGAAAAAACGTGAAACGCGGCAGCGATGACACGCTTTTTGCCATGGCCGATGGAGTCGTGAAATTCACTGCCAAAAAAATCCGCAAATTCACGGGAAAACTCGAAAGAGCGCAGTTTGTGAATGTGGAGTGATATTTTGCTTCAAAGATTTATATTTCCTAAGGAGGAGACAGGAAGTGGCCACAATACAAATTCCTCATAAGGTATGCGATATTATTGGATGTCACTTCGGGCCGTGGAAGGAGAATTTGAGGAACAATAGCCTGGAAATCGTTTTCGGTGTTCATCCTAAAGTCAAGGAGGCACGGCGGGGAGACGTGGTTTTGGAAGAAAACAAATTCCATATCTGCCCGGATCACTCGGAATATGTGAAAACGTTTTTTGTCCCGGCCGTTTTGATCGCCAAGGGAAAAGATGATTCAAATTATGACCCTAATCTTGGATGTTGGGTAACGGTCTGGGAATACAACGGAAACGAGGACCAACGCATTGCAAGGCATCAAGTGTCATATGACACTATAGTGGTCCTTTACCGGCATTTCAGGGTAGCCGTATTATCATCCCCGGCTCCTGTATTGTTAGGCAATTGCAATAACATTGTTATCGAAGCCTAAAAATACAAACTGTATCTCTCCAGGTCTTCAGGCCTGGAGCTTTTTATTTTATCGCGATTTTAAGAACTTCTTATTAAATTGTATTATATTTTTGACTATTCTTAATAAAAAAGTTGCGCCACCGTTTTTGGCGGTGGCGTCAAATGTTTTCACAAATAAAAAGTATATCCTGAAAAAAGCAGACATTGCTGATGTTTAAATCAGAAAGATAGTCAATGGATTTCTTGAGAAAAATGGTCAGTTGACCGTTTTTTCTTTTGACGCTTTCCGGATTGTCAAGAACGAGAGTATAGCTGTCTAGAATCAGCGGCTCATTTTCCAAGTCACGGGTTTCGACAAGAACAAAGCCGATAGCCAGGTTGAAATATTCACAAACAGAAAGTGTGCCTCTGTTCACTCTTTCTTTTTCGTGAATAAGCACTTCCAGCTTGTCATGACAATGCCGGCATAGGGTTATTTTCAAGCTGTTCTGAAACCATCTTTTCGGCAAAATATGGTGTAGCGTCAGGTTTTTGACAGTATCGCATTTCCCACAGTTGCGGGCCTTTTTTTTGTGAATTGCTATCATGATTGCCCTCCGCAAATTTTGTTGGAAACGAACTGCAAACCTCCCCTGAATTTATTTTATCGCACTTTTGATAAAATTCCTGAAAAGCGGATGAGGAATCACTGGCGAAGATTTGAATTCAGGATGGAACTGGGTTCCTAAAAAGAAAGGGTGTGATTTTTTGGACAGTTCGGCGATTTCCATCAGGCGTCCGTCGGGAGATTTTCCGGAAAAGACAAGTCCCATGGCTTCAATTTTCTCAATATACTCCGGATTTACTTCCCAGCGGTGGCGGTGGCGTTCGGAAATCAGCTGGCTTTTATAGGCGTCAAAAGCGATAGTATTTTTCTTGAGGGCTGCCGGATAAGAACCCAGCCGCATCGAAGCGCCGTAATTTTTGTCGGCCAGATTTTTCTTCTGTTCAGGCATAATATCGATCACCGGAAATTTCGTGTTGCGGTTTATTTCAGTTGTGTTTGCGCCCTTGAGGCCCAAGACATTTCGCGCGAATTCAATCACGAGGAGCTGCATTCCGTAGCAAAGGCCGAAATAGGGAATTTTGTTTTTGCGACAGAATTCAATGGCCTTGATCTTTCCCTCCACTCCCCGCTCCCCAAATCCTCCAGGCACAATGATGCCGGCGTATTTTTTGAGTTCCCGGACTTTGGCCGGATTCTTTTCATATTCCTCGGAATTGAGCCAGTCGACAACTGGCTTTCGCCGGTGGAAATAGCAAGCGTGCTTTATGGCCTCAATGACAGAAATATAAGCGTCCGAAAGGACAAAGTCTCCTGTGCCAAAATATTTTCCAACAATCCCGATGCGAAGCGGCTTTTTCGAGGCTTTGATATTATTGACCATGGCCCGCCATTTTACCAGATCCTTTTTTTTAGGCCGGAGGCCTAATTTTTTAAGAATTGTCTTGCTAAGTTCGTCTTTTTCGAAGTTAAGCGGAACTTCATAGACGCTGTCAACATCTGGCGCGCTGATGATGTCTTCTTCCTTCAAGTTGCAATGGTCGGCCAGTTTTTCTTTGCGTTTTTTGTCAAGGGCTATTTCCGACCGGGCAATAATCATATCCGGCTGGATGCCGGCAGCGTTCAAAGACCGGACGGCGTATTGCGTCGGCTTAGTCTTCATTTCTCCAATTTTTGGCGGAACAGGGAGATAGCTCACAAGGACAAAAAGAACGTCACCCCGGTTTTCAAGGCGAAGCATCCTTCCTGCTTCAAGGAAAAGAAGTCCCTGGTATTCTCCAAGTGTCCCTCCGATTTCGATAAGCATTATTTCTGCATTCGATTTTTGTTGCGCTTTTCGAATCCGGCTGATGATTTCCCTCGGGACATCCGGAACGACATCAACGCACCGGCCGCCATAGCCCATCGATCGCTCTCGGTCGATAATGGCTTTGTAGACCATCCCGTTGGTCATATAGTTTATGTTAGGGAGGGTCAGATTGATAAATCTTTCATAATGCCCCATATCCTGGTCGGTTTCCATCCCGTCGTTCAAAACAAAAACTTCTCCGTGCTCGGTCGGATTCATCGTGCCTGCGTCAACATTGAGGTACGGGTCAATTTTCATGGCTGTAATACGGTATCCTTTGGATTGAAGAATATTTCCGATCGAAGCCGTCGTGGTTCCTTTTCCGACTCCGCTCATTACTCCCCCTACGACAAAAATGTATTTCGGTTTCATGGATATTCTTTATGAATTACGAATTCGCTTCGCTCTACAAATATACGAATTACGAATTTTCTTGGATTCGCATATTCGTAAAGCATTTTACGAAAATAAGGGTGATAAACTCACCCCTATCCAAAATTATCAAAATGCAGGAAAAAGAATTATTTCTCTTCCTCTTCGCTTACAAGAATCAGTTTGATATTGGCTTCAAGGCCGTGGTCGAGGCTGATTTGAGCGTCGTATTCACCTATATCCTTGATTGGCTCAGCCAGCTTGATGCTTTCCGGATTGATGGAAATTCCCTCGTCTTTGAAAGTTTTGGCAATCGTTTTTTCGTTCACTGAACCGAAAAGCTTCCCTTCTTCTTCTTTGACTTTTATGAAGAGTTCGCGTCCCTCAAGCTGTTCGGCAAGTTTTTGAGCCTCTTCAAGCTCGACTTTGGCAGTTTCGGTCTTCTGTTTCTTTCTCCCTTCAGCGTTTTTTATGGCTGTGTCTGTCGCCGGCTCCGCCATATTCCTTGGAATCAAAAAATTTCTCGCAAATCCATCTGCGACCTCCTTTATCTCTCCCTCCTTGCCGAGATTTTCGACATCTTTCGTTAGTATGACTTTCATATTTTTTTCGGTCCCTTGCAATGATTATATAGAAAAATTCAAAAGCTGCCAAGGCCTGGAAAATTATTTCGCCCTGCTCCAAAACAATAAATGCCGACAATCAAAAAACTACGAATTTTTTGACAGGGCGCTTATTTCCTCTTTTAAAATTTCAAGCGCTTTGTCCATCTGGGGATCGCGGCCGCTGTTGTAATCTTCCTCAGAAATATCAACATTGATGTCCGGCTCAATTCCTTTTTCCATTATATAATCTCCCTTGGGAGTAAGCCAGCGCGCAATGGTGATGCGCAAACTTGATCCGCCAGACATTTTTTCAAGCTGTTGGACCGAGCCTTTCCCGAAAGTCTTGGCGCCGACGAGCTTTGCTCCCAAATCGTCTCTCAAGGCGCCGGACAATATTTCCGAAGCGCTGGCGCTGCCGCCATTCACAAGAATCACCAGGGGAATTCCCTTGAGGATGTCTCCGCCTTCGGCTTTATATTCAGTTCGGCTTCCCCCCCGGTTTTCTTCAGCGACCACGAGAGCGTCTTTCGGAACGAACTTGGAGGCAATTTCGACGGATGTTTCCAGATATCCTCCCGGGTTGTTTCGAAGGTCGACGATTATGCCCGAGGCTTTACGGTTGACAATTTCATTGGCAGCCTTATTGAATTCAAAGCTTGTGTCGTCTCCAAATTTGGATATTTTGATGACGGCGATGTTGTTTTCCTTGAATTCAATTTTTACGCTCTTGACGTTTATGGTATCGCGGACAATGGCTATTTCCTTGGGGCTGCCGTTTTTTTCACGGAGGATCGTCAGCCTCACTTCCGTTCCTTTCGGACCGCGAATTTTTGAAACCGCCTCGTCGACGCTCATATCAGTCGTCACCGTATCGTCAATTTTCAAGATCATATCCCCGGCCTTGAGACCCGCTTGATCTGCGGGAGTTCCTCCGATCGGGGCGATAACAGTCAAAATATCATTTTTCATGCTTATTTCTGTGCCTATTCCCTCAAAAGTTCCCTGCATGTCGGCTGAAAACTGATCGCTTTCTTCCGGACTCATGAAGCTTGAAAACGGATCGCCGAGTGATTTTACCATACCGGAAATGGCGCCATAGAGCATCTTGTTCTTGTCAACTTTCGAGGGGTCGACGTATTTTTCAGTGACGAGGTTCCAGGCTTCCCAAAAAAGATCCGAATCAACATCGCCCGGCTGATTTTTGTCGTGGCTTTCCAGAAGAAGATTTTGAATTATATCAGTTTTGTTGGTTTTGGCGGACTTATGCTGGGAATAAAAGACTCCGCCGTAAAAACTGACGCACAAAAGCGCGATTACCAAAAAAAAGCGAAAATGCTTTCGAAAAGAGCTTCTGGCCGGCTCTATATTTTTTTCTTCAGGCAATTTTATATCATTCATAGGTCTTTGTGTCATTTTTTGTGCGGACTTTCTTTTCCAATATATTTCCAAAAATACTTAAGAGCGCTTTTTATATGTTCCCGAGTAAGCTTGTTCAAAAATATTGCTCCCAGAGCGCTCTGGCTGGCTGAACCTTTTCCGTGGTAGTGGAACATCTTCACGTGCGGATAATAAACGACTTTCAGTCCCTTATCCCAAAAACGGCGACACCAGTCAACATCTTCAAAATACATAAAGCCAAAATTTTCTTCCATAAAACCGACTTTCTCAAAGGCTTTTCGGCTGGTCATCATGGCAGATCCCATCACCCAGTCAACTTCTTGGGTTTTTCCGAGGTCTTTGTCCTTATACAAAAATTTGTCTATTTTTCTTTTGGCAAAAGGAAATTTTCCCAGAAATGTGCGGCGATAGATTATGACGGGTGGGGTATAAAGCCGGAAGCACGAAGGCTGCACATTTCCGTCAAAATTCATGAGTTTTGGCCCGATAATCCCTATCTGGGGATTTTTTTTCAGCTCTTGGAGCAGCATGTCGGCCGATTTTTTTTCAACGATGATGTCGGCATTCAGAATGAGAATATAATTTCCCTTGGCTTTCCGAAGGCCGCTGTTTACAAGCCTTGAAAAGCCCATATTTTCTTTGAACGGAAAAAAATGAACATCCGGAAAATTCTCTCTCATCATCAATTCCGTGTCTTCTTCAGTGGAGCTATCGAGAACCAGGACTTCGAAGTTTTCGTTGAGAACGTTCTTCTTCAGGGACTCAAGGCAAAGCCGAAGAACCGAAGGGTTTTTGTAGCTCGTGACAATGATTGATAAATCCTTATTCATTTTTCTCGACAAAATTCCCTGTTATTGGAAAATATTCTGGCACACCTGTCGAATTTTATCATAATTCCCTCCCGTTGGCAGGAGCACATATGTTTTTCCTTCCGGAGTGTCAGCTTTAGTGGAATACAGCAAACCCTCTTCCGATGTGTCAAAAACTTTTTGCTGTATGTCAGGATTTTGCATTGAGCTTGCCAGATTGAAAAATTTCTTCATTTCGGAAATATCCATATCGGTGCGGACATCTTCTCCAAGCACGTTGAGAATGTTGTTCACTTTCCCAAAATCAGTGAGCGTTCCAAGGCTCAAAAGCTTGTCTTTGAGGGCCAGCAGGACTTGCTGCTGCCGTTTTGCCCGGTCAAAATCGGAAGAAGCGTATCGGGCCCGGACAAAAAACAAGGCCTTCGATCCGTCAATGTGATTTTTACCTGCCGGAAGCGAAAAATCGAGAGCATTCTCGCCTTCAAATTGAGTTGGTTCGGAAAAAGGCTGGTCGAGATAAACATCCACTCCCCCGACAGTGTCGACCAATTCCTTGAAGCCGTTGAAATCGATTCGGACGGCATAGTGTACCGGGAGACCCGTGATGTCGCCGACAACTTTTTTCATGGCTTCCATGCCTTTTCCTTCGCCTTTTTCTTCATAAAGGGCGTGAACAGAATTTATTTTTCCCTGGTTGGAAGTTTCGGGATAGTTCACCCACAGGTCGCGGGGAACGGAAACAATTGCCACCTTGTTTTCCTTGGGTCTGACCATAACGACCATTATTGAGTCCGCCAGAAGGCCTCCGCCGGGCATATTGTTTCCGCGCATGCCTAGCAAGAGGACATTGATTTGTCCCTCTTCTTCTCCTTGGAGCTGGTCGGGGCCGACACCCGGGATGGATTTCCAGAGCGATTTCATGAACCCGTCTTTGGTTGAAATTTTGCTGAGAGTCGTTCCGGTTCGATACATGGCGTATCCGCCGGTGGCGATCAAAAGAAAAAGGATGATCACCAAAACTTTAAACCATCTTTTTTTCCAGAATCTGTTCTTTCTCAGCTTCATATTTTCATCTTCATGGTTTCGTGAAAAAAATCCCATATTTTTTGCTCTTTATTGGTTTACGCTCAAAATAAAAATAACTTGCCCCAAAGGCATCATTAGCGAGTATATTATAAAATAATAATTATGGCAATGCAAATATAAAAAACGCCCAAAGCTATGCTGTGGGCGTTGGTCAAGAGCCTGAAGACAGGCCGGTTATCTTTTCGATAAGTTCCTCCACCATCGAAATGAGAACTAGGGGCGTTACATTAAGCTGATGGCTCGTTGCCTTTCCAACTTTCAACTGGTCTATGCCAAGTAGCTTGAGCAGTTTCATATCAGAAGGCTTGAGACCTGTGATAATCTTGGCGATTTCCGGACTGACGCTATTTTTCTGAAGGTTTTTACCTCCTTTTTTCAGCCGGATACGAATAGCCTCGGCAAGTTCAGGATAAAGAATTAATGCTTTCCTATCCCTGAAAATCACGAGCTGCCTGTTTTCGCCGATACCTTGAGATCCTTCCGGCGGCACGCGTGCGATAATCATATTTGCAGTTTCTTCGTACCTTTCCGGTTTTTTGGTTTTGGATATGCGGCGATCCCCGTCGTTGATTGCAACGGGTTTGAAAAATTCGGTCAGACATAGTGTCGTTTCGAGTCCAAGACGCAGAGCCGATTTACGCCTCTCAATCGCAAGAACGAGATTATGCAGCCATGTGTCCCAGACATACAAACTATCGGGCAGCGAATGCCCGACAAAAGTTGCCAGGATATTCAGGGCCCTGTCCTTTATTCTTGCCACTCGGCTTGGCTGCATCGAAAATCCGCTATTCAGCTTTCGCACGGATTCCAGACAGCCGATCTCTGAACACTCGAGTTTCTCCGCTCCACCGTTGAAGAAACGGCGGACTATTTCCCATTGGATCGGCGAAAGAACGATCTCAAAAATTCGGGGCAAGTTTTCCGGAGGGAAAACCCTTGGTCCAGGATTACCGAAACCCGCTTTGGTCGGCGTTTTTGAAGACAGCGGACTTTTGGGTCGAGATTCAGGAATTTCAGAGATTTTGAAGAACTCCGGAGGCGAATCATCTTCTACTTCTTTCGGGCTCCAATGGTTTGGGTTGAAGATGATTTTGGGAACCGGTTCAGGGTCAGCAAGCACCGGTGAGGGAGGAGGATTTCCGGCATTGTACCGTTTTTTTTCTTTTCCGCAATCTTCAGTGAAGCCCCCCAAGCGTTTTGCTCGGGACGGATGCCGCAACTTCTGCAATCCCTTTGCCTCGATTTGGCGTATGCGTTCCCGGGTCACCTCAAATTCTTGGCCGATTTCTTCCAATGTTTGATCATGCTTTTCGCCGATGCCAAACCTTTTGCGGACAACCTTTTCCTCGCGAGGGCTTAAGGCAGTGAGCGTCTTGCGGATTTGATCCGCTAAATTGATGTCACTTACGGCTTTAAAGGGAGTGGGAATTATTTTATCCTCAATGAAATTTCCCAAAAAGTCGTCGCCATCGTCACCGATGGGCGTTTCAAGAGAGAACGGCTCTTTGGCAATACAGAGGCCTTTGAGGATCTTTCCCAAAGGCATCTCCATTTTAGCCGCAATTTCCTCCGGGGTAGGTTCGCGCCCCAGTTCCTGAACCAGGTAGCGGGACGTGCGAAGGATCTTGTTGATGGATTCGATCATATGAACCGGGATGCGGATAGTCCGCGCTTGGTCGGCAATCGCCCGGGTGATGGCCTGGCGGATCCACCAGGTCGCATAGGTCGAAAATTTGTAGCCGCGTTTATATTCAAACTTTCCCGCAGATTTCATGAGACCTGTATTGCCTTCCTGAATAAGATCCAAAAATTGCAAACCCCGGTGAGTATATTTTTTCGCGATACTCACGACAAGCCGGAGGTTGGCTTGGACCATATCCCGTTTTGCCTTTTGGATCTCCCGATCGGCTTTTTCCAGCCGGTCCATAGCAGCCAAGAGTCGAGGGCCGGTTAAACCGATTTTTTGCTCAATTCCGTATGATTCTTTGCGGATTTCTTTTTGCATCCCAACTAGTTCCGCCAATTGTTCCGGATTCATTTTTAAATGAAGAAATGAATTTTCGTCTTTGTTGGCTTTCCTGACAAGCTCGCGGAATCTGGTCACCGAAAAGCCGAACGGAGCCAGAGCGCGGCTCATTTTTCGGTTTAGATCACGAAGCCGGGATGCTGACTGGCGCAATACACTCAGGGCCGGATCCATATCCAAGAGATCAAAATGCAAAGCGTTGAGAAGATCGGCCATGTGGCGGCGAAGGCTTACAATTTTCAGTTGGATTCGGCCGCGCATCTCGCTCTTTTCCGGAAAGGAAGCAAGGTTCTTTTCCAATTGTTGGACTTTGTCGTCTTTTAGGAGAAAGTTCCGGATAAAACCCAGCATTCTTTTCTTTTGAGTGAGTTGGTTTTGTTCTGGAACAACTCCATTCCCGAAAAAATCAATGGAATATTCTTCCGGATTCGGTTTTTCCTGTTCCGGTTCCAACTCAAACACGTGGAGAAGACCGGCAATTACTTTGGCGGTGTAGGGAATTTCCAAAAGAGCAAGAAACACATCTTTTTCTCCGGCTTCGATCCGTTGAGCAATCCCAATTTCTCCTTCGCGGGTAAGAACTTGAAAGGTTGCCATATCCCTGAGATATAGCCGAACCGGATCATTGAATTTGGCCGAAAAAGGGTCAATCCCTTCGCCAGATTGCAGCTCTTCGTTTTCCGGAAAATCTTCCCTAGATGGTTCAACAGGAAAAAACGGTATCCCGAGGTCTTCTTCGGGATCTTCTTCCGGGATTATTCTGGTAACCATTTCCAGAATTTCTTCATCAAACTCAGACATTCGGGATCACCACCTTTCCTTTGCAGGTTTTTAAAGGGCAGGAATCTGTCAAAAAAACAGAGCCCTCCTGCTCCTTTTTTCAATATACAAAATACAATATCCTCGTTATTTTTGCAAGTATTTGACTTGGAAATGATAAAGGCGACCGTTGGCCGCCTTAGGGGTTTTAAGCCAGATTCAGCTTAGCGTCCGCAGTTATTTGGGCGTGCTGGAGCCGGGAATTGAATCCGCGGTCCTTTTTTGAAAACGCCCGATAGAGTCGAGGGCCCTTTGCATGATTTCCGTTGAAACAACCGGAGGCGCGACCTTTTTTGCTACTGGTTTTCCATGAGGATAGTGCTTCTCATGGACGTAACATTTTCCTCCCTTAGACATGATCTCTTCCTCCCTAATGATTTTTGAAATCATGAAGCTATACCATACAAAATATAAAAAGGCAAGTGCTGAATCATTTTATAAGGGAAGTGTAAATTTCAAGCGTTTTTTCAGCCGTTTTTTGCCAGATGAATTTTTGGGCGGTATCTCGACCTTTTTTGACCAAGTTATTCCGCAAATTTTCGTTGATTAGTATTTTTTGAATATTTTTTGTGAAATCACCACTGTTCTTCGGATCGCAGAAAAGCGCCGTATCGTCCGCTAATTCCTGAAGGACGGGAATGTTAGAGCAAATAACTGGCGTTCCGGCAGACATCGCTTCAATGACGGGAATTCCAAAGCCTTCATAAAGTGATGGAAAAACGAAACAGCTGGCGGATTGGAGCAGGAAGGGTTTGTCATCCTCATCAATCCAACCGGGGAAAATCACTTTATTTTTGAGATTGTTTTTCTCGATTGCTTCGTCAATTCTTTTGTCAAAATTATGAGCTTCTCTGTTTCCGGCCAGGATCAATTTTATGTCCAGATTTTTTATCGATTCAATAAGAACCGGAATGTTTTTTCTCGGCTGGAAGGTGCCGATATAAAGTATGTATCTGGTATTTGGTATTTGGTATTTGGTATTTATTTCTTTTATTTTTTCAGGTGAAAATTTTTGATTGAATTTCTGGTAGTTCACGCCGTTATAGGTGAAATCTACTTTTTCAGGAGATAGTTTATAAAAATCAATGATATTTTTCTTTTCGCTTTTGGAAACAGCTATGATTTTATCGGCTCGCTGGATGCTTCGAGGGATAAGTGTTTTTAGAAAAACCAAATCGGACTTTTTGATATGCTGCGGGAAAAAATTGAATGAAATATCGTGAATTGTGAGAACTAATTTAATATTTTTCGGCAGCCGAAAGGGCGCGATATACTGGGTATGAAAAATATCCACTGGATTTTTTTTGAGATACATCGGCAGATACCGGAAATTCCAACAAAAGCGGTTCGTATTTTTGACGAATACGACTTTGAGATTCTCGCCCAGCTCGAGTTTGGCTATCTCTCGCGCCAAGCCCTCGTCTTTTTCCGGATCGCGGTCGGTATATAAAGAGTATTCATTTTTTTGGTCGATAGCCGCTAAGTTTTTCACCAAATTGAAAAAATACACTTCGTCCCCGGTGCGTTTTTTGCCGATCACTCGAATGTCTATGCCGATTCTCATAAAATTGAGAGGTCGAACCTCGCTACGGCCGATTAATAACAAAAAATATTGCCGACAAGCTAAATTATATCTAACACCTTGCCCGAGCGAGGTTCGACCTCAATAAAATCACGAATATTTACAACAACCGCCAATCCAAGCCAAAAAATTCCCATGAATAGCCCCGCGTTGAAAAGATTTGGAATTATCAAGGCTGAAATGCCTAAGACCGCGAAAACAGATAAAATTTTTTCAAAATCATCCTTTATAATCGGACAGCCAAAAAATTTATTCATTGGGCAGACTGGAGATACACGTCGAAACGCGTAAACAAATAAATATCCAATTGCCACAACGAAAGCTATAAGTCCAAAGATTCCGCTTCCCGCCCAGACCTGAAGGAAAACGTTGCTCTCATTGAGCCCCGCTCCCCGCTCGTCAGCTCCCAGATTTTGCGTGATTGATCCAAAGCCGACTCCCGTGATTGGATGAATTTTGAGAATCTCCCAGCTTTTTTGATAAATCGCGCTTCGAGTCATCACATTCGGGTCTTTCCGGAAAATTTCAGTGACGACTTTTCCCTGCGATTTATAGAAATTAATTTCCTCGAGATTGATATGCCGGCAATTGAATTTTTTCAGTTCGTCCGTGTTGGAAACTGTTTGCAAAATACTCGTACTATTTTCGCAGGCGATTGTGATTTTTTGTTCGCTGGTAGCCGCTGAACGCGCCCGGTCGCTTAGATCAAACTTCGAAAGTTTTCCAAAATGAACTGTTGCCAGAGAGATAACAACAATCGAAAATATTATTGCCGCTTCTCTCAAAAATCCTCTCCAGCCCGCAGCATATTTTCTGGCGGAAATATATTTTTGCGATGGCACAAGCGCAAGGAAGTAAAAAGTGAAAACGGCGGCCGCTCCAATCCAAGCCGAGCGGGAAAGTGTCAGAACAATCAATGTCACGTCGAGAAAAATCAAAATATCCAAAATCAAGGCGGAAGATTTTTTTGAAACGAATGCCTTTTTCTTTGTCTGGAGGATATAAAACATCAACGAAAGAAAAACGGCCAGCGCGAAGCACAAATATAGCCCCAGCCAATCTGGTTCCGTAAAAGTGGAATTTGGCCGCCCAAACATCACCTCAAGAGATTTGGCACCGAATTTATCGGCGAAAACCTGCCAAAAGCCGAATAAAGTTGTTGCCAAAAAAGAAATTGTCAAAAAAGCGGCTGTTTTGGCAAAATCCTTCCGGCTTCTCATGAAATTGCGGGAAAGATAATATAGGGCGACAAAAGAAATTAAAACGAAATTATTTTTAAGGCTGGCAGATTTGTTCGGAGCGGCCATCAGAGCCAGGAAGCTGAAAGGAATCAGCGAAAAAACAAGCCAATCGATCCAAATTGGTTTGAGCAGTTTGAAACTAAGCCGTTTGGAGGCAAATAGAATAGCCAAAGCCAGAATCAATATTCCTCCGAAAAACTGATAGAGCCGCAATTGAATCGGGAGAAAACCGCCGGTCAAAATTATGTTTTCGAGAGAAATGCTTCCCACGAAAAGAAAAAATATCCAGCGGGGACGGTAGAGCGCCACAAGCAAAGTCACCAGAGCAAGAAAAACAAAATCCCCTTTCCCGAGAGGCAGTTTATTTTTTGCAGAAAGAGCCACAGCAGCCAGACTCAAGACAAAACCAAAAACCCAAACCCAGGTGAGTTCTCTTTTGAAAATATTTTTTATAATATTTCCTGGATTGTTATAGATAGACATTTTTTCTCACCACGATATATCGTAGTGAATGTTAATTGGAATAAATTTTTGAAATTGCATACTACAACTAATTGTAGTGAAAATTATTTCAAAATTATTTCCACGAATTTTTTCCAGCTGAATTTTTGGGCCCTTTTCTTTCCGCGCTCGGACAAAGCCCTTTTCAATTTGTCGTTTTGCAGAATTTTTCCCATCACCCGGGACATCTCTTCTTCGTCATAGGGATTGAAATAAAGAACCGCGTCGCCGCCGACTTCGGGAAGAGAAGAAGTTTTTGAAACAACCGCTGGCGTGCCGGATGCCATTGCCTCAAGAGCCATAAGCCCGAAACCCTCATACAAAGCTGGCAGGACAAAAAGTTCGCACTGGCGATAAAAAGCCGGCAGATCTTTTTGCGCGATAAAACCAGTCAATTTTATTTTTTTTTCAAGCCCGAGTATCTCAATTTCCTTTTTTATATCGGTGAAAAGAGGGCTGAACCGTGATTTGTCTTCCCCTCCCAGAACCAGGCTTACGTCGTTTATCTCGTATCTTTCAATCAACCTTCGATATGCCTTCAAGAGTGCGGAAACATTTTTCCGGAAGTCGAATCCGCCGACGTAAAAAATATAGCGACCAAAAATTCCATATTTTTCCAAAACCGAGTTATCTTTTTCGTGGCTCGCTCTTTCGAAAAAATTCTCCCCGACGCTTGGGTGAACTACTTCTATCTTTTTATTCGGCACCTTGAGATATTTGTGAATGTCCTTTTTCGACCATTCAGAAACAGTAAATACTTTGTCGGCGCTCCGAACAGCCTGATTCGAAAAAAAGAAATATATTTTTTTGCGCCAGTTATCAAGATATTCCGGAAAAACTTTCGGAATAAGGTCATGGACGAGCATTTTGTGCCGTATATTTTTCGGAAAAAAAGTCGGGCATTGATAAAGCGAGACAAAAACATCACATCCGTCTTTTTTGGCGCGTCGCGGCAAGAGAATTTTCTCCCACCATACTTTTCGAATCAAATCGTCGCGCCGCCAAAGCAACGGCAGAAAAACGCGCTTTTGGAAATTTTTAGGGAGATTCAAGTTGATGTCTTTTTCGAGATACAAAAAATACTCGTTCTTTTTCGAATGGGATTTTGCAAGCTCCTGGACAAATCCTTGTGTCACCTGGCCGATGCCAGTGTCGATTTTCCTCAAAAATGAGGCGTTTATGCCGATTTTCATGCTGCTATTATCATACGATAAATGCAGTTCCAAGGCAAATAGAAAGCTCGATTTTTTTGGCTGGCTGTGGTATAGTAATTTTGTGGCTTTTTTATGAAAATACTCTTTATTTCCCGGGCTTACCCGCCGGTTTTGGGAGGCATCGAGAATCAGAACTATGGCATTGCTCATGCCCTCTCCGAAATCACCCCGACGAGAATAATCGCCAATAAACTTGGGAAAAAAAATCTGCCGTTTTTTTTGCCCTGGGTTGCACTGAAATCCTTTTTTGTCATTCCAAAATATGACGTTGTTCTCATTGGTGACGGCATTCTGTCTCCCCTTGCAGTTCTTTGGAAAACTTTTTTCCGAAAGAAAAAATATATTTCTATAGTGCATGGCTTGGACATTACTTTTGCACATAAAAAATCATTTCTTGGAAAAGTATACAGGAGTGTCAATATACCATCTCTCAAAAAACTTGACCGTTTGATCATGGTCGGAAGAGAAACGATTGCTGAAGCGCAAAAATTGGGAATTCCGGAAGAAAAATGCGAATTCGTGCCCAATGGGTTCGACATGAATGAAATAATTTCCAAAGATAATGGAAAAGACCTGGAGAAGCTACTCGGAATTGACCTTGGCGGTAAAAAAGTGATTTTCAGGGGCGGAAGATTCACAAAGCATAAGGGCGTGGAATGGTTTATTCGAAATGTGATGACGAAACTTCCGGAAAATTATTTATTGGTCGCGGCGGGCGGCGGAATCGCGAGGAAAACCGCGGGGGATGAAAACTATTATCCGAAATGCGAAAAAGCGGTCAAAGATCTGGGAATGCGAAATCGAGTGAAGCTGATGCTCAACCTGCCAAGGCCGCAAATGAAGATTCTTTTCAATGTGTGCGATTTATACATTTCCCCGAACATAAAAGTTCATGGGTCTCTGGAAGGATTCGGTATAACTGCTATTGAGGCGGCCGCTTGCAGAAGAGTTGTTTTGGCGGCTGATCTTGAGGGGCTTCGGGACGCAGTAAAAGATGGACAAAACGGATTTCTTCTCGAGCCGGAAAAAGCGGATATCTGGGAAAAAAAAATAAAAAAAATCTTGTCTGATGATGATTTCCGAAAAAAATTCGGAGAAAAAGCCAGCCAATTTACGCTTGAGAATTATAGTTGGGATAAGATTGCAAGAAGATATTTAGAAGTCATAGAAAAAACCTAGTATGATTTTAGATCTGCTAAAACTCATTTTGACTTTTCCTTTCGTGCTTGTGCTCCCAGGATTCTGTCTTTTACTGGCTGTTTTTGGCTGGAGAAATTCAAAAATTTCTTTTTTCGAAAAAGCAGTTCTCACTGTTCCTATGAGCTTGATTTCGGTTGATTTTCTGGTTTTGCTTCTCAACCGGATGCATATTTTTTTGAGCGGACCGGTTCTCGTTGGATCAATTCTCATTTTTTCGATTATCGGATATATAATTTTTCAATTTCGCTTCACCGGAAAAGAAAAAAAAGAGGCCGGAAAAAAAGAAGTATTGCATGATTTCTTTAATTTTTCTTATTGGCAGGCAATTTTCATCCTGATCTCGCTATTTCTCGCGATTTTCATTCGAACAACTTATCTTTCGGATACGATCATTCCCTCTTCCACTGATCTGGGCCACCATATGTATTGGAGTCAGGCAATTGTTGACAGCGGCCAGCTTCCTGACTACGGAATGCCGGACTTTATTATCGGCGAACATATGGTTTTTTCGGTTTTCAATCTTTTGAGCGGCGCGGCGATTTTAGGGGCGATGCCGGCCCTTGTTTTGCTTTTTTTCAATATCGTCGGGATATTTGCTCTGTCAATACTCGCTGGAAGGATTTTCAAAAGCCCGAAAATAGCAGCCATGGCTTTTTTTGTCACCGGAGTTTTATACGCGATAAATGCCCCTCAAGCAAAGTATGTTAGCGGCGGCGTAGTCGGAAATATCATCGGCAACATGCTCATTCCGGTTGTTTTGTACTTTTTGTATCGGGCGCTTTCAGAAAAAGATTCAGTCTTTGCCAGCCTTTTTATTTTTTCGAGTGTCGGACTTCTATATACCCACCATCTTTCAAGTTTTATTTTGCTTTATTCAATCGCCGCGATTATTTTGCTCCATCTCGGGCTCAATTTTGAGCGGGCTTTCAAAATCATGGGCGATTGGCTGAAAATATTTTTAAAGCCTTTCCCGATAGTCATCCTTTTTCTTTTAACTTTTTACTTTTTACTTATATTTACTCCCTCTTATTTCAACCCTTCGGCTGTCAGCCAGGCCACCGGCGAGCCGTCAAAAATAACCAGAGTCGGACTAAGCTTCAATCAGATAGAGGCAAATGCCGGAAGCGCGAGGCTAATTCTTGGCGCTTTGGGGTTCGCATTGCTTTTTTGGGTTTTTAATAGGAAAGATTACCAATTCAGCTTCGCTCTCGCCTGGGCAGCCGTATTGCTCCTCATGAGCGCGAAGCCGGGGTGGCTCTATGTCAATATTCCCAGCGACCGGATCGGGAATTATCTGTATCTTCCGCTTTCTCTGCTTGCCGCTTTTGGCCTGGTTGAATTTTTGAGGCTTTTCAAAAAGAGTTCGACTGTCTTTTTTTCTTCCGTCCTCCTTTTCGTTCTGCTGTTTTTTGTGATCACGGATGGAATGGCTGACAGCGCCGAAGCATTCAAGACCCGGCCGCAGTTTCAGGAAGCCATCCAGACCTTTCATTCCGCCCAGTATTTGGCCGACAGGTTGGACACCGCGAAGGACGTGGTGCTCAAGGACCATGTGAACATATACGCCGATTCCTGGTACAAGTTGTTTTTTATGAAAGACTATAGATATCCTTTGAGCCGCGGGAATTTGTCACGCTATGTTGATCCGACAAAACCTCGGGAAATCTGCACGAGGGACATGATCATGGAGCCCGAAAGCGACCAGGGAAGACTGTGCTTTTCAGAAACAGGAGTGAATTACGTCGTCCTGAACGCTCAACTCGAAGGAAACAGTTTCGAACAATATCCGGATTTTTCCAAGATATATAGTTCAAATTACATTTCGGTTTTTAAACGAAACTAAAAGCTTGGCTTTGAGGAATCCCTCCCTTCGCGAAGGGAGGGAGGAAAAAGCCGAGCTTTGGAAAATTATGTCCTCCAAAATTATTGTCATTGCAACCATAATTCTTCTTCTTGTCAGTTTTTCGGTGCTTTTCGTCGTCGAGACAAAAAACCACGATCTCGACTACAAAAAATCGTGGAGCGTCGCCTATTTTGAAAATCCGCGGGACCTTCCCGAAGCTGCTGCATCGCTGCAGGCGGGTGATTCGCTTGATTTTGCGATTGAAAACCATGAAGGCGAGAAAATGAAATACAGCTATGAAATTTTGGCCGATGGAAAAAAGATTGCCGAAGGCCAAGTCGAAATTGAAGCCGGCGAAACACGACAGGTCGCGCCGCTTTTTGACCTTGAAAGAAAAAATGATGCAAGAGTTTCGCTTGAAATCAGCGCGAAAGACCTGAAGTATAGAATTTATAAGAATTTGAAATGAGAATACTTTTACTAACCCGGCCGATTTGTCCGCCGTGGGACGAGGGATCCAAAGATTTCGCGTATACTCTGGCAAAGCACGCACGGGATTTCGAGGTGCATCTTTTGACCTTTGGCAAAGTAGCAGATCTTCCGGAAAATGTTGTTCAGCACAAGATTTATACATCTCCAAAGTGGGATTTTGGGCAAAAAGTGCGGGCATACTTATTCCTAGTCAAAGAAATTTTTTTGAAGGGCGGGAAGGATTATGATATTATCCACTCTTTTTTCACACCGACAAAATTGAATGTTTTTGCGCTGAAAATGTGTTTACGAAACAAGAAATTGAAAACCATTCAGACGCTGGCTACGCTTCGGGATGATATTTATGGCGACGAACATTTAAAAAGAATAATCTACGCCGATCTAATCATCGCCTACTCCGACTATTCCAAAGAAAAACTTGAAAAAATTGGATTTAGCAATGTGAAAAGAATTTATCCTGGAATTGATATCAGTTTATTCTCTCCCGCCCCAAAAAAACCGGAGCTGATGCAAAAATTTGAAACAAAAGAAAATGACTTCGTGATAAATTATACTGGCGAATATGTTCGGCTGGGAGATATGGACGACATTGTTTCGGTTTTTTCCGATCTGGCGAAAGTTAACAAAAATCTCAAATTACATCTGGCTGTCCGGGTGAAAAATGGAAAAGACGCTGAAAAGAAGCAAGAAGTGAGAAAAAGATTTGAGAAGGAAGAAGCTTTGGGTCAAGTGGTATTTATCGATGACGGGAGTTATGTCATGGAGGATATTTTCAACCTCTGCGACATCTCTATTTTTCCCGCCCGGACGATGGCCGGAAAATTCGATATTCCCCTTGTAATTCCGGAGGCGATGGCTTGCGGAAAACCGGTGATTGCAAGCAATCTGGAAAGGCTGAAATATTTTTTGAACAGTGAGAACAGCATCTTAATTGAGGTTGGTGACCATGCAGCGCTCAAAGAAAAGATACTTTATTTACACAACAATTCAGAGGCGCGGCGCGAGCTTGGTGAAAAAGGCCTGCGATTCGCGAGGGAAAATTTTGATATAATGAAAATTGTCGAGGAATACGAAAAAATCTATTCCGAAATAATTTTCAAATAATCAGCAAAGATTCTAGTTCTCCAGTGAACTAGAATATATGTCGATTGAAGAACCAAGAATCATGGAACACAAGATAGAATCCCTAACCGCTCATAAAAAGAAATTCCAGACGGACAAAATGAAAGTTCCGGCAATTTTTTTCATGAGCGAAGACCTGCTTCCTGAAGATGAGACCTGGAACAAACTGGAGGACGTGGCTTCCAATCCGGATACCCTTTTTCACAATCTTGTGGCTATGCCGGATGTCTCATCAAAACCAGGCCGGAAAAATGCGTCCGGAACAGTGGTTGTTTCCGAAAAATATATTCTTCCTCAAGTCAACGATTCCGATCCCAACTGCGGTATGCGACTTCTCAAGACGAATCTCTCGGAAGATAATTTTTCGCCGGAACAGATTGAAAAACTTTTTCAAGAGCTGATAAAAGCGGTTCCTACCAAAAAACTCGTCGGAACAAAAGTCCCTTTTGATGTCGTCGTAGACATCTGCCGGAAAGGCACGCGAGCCGTCATTGATTACCTCGGAATCAAAACTAAAAACGAATTGGAAAATACCCAAAACGGCGGAAATTTTTTTTCGCGTGAAGTGACGCGCCAGGATATTTTTGACGTTATTCCGAAATTATTTCTATTTTTTGCCAAATTTCGCTTGGGCATCCTCGGTGCGGCCGGGAACCATTTTTTAGATCTCATGAAAGTGTCCGATCTCGTTGATCCCGAAATGGCGGAAATTCTAGGACTTAAAAAAGGGCAGTACCTTTTCATGGTTCATACCGGTTCCGGAATTTTAGGACAATACACTATGTATACCCATACCGCCAAGAAACGGGAGCACATATCCCAATCAACGATGGTCAGTCTGGGCAAATTGACATTCGGCTCGAGAAAAAAAGATATTTATTATGAAATGCAAAAGAATATAAAGCGCCATATGCGGGGAGACAACTCGCTCCTAAGGTACGGTGCCGACGGCCCGGATGGCAAAATGTATATGGACGCTCGAGCCGCTGCTTCCAATTTTGGCTCGGCTAACAGGGCGGTCATCACTCACAACATCTCGCAAACAATCAAAAAACTTTTCAACCGCGATCCGGAGATGGATTTGATTTATGATATGCCCCACATATCAATATCCAAAGAAAATCATTTCGGGAACGATGTTTGGGTCCATCGCAGCAACACTTCGCGGTCTTTTGGGCCGGCCAGAATGGCCAATCATCCGGTTTACAAAAAAACCGGCGAGCCGGTGTTCGTTCCCTCTTCCATGTCCACCGATGCCTATATTTGCGTCGGGACGGACAAAAATGAGGATAGTTTTTTCTCCGCTCCCCACGGCACCGGAAAAGGAAAAAATGAAAAAGAAAAATCCATCACCACAAAAGATGAACTGTTTGCAAAAATGAAAGATAAAGGCGTGCGGCTTTATAACGCCCGGTCGCGAATAGTTGTCGATCAGGATTCCGCAAGATATAAAGATATTAACAAGGTCATTGCAGGTGTTGAAGACAATGGTGTTGCTCACGTAGTGGCGAAAATGGAACCGGTGGCGGTGCTGATGTATTAGGATTAGTTTTTTAGGATAAATAAAAGCCCTTATCACAGGCGATGAGGCTGCCTATAATAAGGGCGCTGAACAGGTTTTTTCTGCATTTCGGGTTATCTCCCGCTAAATTTGCGCAGGTCGTCCGGATGGATGACCTCGAGATAAAATTCACCGGCTGGCAGGAGCTCTTTTTTGCCAATGACTCGCCCCGCCCTGTCAACAGGGCAAATCGTGACGTTTACGCCAATCGCTGATGCCAAAAAGGGCTTTCCTCCTCGGGTCACGAAGGCGTTGGTTAATAGTTGGCTGACGGGCATTTTTGCCCCAATCTGAGTTTCCATATTTTTCTTCCCTCCTTAAACGTCAGATTAATTATATATAAGCACAATAAATATATTTTGTCAATGCCTATATTATTATCTATTTCCGGTCCTGATGGCTCCGGAAAATCGACTCAAATTGAATTGCTTAAAAATTGCCTGAGATCACAGGGAAAGTCTTTTTATTATTTTCATGCCGTAGAGTTTTCAATCGGGAATTTATGTCAAAAGCCAAAGGTCAAAAGTCAAAATATTGGAAGCGTAACCAAAGCGAATTGGTTGAAAATTCAATTGCGGAAACTTGCGCTGATGATTGATACTTGCAGATTTAATCGATTATTGAAGAAATTGAAGGTTGATTATATTATAAGCGATAGATATTTTTATGACACCGTGGTGAATATAAACTACTTGGAAGCCGAACTTCCAAGTAAAATATTTGCGGAAAAATTCATTCCTTGGCCCGATTTTGCCTTTTATCTCAAAGTTGATCCGGAAAAAATAATGCGGCGCGAGCGAAAGCCGGATCAGGGGTTGGAATACTTGGCGGCGAAAGAAAAAATATACGCGCAAAGAATAGAAGATTGGGATATGATGGTTTTAGATGGAGAGAAGGACAAAGAGGAAATATTCGAAAGTATTATATCAAAAATCAAAGATTAAAAAGGTCACACCACCTCTTTCGCTTTCAGCGAAATTCTGCCAAACCGACAAATCAAAATTCGAAAATTTTACATTTTCCATTATCATTTTGCATTTTGATATTCGCATTTTGAATTTATGAGTAGGTTTCTTGTAAAATCATTTTTCTGGGTCACGCTCTCGGAAGTGATATATAATCTCTCGGCATACATCATCCATTCCGGTATGGGGCGGATTTTGGGTCCGGCCCAGTATGGACGCTACGGTCTCGTTGTCACATTGACAACGATGGTCGTCGTGCTCATCGGCCAAGGCGTGCCGACCGCGATGGCAAAATATCTCGGGGAAATATACGACACAAAGCTTGGTCTCATTCCGATCATTAAAAAACAAACGGCCAAAGTCCAGCTTTTTTTGATCGGCGGCGTAACAATTTTATTTTTTCTCCTATCCCCGTTCATTTCCTGGATTCTCGGCGATCCAAGCCTCACGAATTTATTTCGAATTTCATCACTCGTTATCCCCGCTTTCTCTTTGGCATCTTTTTATTTCTATTATTACACCGGTCTTCATCAGTTCAGCACCCAAGCCTGGCTCAAAACCATCCGGTCAGTCGCGCGCCTGGGGTTTATTCTTGGCCTTGCGTATTATCTGAAATCTCGAGGGTTGGCCCTTGAGGGAGCGATTATCGGGTATGTTTTTGCTCCTTTTTTTGTTTTTCTGGCGGCAACCTTATTTGATCCCTATAAAAAACAAAAGCCGGAAGGCTTCTTTGACTGGCGAAAGCTTCTCCGCTACGCCTGGCCGATGACGCTTTTCCTGATTGCCTACGAGTTCTTGATTACAATTGATCTGTATCTTGTGAAAGGGATTTTGCGGGATGACAGGCTGACCGGACTCTACAACGGTGCAATTACTGTCGGGCGCATTCCCTATTTTCTTTTTTATGCCCTTACAATCATTATCCTGCCCGCCGTTTCAAAATCCACTTCGAGCGAAAATCACGCTGAAACAAAAAAACTGATCAGCCATTCACTTCGACTCATGGTGATGTTTCTGCTCCCCATTTCAATTTTGATGTCTGTTTATTCAGCGCCGATACTTCAAATATTCTACGGCAAGAAATTTCTTGACGCAGCTCTTCCGATGTCAATTCTCATGGGCGGCGTGGCGTTTCTCACGATATTTTATGTTATGGCTTTTGCTTTGAACGGCGCAGGACGTGTGAAAACCCCGATGCTTATTTCGTTTGTGGGACTGGCAACCAATATCGTTTTGAGCTATTTTTTCATAAAAAAATACGCCCTTCCTGGCGCGGCAGTCGCCACCTCAATCACCTCTTTTGTGGCGATGGCTCTGATTCTTGCTTATTCTTACAAATATTTCGGGTATTTGTTTAAGCTTTCCAGTTTTTTGAAAATAGTTTTGGCATCGGCGATTATGTATTTTCTCTCAACTTTTTTTTCAGGTGGGCATTATGTTTTCATTGCTTGGTCGGCAATTTTATTTGCAATATACCTTCTTTTGCTTTTTGTTCTCAAAGAATTCGGCTCACAAGAGCTTGAGCTGGCGAAACAGCTTCTGCGAAAGAAAAAAGCTCCCGAAGAAGAGCTTGAAGATCTTGTCTGAGAAAGTTTTGTCAGGACGACTAAAAAATTCTATTTTTTCGCCAATCTCACCGTGTTCCACAAAAGCATCGCAATTGTCACTGGCCCTACGCCTCCCGGAACAGGAGTAATATACGAGGCTTTTTTCGAGACACTCCCAAAATCAACATCACCGAAAATTTTCTTTCCGACATGGTTGACGCCGACGTCAATCACAATCGCCCCTCTCTTGACCATATTGGCCCGAATCAAATTTCTTTTCCCGGCAGCAACGACAAGAATGTCCGCCTGGCGCGTGAAAGCGGCCAAGTTCTTCGTATGGCGGTGGCAGACAGTGACAGTCGCTCCGCGGTTCAAGAGCAATTGGGCGACTGGCTTCCCAACGATATTTGAGCGTCCGACAACGATGGCGTGCTTGCCCTCAATTTTCACTTTATATTCTTCAAGAAGCCTCACGATTCCAAAAGGCGTGGCCGGGGCAACAATTGAATATTCCTCATTGGCCTGCACGAACTTGCCAAAATTTTCCGGGTGGAGGCAGTCAGCGTCTTTTTTGGGATCAATACTTTCGATAATTTTGGTCTTGTTGATATGTTTCGGAAGTGGAAGTTGGACCATAATAGCGGAAACGTTTTTGTCTTTATTCAACTTATTTATAATCGCCAGAAGTTTTTTCTCGGAAGTATCGGCGGGAAGCCTCAAGGTTTTTGATATAATCCCCGCTTCTTCGCAAAATATGCCTTTTCGCCGGACATAAATCGAAGACGCCGGATCGCTTCCGACCAAAACCATTGCCAAAACAGGCTTCTTTTTTCGGCGCGAAACCTGCTTTTTGAGATCCCGGATAATTTTTCCGGCCAGCTTTTTGCCGTCGAGGAGAGCCATATTTATGAGTCTGAAAAAGGTGTTATGTATTAGTATCTTTCCTCGAAGCCAATCTTTCGATTATTTGTTTTGCTTTCACTAACTGTCGTTTAAGATCATTTCGTTCTTCTTTCAAAAGCGCAATTTCGCTTTCCGCCCGATCTTGAGATTGCGCATCAATGTCAGTTTGCTCCATTAATTCGCATATTTTTTTCAACATAAACAATTCTGTTTCGGTTGAATTTTTGCGCTTGAAAAGCATTTTTTGGTCGACTTCTCCGTTTTCTATCATTTCCACAACTTGCGCAATACTGCCGAACTCCACAGTTTTTTGGATTTCAGACTTTTGTTTTTCATATTCCCTATGTCTTCGAATCGGGGCCAGCTCAATAATTTTTCCGGTTTCTGCTTTATTCATAAATTTGATGCGGATATTTTTTGAAAATAAAAGTTGATTATGATAAGATTGTATTAAATATTTCGCATTTAGGCAAATTATGAAAGAATCCGTTTTATACGAAAGATTAGGAAATAATAATGTCCGATGCAAAACCTGCAATCATTTCTGTCTAGTGGCGCCGGGGCATCGCGGAGTTTGCGGAGTGCGGGAGAATGTGGACGGAAAACTATACTTCCTCGCTTATGGAAGGGCTGTTGCGGCCAGCATTGATCCGGTGGAAAAAAAACCGCTTTATCATTTTTTGCCCGGTACATTCACCTTTTCCATCGCCACTGTCGGGTGCAATTTCCGCTGTGGGAACTGCCAGAATTGGCAAATTTCCCAATTTTCGAAAAGTCGGAAAGCAACCCGCGAGATGATCGCGGGAAGCGGAGAAAATCTTCCGCCGAAAGAAGTTGTCCGGCTGGCAAAGGAAAGCGGATGCCCGAGCATCTCCTATACCTACACCGAACCGACAATCTTTCTCGAATATGCCCTTGACACCATGAAGCTGGCCAGAAAAGCGGGGCTCAAAAATATCTGGGTTTCCAACGGTTTTATGAGCCCGGAAACTCTGGAGCTTGTGGCGCCCTATCTCGACGCCATAAACATAGACATCAAGTCCTTCGATGACAAATTCTACCTTGAAAATTGCGGAGCCCGGCTCAAGCCGGTTCTCGAAAACTGCAAGGAGATTGTGAAAAAAAAGATTTGGCTGGAGATTACAACCCTTATAATCCCAAAATTATCGGACGACAAAAAAATGCTTGAAAAAATTGCCAATTTCATCAGAAAAGAACTGGGTGATTTTGTTCCCTGGCACGTGAGCGCTTTTTCGGGAGCCATCTCCTGGAAACTCCAGCGCCTTTCCGAAACGCCAGTTGAAAAAGTGAAAGAAGCCTGTGAAATCGGAAAAAAAGCCGGACTCAAGCATGTTTATACGGGAAACATATGATTAGATATGCCGCCATTACCCCCCATCCGCCTATCATCATTCCGACTATCGGCCGGAGCAACTTGAATTTGTGCCGAAAGACCGTGAACGCGATGAAAGCGGCGGGAGAAAAATTCCGCTCCGTGAAAGCGGACACGATTGTGATTGTTTCGCCCCACGGACCGGTCCAATACGACAAGTTCATTATAAACTACTCCCCCACCCTTCGCGGCGATCTTTCCTCTTTCGGCGACCATAGAAAATTCATCTTCGAAAACGACCGCGAGCTCATTGACGAAATAGTAAAAAACTGCCGCTCATCCCACTTGCCGGTCGGCCTGGCGAGAGAATTGGAACTTGACCATGGCGCGCTGGTCCCCCTTCACTATCTGATCAGTGAAAAGGACGTAAGCTATAATCCGCGGCTTATCCATATGTCTTTTTCCATGTTGCCTTTTGACTATCATTTCCATTTCGGAGAAGTTTTGGGAAAAGTTCTCGAGAGCAGTCCCAAAATAGTTTCTTTCATTGCCAGCGGCGACTTGTCGCACCGGGTCACTTCCGACTCTCCGGCTGGCTATTCGCCCCAGGGAAGAATCTTCGACAGGACACTTGCTGATCTTATCCGGCGGAAAAATACCAAGGGGATTCTCAATCTTGATCCGTATCTTATTGAAGACGCCGGGGAATGCGGACTAAGGTCGATTATCATGCTTTTGGGGGCTCTGGAAAATTTGAGATGGGAGGTGAAATCCTTGAGCTACGAAGCGCCGTTCGGAGTCGGGTATATGGTTGTTAACTTGAATATTAAATAAAGATCAATTCATTTCAAAATGAACGAATACGCAAAATTAGCGCGAAGAGCGATAGAGAAATACATCAAGCACCGAAAAATTATCGATATTCCGGACAACTTGCCGCCGGAATTTTATGAGAAAAAAAATGGAGTTTTCGTGAGTATTCATAAAGGCAAAGAATTGCGGGGATGTATCGGCACATATCTCCCGGTCCACAAAAATCTGGCCGAAGAAATCGTTCTGAACGCCGTTACCGCTTGTTCTCAGGATAATCGTTTCTTTCCTGTGAGTCCGGAGGAATTGCCGAAATTATCCATCGAAGTCAGCATCTTGAGCGAGCCGGAAAAAATTGCAAATCCTGAAAGCCTTGACCCGAAAAAATACGGTGTTATTGTGAAAGCTCCTGACGGGCGGTGCGGATTGCTGCTGCCCGGCCTTGAAGCAATCGAAACTGCCTGGCAACAGATTTCCATCGCTTCCGAGAAGGCCGGCATAAATCTGGCGACCGAAAAGAAGCTGGACTTTTTCCGGTTTTTAGTCAAAAAATATTCCGAGGAATAAAAAATGAAAAAAGATTTTATCATACAAGTGGTTCCTCTCATTCGCCTGCCAATCGCGAGAACGCAGGTTTTTTCGTATTTGTTCCATGAACCAATCAAGCGCGGAAGTTTGGTAGAAGTTCCCTTTTTCAGCCGGGTAATTTTGGGAATTGCGCTGGAAAGCCGGAACGATTTTCCCCGAAAGGGAAATTTTGAGCTAAAGAAAGTGAAAAAAATAATCCGGGAAGGAATGGTTTCTAAAAAACAGATTGAACTGGCGAAAAGATTGGCTGACACCTACCTCTCTTCTCTTGGGACAGCCTTCAAGATGATGATTCCGAAAATAGCAAAAACAAAAAAGAGAGAAAGGGGTGGAACAACGAGACTGGAAAATCTGGAAAATAGCGGCTGGCCGAAAGAAATAGTGAAATCTAGAGACCAGGAATTCGCGCTCATCGGATCCAAAAAAGAAAGAGACCAGGTCGCTTTTTTGGCTATGGAAAAAATGCAGAAAAAAAAGAAGCAGTTTCTTTATCTTGCCTCGGAAATATTTTCCGCCGCCGCTCTCTTCGAAAAGCTCAAAAAATACTTTCCGGAAGAAGAAATTGCTTTGGTCCACGGGGCGATTTCAAAAGGAGAAATTTTCGAAGCCTGGGAAAAAGTCAAAAGCGGCAGCGCAAAAATAATCGTTGCCACAAAAATGGGCCTCTTTCTTCCTTTTCACGACTTGGGAGCGGTTTTTGTCGAGGAGTCGGCGGACATATCCCACAAACAGTGGGATATGAATCCGAGATATAATGCGGCGCAGGTAGCCAGGGCGCTGGCAGACATTCACAAGGCAAAAATAATATATTCAAATTCTGTCCCTTCGGTAGAAATATGGAAAAGAAAAAAGGAAGAAAGTTTAAAAATAATTGGCATTGGCGCAGAGAATCCGGCAAAGCCCAAAATCGAAGTATCAAATATTTTCAAGGAAAGGAAAGGGGTGGATTTTCCTATCGGGAAAGAATTGTATGGCTTGCTTTCAAATGCGATAGAAAAAAACAAGAAAGCGCTTCTCGTTGTGAATCGCAAAGGATTTTCAAGCTATTCGGTCTGTCGAAGTTGCAAAACGGTTTTGCGCTGTCCGGACTGTGACCGGGCCCTGGTCTATTTCGAGGAAAAGGAAGAGTACCGATGCCTTCATTGCCGCCATAAAATTGATCTTTTGAGCGCCTGCCCAACATGCGGATCTTGCCAGTTTTCGCATCAGGGAGTAGGACTTCAAATCGTTGAAAAAAAAATCATGAGGCTTTTTCCTTCAGCGCGTGTTTTGCGTCTCGATTCAGGCGTTTCAAAATCAAAAAAGGAAAGTGTGAGAGTTTTGAAAGCCCTGGAAAATGGAGATTTCGATATTCTTGTTGGCACCCAGGTCGCCTTGAAATCCGGCAGCCTTTGCGAATTTGATCTGGTTTCTTTTCCCAGTTTCGACGACTTGGGAAGTATTTCTGATTTCAACTCGAGAGAATTGGTTTTTTCGCTGCTGGGACAGGCCGAAAGCCTGGCGAAAAGAGACGGAATTTTGCTTGTCCAAACAACTTATCCGGATAATTTCTTGCTCACATCGTTTCAAGAAAAAAATTACGAAATATTTTTTGATAAAGAATTGAAGGAAAGGAAGAAAACGTCCGCCCCTCCCTTTTCCAGGCTGGTGAAGATATTCTATCGCGAAAAAGACAAGAAAAAAATTGACGCCGAGTCCCAAAAAGTATTTAGCTTGCTTCATGCGCTTTCGGATAGTAATATTGATATAAGCGAGCCCTACGAGCCTTTTTCAGCGAAGAAAAGAGGCTGCTACTACAAAAACATATTGCTGAAAGCCAAGCCCGGCGCTGATATCAGAAAACTGCCTATTTTTCCGTTTCTGGGAGGGCTCAAAAAGGGCTGGGCTATTGATGTGGACCCGATATCAACGATTTAGAGCAACAAAGCGATGCTTAAAGTCCTAAAATATCCAGATGATTTTCTGCGCAAAAAGGCGCGGGAAGTCGAAGATTTCAAAAACCCCGATCTCCCGAGGCTGGTTTCCGATATGGTGAAAACAATGGAAGCGGAAAAAGGAATCGGTCTGGCTGCGCCGCAAGTGGGATCGGATCTTCGGATATGCGTTGTCCGGGTTGATGATACGGTCCACACTTTGATCAATCCGAAGATAAAATCTTCTTCCCGAAAAAAAGAAATTTTTGAAGAGGGCTGTCTCAGTTTCCCGGGAAAGTTTTTTCCGGTCGAGCGGCCGATAAAAGTGAAAATCAAAGCCAGGGATCTGAGCGGGGAAAAAATAAAAATCAAAGCCAACGGCCTCCTGGCGCGCGTTCTTCAGCATGAGATCGACCATCTTGACGGAATTTTGGTTATTGACAGAGCAATAAAGTAATATCTCTACGAACTACAAAAAGACTGTGCCATGAATCCACAAGAAACAAAAATTGTTTTTTTCGGCACACCGAAATTTGCGGCGGAGATTTTGCAAACATTGATCGAAAGTAAATACAATATTTCCGCTGTTTTCACTCAGCCGGATAAAAAATTTGGAAGGTCGCAAGAAATGAAAAAGTCAGCTGCTAAGGAATTGGCCGAAAAAAAGTCCATTCCCGTTTTTGAGCCGCAAAATTTGGAACGCGGAAAGGCAAAAGATGAAATATCCCAAATGCGCCCGGATCTTATTGTTGTCGCCGCTTATGGAAAAATTCTTCCCAAGGGTATTCTTGAAATTCCAAAATTCGGCGCCATAAACATCCATGCTTCCCTCCTCCCAAAGTTCCGCGGAGCCTCTCCTGTCCAGGAAGCGATACTTTCTGGTGAAAAAAAGACGGGCATAACGCTGATGCTGATGAACGAAAAGATGGACAGCGGAGAAATCATAAACCAGGAAGAAATTGGGATTGAAGCCGATGAAAATACGCTCTCCTTGACCGAGAAACTGGCCCGGGCAGGGGGAAAGATTTTGGTCGAGACTCTCCCTCTCTGGATCGGCGGAGCAATCAAAGGAACCCGGCAAAATGAAAAAGAAGCCGCTTATTGCCGGACGGTCAAAAAAGAAGACGGAAAAATCAACTGGAACGATCCGGCAGAAAAAATTTTCAGGAAATGGCGAGCTTATTTTCGCTGGCCGGGAATATTCACTTTCCTTCCGATGAAAAATGGCAAAAAAAGGCTTAAACTCGTGGAAATAGGATTGGCGGAAGAAAAGATCATTGGAGAAATTCCGGGAAAAGTGGTAAAATACAACAGCAAAATAGCCGTTCAGACGGGAAAGGGGTTTATAATATTGGAAAAGATACAGCTTGAAGGAAAAAAAATAACGGACGCGGAAGATTTTGCCAAAGGAAACAAGGAATTTTTAAACAGCGTTTTAGTTTAGGAAAATCAAAACAAAATGAAAAATAATCCGATATTTCAACCAAAAAATCAGAACAAGGTATTCTTTCTGGGATTCGTTTTGATCTTGGCAGTTGTGGCCTGGTCTCTCGCCCGCCCGATTATTTTCAAAAATTCAGAGAAAGAAAAAGAAGACACAAAAATCAACGAAGAAATTCTCAGGGCTCCGACGATTACCATAAAAGATTTTTCTGATCAGGCTGGCATCAATGAAAAAATATTCATCGTTGACCTGCGGAGCGCCGATGAATTTTCAAAGGGCCACATAGCTGGAGCGGTGAATTTGCCGTTCGGGAAAGACCTCGAAAGGCAGTTTGGCCTCCTTGGAGCGGAAAAAACAGCCTCCATAATCACACTTAATGAAGGAAATGATGTTTTTGAGACCGCCAAAATTGTGAACAATCTCATTTCAGCCGGCTTTATAAACGCAAAATACCTTAGAGGAGGAATAGCAGACTGGCGAAGCGAGGGATATACTTTAGTTTCGGAGGGGAAATCCCCGGGAGACGAGAATAAGATCAAAAAAATCACTGTTGAAAAAATTGCCAGCGACCTCGCGGGAGGAGACGAGCTTATTCAGTTTGTTGATCTAAGGGAAAAAGAAAAATTCGACTCCGGCCATGTCCCCAAAGCGACCAATCTCCCCCTTTCTCTTCTTGAGCAGGACCAGAAAACAATTTCTTCCGGAAAAAAAATTATAATTTACGGCGAAAATGAGCAGGACGCCAACAAAGCGGCAGTGATCCTTTTTGACCTCAACTTCTTCAATGTTTTTGTGATGGACGGAGGCCTCGACGCCTGGAAAAAAGCGGGCGGTAAAATCGAATAAGAATTTGGCTCTCAAAAAAATATTTCCTGTTGTTCTGCTTCAAAAAGACGCCCCCCCAGGGGCGTCTCTATTTTTGGAACGGTATAGCTTATTTCACCACCGCCAAAATATCCTCGTTCTTCACTAACAGATATTCGGTTTCCCCGACTTTTATTTCATTTCCGGAATATTTCGAATAAATCACTTTTTGTCCCGGTTTGACCCGTATTTTTTTGTCCGTTCCGACAGCGACAACCAGGCCTTCCTGCGGCTTTTCTTCGCTGGTGTCCGGGAGAACGATGCCGGAGGCGGTTTTTTGGTCAGCCTTTGCCGGTTCAATGAGGACATTTTCGCCCAAAGGCTCGATGTTGGATTTTTTCGCCATATTTTTTGAAAAAATAAATTAACTTTTTGGTATGCGAACTTAAATAATTCTTTTTTTGACAAGATCGTCTATTCTTGCGTCGGGCTGAATTTCATCCGTTTTATTTTTTGCAATGAAAAAAAAATAGATTATCTCAAGAATGCCAAGAGTGTTCAGGACCAAAAGAGCGGCGAACCAAATCATTTCACTGCGCCGCGCCGACTTCCAAAGGGCAATGCCCTTCCAGAAAAGTGTCCAAATAATAAGCGGGATCAAAATCCAGTAGTTTTCAAGTATTGAACTCATTTTAAAATATTTTGCGATACAAATTAAACAGCGGGGTTGTATTCTTTGCCACCCCGGAAAAATATTCTCCCGGTCCTTTTTAGGCAGCTTCAACCTTGAAAACAATTGCTCCTTCTTTTGCCGGGCTTGGCACCTTAATTGCCACCTCTTCCCCGGGTTTTCCCTCGCTTATCGGCTCGTGGTTGAGCTGCATGGAATCCGCCGTGAGCTCAAACTCATTTTCTCCCTTCACAACTTTGAGCGGATCGCCGGCTTTGATTTTTTTTGCCAGCTTCACCACTGCCACCATTGCCTTGTCATAGTAGTGGATTACTTTTCCCACTTCTTGATCGGCCATATTTTTGTGGTTAATTTACCCCCACAACAATCCTGGCAAGTATCTTGATCATCCGACTTCAGATAGGCGAAATCGCTTCGCTTTCCGTTGATTATAAATTTGCGCGCTCTACCCGGATTGGTGTGGGGGTGTATTTCTAATACTAGCAAATCTCCTGATTTTTTTCAAGCTCTCGCAGTAAATCATCCAAAACCTAAGTTTCCTTCTATTCGATTTATCATTTAAAATCTAACCTTGGAGATAGCTAACAATTAAGGTTATCTCCAATGAAAATGAGCTTAAAGTCGAGGAAGGAACTG
>Ga0208958_1000300_pt1 | contig 60562 bp, 61 predicted proteins | sample RifOxyB1_FD_184032 | JGI IMG/M metagenome (GOLD analysis project Ga0208958, IMG submission 184032) | Soil microbial communities from Rifle, Colorado - Rifle Oxygen_injection B1 (SPAdes) | ecosystem: Environmental > Terrestrial > Deep subsurface > Rock core/Sediment | place: Rifle, Colorado...
CATTTCAAAAAATAAACTAAATGATAGTTTAAAAAAAGAAATCATTAGAACTTTTTTCCAAACAATTGACGACCTTAAAGGAACAAACGAGATAGAAACATTCTTTAAAAACTTCTTTAACAACGCAGAACTTGAAACTTACAGCAAACGCTTAGCAATTGCTTACTGGTTAAAAAAGAAAAGAAGTTACGAAAACATCAAAAACAACTTAAAGGTTTCCTCAGCCACAATTGCAACTGTAGAAAAATTACTTAATACGGAAGGATTTAAATTGGCCTTAAAAAAAATGGAGGCTGAAGAATGGGCAAATGTCTGGAGTGAAAAGATTAAAAAGTTTGTAAAATAGTATAATCATTTTATAGTTATGTCAGACACCAAAAATTTAGAATCCGATTTAACCAATACACTTGAAGGCAAATTTCACTGCCCTACTGATGGAACAAAAATTCAAATAAGTAATAATCTCTCTGTACAACTAGGTGCACCTTTGGATAAAAGGGGAAAATTTTACATTCCAAGTAACCCTTACGTTTATACCACCGATCAACTTTCATTACGAGACAAGGACCATCAATCCGCAGTAGTGCTTGAAAATGTTACGGTTATAATTGCACATGGTGTTAGACGAGACGAAGAGTGGGAATTTTTAAATGGACAACCAATTGCTGACACTGTTACTAAATATAATAAATGGGCTGATTTAAATAAAATGCCATGTATTGGAGCCGTTATTGCTTGTAATGAAGATCCATTATCTCTAGAGAGTGGAATACAAGTTTTTGAACTACCGAGAGAAGGCATAAATCCATTTATTATTCATGCTGTAGGTGAAGAAATTAATGCATCATGCTTTCGTTTGCCTGATGGTAAATTGTGGACAAAGATATCGACAGAAAACACAAGTCTATTAAATCTCGATGAGGCAATAATTCAAAGCAAAATTACAATACAATAGTTATTCTTAAATAACGAAGAACTGAACAATGTTTGGAGTGAAAAATAAAGAAACTAGCTACTAGACACTAGATACTAGTATAATAGCTTCATATGGCTAACAAATTTTACATTACGTGCGCAATCCCTTACACCAATAGCAGGCCCCATGTGGGACATTCTCTTGAATTTGTTCAAGGAGATGTAATTGCGAGATATCATAAACTATTAGGAGATGACGTTCTTCTTCTTTCTGGAGGAGATGAAAATGCATTAAAAAATGTCCAGGCCGCTGAGGCTGCAGGAGAACCAATTCAAGAATTTGTAGACAAAAACAATAATTTGTTTATCGAGTTAACCAAAAATTTAAACTGTAGCTTTGATGTCTGGCAAAAAGGAAGTGATCAAAAAAATCACTTTAGATCTTCTCAAAAACTCTGGGAACTTTGTGAGAAATCGGGTGATATTTACCAGAAGGAATATGAAGGTCTTTACTGTGTAGGTTGTGAAACTTTTTACACTCCAGAAGACCTAAATGAAGATGGTGAATGCTTAGAACACTTGGGCAAAAAACTTCAAAAGGTAAGCGAGAAAAACTATTTTTTTAAACTCTCAAAATACCAAGACAAATTAATTGATCTAATTAGCAGTGATAAATTAAAAATATATCCAGATGAACGCAAAAACGAGGTACTTTCATTCTTAAAAGAACCTTTGCAGGATATTTCAATTTCCAGGTCCAACGAGAGAGCAAAAAACTGGGGGGTTCCTGTACCAAACGACGATTCTCAAAAGATTTATGTTTGGTTCGATGCTTTAAATATCTATCAATCCGGTATTGGCTTTGGTTGGGACGAAGAAAAATACAAAAAATACTGGCCGGCAGATCTTCATTTAATAGGAAAAGGTATAACCAGATTTCATGCTGTTTACTGGCCTGCATTTTTAATATCAGCCGGGTTACCTTTACCTAAAGCTTTATTTGTTCATGGCTATTTTACTGTTAACGGACAAAAGATGAGCAAAACGTTAGGTAATGTGATTGATCCTAATGAATTAATTAAAAAATACGGCGTAGACGCACTCCGTTACTATTTCTTGGCTAAATTTTCGCCATTTACAGACGGAGACTTTTCGGAGGAAAGATTAAAAGATGTCTATAACGCAGATCTGGCAAACGGATTAGGCAACTTAGTTTCCAGAGTTACAAAACTTTGCGAAAAGGCGGAAATTGGAAATTTAATAAAAAAGGAAAAATTAGACAAAAAAATTTCAGATAATATAGAAGTTTTTAGGTTTGATAATGCTCTAGACACAGTTTGGCAAAAAATAAAATCCATTGATCAACAATTAAGTACTAATAAACCTTGGGAAATAAAGAATAACGATGAATTAATTAAAGTCATAAAACCAATTGCACAACAAATATTGGATCTCTCGTTTGATTTGACTCCATTTTTACCAGAAACTGCAGAAAAAATTAATAATATATTTACCAACAAAAAAATAACATCACACGAGCCTCTTTTCCCTAGAATATGAGGAGATACATACTTAAACACGAAAAACAGGTCCTAAGAGCCTTGGAAATTCTACCTGGGTTTTTTTCTTGGAACATGATTCTACTTCCCTACTGGGGAATATTTTTATTTCCTAATGCAATTGCTTATTTTATACTTCTTTTTAACATTTACTGGTTTTATCAATCTTTCTTGGTGGCAATCACTTCAATTGTTTCTCATACAAGAATCCAAGCATCTATTAAATATGATTGGATGGGAGATGTAAAAACTTTTAAAGATTCCAATAGAGTTAACCATCTTGTAATTATTCCTACTTACAAGGAACCTTTGCATATCCTAGAAAGAACAATTATGTCATTAATTAATCAAACCTTCCCAACCAAACAAATATCAGTAATTCTTGCCATGGAAGAAAAGGAGACAAAAGACGTCAGGGATTCTAAATTTCAAACATTAAACTCAAAGTATGGAGAAAATTTTAAAAATTTTATTCAAACAGTACACAAAATTAAACATGGGGAAGTTGCGGGAAAAGCATCAAATGAAAGACACGCCGCAGTGTGGTTTAAAAAAAATCTTATAGATACAGGTAAATATGATATTAACTATCTAACAGTTACAAGTTGTGACGCTGACCATAAATATCATCCAAACCATTTTGCCTATTTAGCCTTTAAATTTTTGGATAATCCAAAACGATATCGTACTTTTTGGCAACCGGCTGTAATGTTTTACAATAACATCTGGGAGATACCGGCCATAACCAGAGTCCCAAATACCCTAGGTTCGATCTGGAACTTATCCCAACTTTCAAGAAGGGACAGATTAATCAACGCTCAAAATTATTCTCTGTCGTTTAAACTCCTTGATGAAGTTAATTATTGGGATGCCGATAAAATTCCTGAGGATTGGGGAATATTTTTTAAAGCTTACTACAAAGTTGGAGGTGGACTTGAAGTTGAACCAATATATCTTCCCCTTCATGCTGATGCTGCACAATCCTCATCGCCATGGAAAACAATTAAAAACCAATATGAACAATACAAGCGCTGGGCTTGGGGCGCTTCTGATGATTCATGGATTATTAGAAACTATCTATTAGATACAAAAATTCCATTTTGGGACAAAACAACTAGGCTCCTTCATGTTCTTTGGTCACACTTTATGTGGCCAGTTAATTGGTTTTTAATTACAATTGGGTTAACCCTTCCAACCTTACTTAATCCTGCGTTTGGTAGGACAACCTTGGGCTTTATGGTTCCAAAGCTTTCATCATACATTCTAACTCTTTCACTTTTCTTCTTGTTATCTTTAATTTTTATAGACAATATTTATAAACCCAAGAGGCCAGAAAATCTATCTGTCTGGAGATCAATTCTTTTCCCATTTGAATTTATTTTGATGCCTATAGCAGGTTTTTTCTTTTCAGCCCTTCCAGGTCTTGATGCACACACCCGTTTAATGCTTGGAAAATATATTCAGTATAAGGTAACTGAGAAAGTGTAGTTTATTTCGATTTAGTAGCAAAATGTTAGGCAAAACTCAGATTATGCCAAATATGTAGTAGGCCGAGAGAATATCGCTCCAGATGAGGTTTCCCGAAGTAGTACTTCCATTGCAGCACGCATAACAAAACCACTATCTTTTACCACTTTATTTTTTAAAGCTGATAACCTTGAATCAGTATCGGCACCTTCTAAGTGTTTATCTTTAATGATATGAAAACCGCTCCAATCGTTTAAAAATCTTTCAATGACTCGATTAAAAAACAGGGTGTCTTCAGAAAATAACGAAAGTGCCTCTAAAAGAAGTTTACGATTTTCAATATTTGAATTTGGTGGAAACGATGGCTGAAAGTACATCATCAGATCTTTTACATTTGCTGATCCACCATTAAAATGCCTCCACATATATTTTGCATGCTCCAAGTCTTTGATTTTGGGCATATAACACCCCTCAGCTGGATTTACAGCTTTTTCACCATGACAAGAACGGAAATCAGGAGCCAGACCGTATTTCTTAGCTAGTCTTGGAATTACCCGATTAGCTTTAGTCATTAATTTTTTTAACTCATCGTCACTTGGACCATGTTCTCCTTTATAAATTATTCCCCAATCAAGATCATGACTGTCAGCTCCAGACATGACATTACGAATAACACCCCCACCATTTACGGCACTCCCCTGCAGAACTATACATTCCACAAATTCAAATCCTTTAAGTTTGTCATGCAATTCTTCTGTTAATGCAACGACTTTTGGTGAAACAACAAATTCACTTGTAACTAAATTATCAATGAGTCTGTCTACACCCAAATCCCTTTCATGCTCTCTCACTACAGCTTTTATTTCATCTAGTGGGAGATTGGAACCTAATTGTTGATAGATTTTACTTCTACGAATAAGCCTTGATAGATCCGCCTGCCAATTAGTTATCCTACTGTCAAGAGATGTCTGTTCATGAACAACGTGTCTGAATTCTGAAGAGTTTGTGACAGTATCAATCATTGTAGTAATTAGAATTGATTTTTATAGTACTCGATGGTTTTTTGGAGTCCTTCTGTAAGTTTTACTTTTGGTTCCCAGTTTAGAACGTCTCTAGCTTTTGTTATATCTGGACATCTTTGCATGGGGTCGTCAGGCCTAAATGATCCTGAGAATGTTACTTTTGATTTGGAATTTAACAATTCAATAATTTTTTCTGCAAGTTCTTTTATTTTATATTCTTCAGGGTTTCCTAAATTAAATATTTGTCCTTTTGTCTCTTCGGTAAACATTGCCTTTTTAATTCCATCTACCAAGTCTGTAACATAACAAAATGATCTTGTTTGGCTTCCATCTCCGTCAATTTTTATATCCTCTCCACTTATTGCCCAGTTTATAAAATTACTTACTACCCTACCGTCATCTTTTTGCATATTAGGCCCATATGTATTAAAAATTCTAACAATTCTGACATCTATTCCGTGTTTTTGTAAAAATACATAAGTTGCAGCTTCTGCAAATCTTTTTGACTCATCATAACAACTTCTTGGTCCGAAACTATTTGCATTTCCCCAATATGTTTCTTTCTGGGGGTGTTCAAGTGGATCTCCATAAATTTCCGAGGTTGAAGCAATTAATACTTTTGCTTTGGTTTCTTTTGCAAGATTTAAAATATTAAGTGTTCCTAGAGAATTAACCAAAAGAGTTTCTTCAGGAAGATTCTGATAATCAACAGGTGAAGCCGGTGAGGCAAGGTGAAAAATATAGTCAACCGAAAGATTTGTAAGTTGTTCACTAGGCTTGATTACATCTAACTCTAAAAATTCAAAACTTGGATCAGAGGTTAAACCCTCTATATTTTTTCTATTTCCAGTAACCAAATTGTCTAAACAGATAACACCATAGCCACCATCAAGAAGGGATTTACACAAGTGAGAACCTATAAACCCCGCCCCACCTGTTACTAACACTTTTTGCATATGTTAGAATTATAACAGCATGGGGCCTGTAGATAAACTAAAAAAAATAATTGCAAAAATTGATACCCCTCTTTGGTTAGAAATATTATTTGGAATTCTATTTTTGCTCCGTATTCCATCTTTTTTTGAGCCTTATTACTACGGCGACGAGATGATTTATTTAACTTTAGGAGAAGGAATCAGACAAGGGATACCCCTTTATTCAGGACTACATGACAATAAACCCCCACTTCTTTACTTAGCGGCCGCAATTTCGGGAAATCTGTTCTGGTTTAAAGCCCTTTTAGCGCTTTGGAGTTTGGTTACCGTTTACGGATTCTGGAAACTGGTTAATGTACTTTTTCCCAAAAAGGAATCTTTGCATAAAGTATCAACTATTTTGTTTGGACTATTAACTACATTACCTTTGCTGGAAGGTAATACTGTTAATGCTGAATTATTTATGATCGGCCCTATAATCTTTGCTTTTTGGATACTTCTCTCAAAAGCGAACAACTTTAAAAACTTACTGATTTCCGGTGCACTTTTTTCGGTTGCCGCCCTTTTTAAGATTCCTGCAGCTTTTGATATCTTGGGAATTGTCGTCTTTTGGTTAATATTTATTAAAAGAGGCGAAAAGGTTCACTTTAGTGATATTAAAGAATTTATTGTCAAATGTTTTTACCTTTTCTTAGGGTTTATTATTCCTATCGGCCTTACATTTATCTGGTATTATTTTGCGGGTAGTTTTAAAGAATATTTGATTGCTGCATATCTACAGAATTTTGGCTATGTCTCAAGTTGGCAAAGAAGTGGGGTTCAGGCTTCATTTTTGGTTAAAAATGGACCTTTATTGATAAGGGCTGGTATCATGTTTTTGGGATTCGGAATCTTGTGGTTTTTCAAAAAGAAACTTTCCAAAAACTTTATCTTGGTATCTACCTGGCTACTTGCAACTTTATTTGCTGTTACACTTTCAGAAAGACCCTACCCACATTATCTTGTTCAGTCAATTGCCCCTATTTCAATACTCTTAGGCATACTTATTTCAAACAAAACCATTGAGCAGAGTTTGACTGTTATTCCTTTAACACTGACTTTTTTTGTACCTTTTTACTATAAATTCTGGTATTATCCGACATCAACTTATTATCAGAGATTTATTAACTTTGCCTTAGGAAAAGTTGATAGACAAGAATATTTTAACAGTTTCTCGCCAAACCTTAATACAAATTATGAAATTGCAAACTTTTTAGCTAAATCTGCTCAAAAAGATGATCGGGTTTTTGTTTGGGGCAATGATTCTTCTGCAATTTATTCACTTTCCAAAAGGCTACCTCCTACTAAATATGTGGCTGATTACCACATTAAAGACTTCTCTTCGTATGAAGAAACAATCAAGATGCTTAACCAAGAAAACCCCAAGTTTATTGTGGTAACTCTAAATTCTTTTTCCTTTCCTAAGCTTAGTGAATTCTTAAGTCAAAAGTATTATATAATATCCGAGATTGATTCTTCCCAAATATGGCTATATATCAAAAAATAATTATTGACCCCAGATTTGAAAAGTTGCCTCTCAAGAAACTTATAGTTGCCTCTTTTGTTCTTAACCTGGTAATAATTATTATTGGGTTATTGGCTCGATTTATACTTCCGCCGGAAATTCCTTTACTTTTCGGTCTACCTCAAACAACGGAGCAACTTACTCCCTCAATCTATATTATTCTTCCATCAATAATAGCTTTAATTATCTCTTTTTTGAATTCATTAATTGCAATAAACTTGGATGGACAATATATTAAAAAAACCCTAGCTTTTTCAACTGTCCTAATAACCATCCTATCGATAATTGCAACGTTTAAAATAATTTTTTTGGTAGGCTCAATCTGAAATTAGAATCGGAAAAAAATAATGGAGAAAATAATTAACCTTGTAGCCTATCCCCTTCTTCTATCTGCTATCGTTTCATATTTTATAACCCCCGTTGTTATCAAATATGCCAAAAGACTAAAAATTATTGACGACCCAAGAAAAAACACTCATCCTAAGGTAATTCACACAGAACCTATTGCAAGAGGTGGAGGAATCCCTATATTTTTTTCAATCCTAATAGCTTCACTTTTTTTCATCCCTGTGGATAAACACATAGTTGCGATTCTTTTGGGGGCATTTGTAATTTTTCTAATGGGATTTTTCGACGATAGATATAATCTAAATCCCTACTTAAGATTATTATTAGGAGGGATCGGAGCCTTAATTCCAATACTTTCTGGAATCGGTATTAATTTTCTGACCAACCCTTTTGGAGGAATTATTGATCTTTCAAATCCTCTAGTTTCAGATTGTTTTGCTCTAATCTGGATCTTGTTCATGATGAACATGCTTAATATGGGAGCTAAAGGCATTGATGGACAGTTATCAGGAGTTACTATTATATCTGCGATAACAATCACGGCCCTTTCCTTTACTTACTCTGCAGACATTACTCAATGGCCAGTAATTATCTTAACTTCAATTACCGCCGGAGCCTTCTTTGGTTTTTTCCCATGGCATAAATTCCCCCAAAAGATTATGCCTGGTTATGGAGGAGCAACACTCGCAGGATATATGCTTGCTGTCGCCTCAATTCTTTCTACAACAAAGGTGGGGACATTAATTGTGGTACTTGGAATTCCCCTGATTGATACTGGTTACACAATTTTAAGAAGGGTTATTACTGGAAAATCTCCTGTTTGGGGAGATCGTGGACACCTACACCACAGGCTTCTTGATTTAGGCCTGACTAAAAGGCAAGTTTCCCAAGTTTATTGGTCAACAACCGCAATCTTGGGGATACTGGCCTTAAATTTGAATAGCGCATATAAGTTATATACAATCATAGGTGTTGCTTTTGTCTTGGGAGGAATAATACTATGGTTAACCTATCGCTCCAAATAATTCGCGTTGCAAGACCAATTCATTGGATTAAAAATTTTGCACTCTTTGGGGCATTACTTTTAACAGGTACTTTATTTGAAAAAGGTCTTTTTAAGGATGTACTTCTAGCCTTTATTTCCTTCTCTTTTGCCACCTCAGCAACATATATCTTCAATGACATCATGGATCTTAAGGCCGACAGACTTCACCCTGTAAAAAAAGATAGGCCTATTGCTTCAGGTAAACTACCTATCTTTTTGGCGGTTTTGGAATTGTCAGTTTTTGTTTTTTTGGCATTAATAGTAGCTTCATCATTAAACAATTTACTTTTCACCTTAATCCTATTCTATTTAGGCATTCAAATGTTTTATAGTTTGGGTCTTAAGAATATTCATGTTGTTGATATTTTAATTATCGCTACAGGATTCATTTTGCGTGTTTACGCAGGAGCCTTTGTCATCAATGCCCATCTATCGGTTTGGTTTTTACTCTGTGTTATTTCTGCCTCTCTTTTCTTAGCTGCAGGCAAAAGAAGGGCAGAAATTAATCTTTTGGAAGCAGTTGATGGAGGAACAAGGAAGAGTCTTACTAAATACTCCAAAGAGCTTCTGAATAGCTATGTAACCATGTTTGGTAGTGCAACTTGGATGAGTTGGAGTTTATATACTTTTTTTGAAAGTCCAAAAGCTGCACTTCCCTTTTGGCTAGTACTTGCGGAGCTGTCTCGAGCAACAACAATAGACAAATTAATGATGTTAACCATACCGGTTGTTATTTTTGGAATCATGAGATATGAAGCTTTAATTTTTGAAGGCAAATCAGAAGCTCCCGAAAAACTTCTTCTAACTGATAGGGCTCTTCTAATTGCGGTTGGTCTTTGGATCACCCTTGTCTATTGGATTCTTTATTCTGGGATCTCAGTTACAGGAATATAAAGTTTCGTTACAAATTCTGAAGACACCCAACCTTCGACTTCAGCAACCTTAATTTTATACCAACTACCATTTTCTCCTTCTTCTATAACATCATATTCTTCATCAGGCTTGACTTGAGCAACCTCAGGAAAACCTACACTTGCACCACTTCTAACTCTTAAAAAACCAGCATCAGTTTTGTTTATTTTAATTCTCTTCCCAATTTTCGTTGCCGACAGCACTGGAGAAGGGGTTGCCTCTGTTTCACTATTTTTTGCCAGCTTTACAAACGCTGTCAATTTATAACCCTTGTAAACTCTTATCGGAAGCTGTTTCTTTAAGTATTTATCGGCAACAACCAGTAAATCATGATCTCCACCAGGAACAGCTATTCTTAATGGTGTATAACCGTAAACTTTATCGTCAATTAATACCTGAGCGTTGTCGGGCACCGAAACAACGGTAACAAAAGAATCTCCAATTCCAACTTTCTCAAATGAAACTATTACTCCGCTTGAGTTTTCCTCATTTTCTCTAAAGGTTTTCATTATTATTGTTTTGATGCCTGAAACTAAATTTACTTTTGTTTCATAATCGTCAAAAATTTGTCCATTGTTGCTATCCGGTTTAATTTTTACCATTACTTCTTTTGGCGAAACCTCTGCTTCATATGGCGTTTTGCCTACTTCTTGATTATCTATTAAAACCGTAGCTACAGGATCAGATTCAATTAAAATTCCAGCTTTTTGAGGCTCAAAAAAATTTAAAAAGTATAAAATAGAAAGACCTATAAAAGAAATTCCTATTACTGACAGTGTAGTAGCTATTAGTTTTTTCTTCATTTGATTTACGTCAAGTGTATCAGAAAATAAAAACTCTTGACAAATTAAATAATTTATTAGGGACAAACAAATCGGATCTTGTGATACAATATAGGCTCGTTCACCTTAAATTGATTGAGCCTGATCCGGTGTGAGAGTGGATATCAGACGGTCTGCAAAACCGTTTACATGGGTTCGAATCCCATCCGGATCTCAAACCACCAAAATTTGACTTTTGACCATTCCACATGTTAGAATAGCCACATCTCGCAAGATATTTGCGGGATTTTTTTTGACCCAGATTTTCTGGGAACATATGAAAAAATTTGTCCTACATTTGCCCAAATACCGCCTAGCTGTCCAATTTAGGTTTATAAAAAGGCGTAAATCTCCTATGGACGAACCCTTAATTCCAACTGTTAAAACCTTGAACCTAAAATATAGAGTCGGAGGCATAACGAGGAAGTTTTTTAGGCACCTTTTTGAACACAAAAAAGTTCGTGCCCTTTTAGGCACAAACCTAGCTATTATGCTTGCTGTAAGCTCATTTATGCCTAACTACACACTGGGTAATAATTCAGAAGTAGATTCAATTGCGATGGTTGATGGAACCGAGACACCTATAAAAACTGAGATTTCAATACAATATCCTGTTTCTAAATTGAAGATAAATCAAGGTTTTAAATTTTATCATCCTGGTATAGACTTGGATGGTGAAACAGGAGATACAATCAAACCTATTAAAAAAGGCAAGATCACTAGTGTTGATTATTCAAAATTTGCATACGGTAATTCAGTAATTGTTGATCATGGTGCAAACATAACTTCTCTCTATGCTCATTTGTCAAAAATTGATGTAAAAGAGGGCCAAGAAGTAACCACAGATACAAAACTTGGTGAAATGGGCTCGACAGGACGTTCAACTGGTTCTCATTTACATTTAGAAGTCAGAGACCATGGAATTCCAATTAATCCTTTATCAGTCCTTCCGAAATAAGTTTATCTTTTGCTAGCTTTAGCACATACCTCGAATCTGCAAAGGGTAACAATTTTTCTGCATTGTTTATGTCTACCCAAACATGATCAGCTTTATTTTCATTATTTATCACGTCCCCATCGTATTCTGTAATTAAATAAGCTGCCGTGTAATATAGATGGTTTGAAATAGTCATATGAAGGAAAGTGTCTAAATTAATCATTCCCTTTGGTCTTATTCCGCATTCTTCCAGTAATTCTCTCTTTACCGCCGTATTAAAACTCTCATCATCTTCAACTTTTCCACCCGGAACAATTTTATATCCAAAATATGCTTTCTCTGGATGTTTTCTGTCTTCGATTAAGATCTTGCCATCTTTAAATATCAAAAATATAACACCCAACTTTTCAGGTTTTCTTATTTCACCAATTTTTGAACTCATCGCTCAATAATTACATATAAGTTACCTATTTTCAAGTGAACGCCACAGGTACCATGAAGCAATAGTTCTATATGGTTTCCAGCGGTTTGAGTTTTTGATTTTTAAATTCTTCATTGCTTTTTGAATACCCAAGTCATCTTTTGGAAAAATATCAGGTCTTGCCAGAGAGAACATCAAAAACATCTCGGCAGTCCATCTACCTATTCCTTTAACAGCTACTAATTTATTTATAACCTCCTCATCCGAAAGTTTATTTAAAATTAAAATATTTAACTCCCCATTAGTTACTTTTGTTGCCAAGTCTCTGATATAACTTACTTTTTGCCAAGACAAACCACAATCTCTTAACTTTTGATCGTTTGTGCCTATAATATTCTCGGGAGTAATTTTCATCAATAGGTTTTTAACTCTAGTAAAAATTGTTTTTGCGGCCTTACCTGAAAGCTGTTGTGAACAAATTGCATCTACCAAATCTTCAAAATAATTTTGTTTTTTAATAGGTTTAATCGTGCAGTGTCCCCATTTTTTGATTAGTGGACCAATATATTTGTCCTTACTTAGTAATCTTTCAGCTTCTATCCAATTATTTTTCTTTTTCATTTAGTAATTTTTTTCCTAATGGAGATTTTGTTGAAACAATTGTAAAACCCGAAATAAGTACAGGATTATCAACTAAAAATATTTCTTGACCCTCATAATTCACGCAGATAGTTTCTCCTTTTTCTTCTATCTCTTTTTTCAAATTCAAAATTGATTCATATCTCTCCCTTGCTAAATCAGCTGCTCCCTGTGAATGATATCTGTCTCCTGCCTGAGAAGGTGAAAGTGCAGCAGATCGTGCAATTTCTTGGGCTGATTTTTTGGCATTTTTGTAACCTTTCTCAGCTTTTATAAATTCAATTTCAATAGCTTCTTGTAGTTGTTTTAATTTTAAACCCATGAAGAAATAATATATTTAAAATTACAAATTGTAAATTAATTTAATAATCCATCCCACCCATACCACCTTGAGGCATTGCTGGAGCTTGTTTTGGTTCAGGAATATCTGTAACCAAACCCTCTGTGGTAAGCACAGTCTTGGCAACTGAGGCGGCATTTTCAAGTGCTGACCTTGTAACTTTTACAGGATCAATTATTCCCATTTTAGTCATTGACCCAAATTCTCCAGTTAGGGCATTGTATCCAAAATCAACATCTTTATTACTTTCAATTTTCTTTAAAATTTCTAACTCATTATCTCCTGCATTTTTGGCTAGCCATTTAAGTGGTTCTTCCAAAGCTTCAAAAACGATATCTGCTCCCAACTTTTCATCACCGGTTAGTTTGATAGAAGATATAACTTTTCTTGCTCTAAGGAATGCTGTTTCTCCACCTGGAACTATTCCCTCTTCAACAGCTGCTTTTGTTGCCCCAACCGCATCCTTAACTCTTTCTTTTTTCTCGTTTAGTTCAATTTCGGTGGCCGCACCAACATTAATTTGGGCAACACCACCTGAAAGTTTTGCTAGTCTTTCCTGTAATTTTTCTTTATCAAAATCTGAGTCTGTTGATTTAATTTGGGATTTTAAAAGTTCCACTCTTTTATATATTAATTTCTTTTCTCCTTTTCCTCCAATTATTCTTGTATTATCTTTGTCTGACCATACTTTTTCAGCTTGACCTAAGTCAGTAACCTCAATTGATTCAAAAGATCTTCCAGTGTCCTCTGAAATTACAGTTCCACCCGTTAATACCGCAACATCCTCTAATGTTTCCTTTCTTCTATCACCAAACCCTGGAGCCTTGATTGCCAAAACATTAAATGTACCTCTTAATTTGTTAACAACTAAAGTAGCAAGAGCTTCTCCTTCAATTTCATCAGCAATAATTACCAAGTTTTTAGATACTTTTACAAATTTTTCCAAAAAGGGTAAAAGTTCTTGGATTGAAGAAATTTTCTTGTCAGTTAAAAGAATGTAAGGGTTTTCAATTTCAGATTCCATCTTAGCAGGATCACTAACGAAATAAGCTGATGCATAGCCTCTATCAAACTCCATTCCTTCTTTGTATTCAATATCAATTGTGAAACCTTTTCCTTCCTCTACTGTCACTACTCCGTCTCTTCCCACTTTATCAAGAGCTTCTGCAATCTTTGATCCAATTTCAGGATCTCCTGCAGAAATTGTTGCAACTTGGGTTATTTCTTCATTGTTTTTGATTGGTTTAGCTTGCTTTTTTAATTCTTCAACAACTTTTTCCACAGCTTTTTCAATTCCTTTTTTGAGTATCATTGGATTAGCTCCTTTATCAATTTTCTTCATTCCACTTGAAGTCATAATTTGAGCCAAAAGAGTCGAAGTAGTTGTACCATCTCCAGCATTGTCATTTGTTTTACTTGCGGCTTCCTTAACAAGTTGTGCACCCATATTCTCAAAAGGATCTGGAAGATCAATTTCCTTAGCAACTGAGACTCCATCATGAACTATGTTTGGTGCTCCCCATTTTTTGTCTAGTGCAATATTTCTACCCTTTGGTCCAAGTGTGGTTACAACAGCTTTTGCCACTAAATCAATTCCTATTAATAGGCTCTTTCTTGCCTCTTTACCAAATTTTAGTTGTTTTGCCATATATTAATATTCAACTTCCTCAATGGTTCGTTGATCCCCATTGATTGCCGCGACAGCCTTTCTATATCCCTCACCATTTGCCACTCCGGCAGTTACACGATCTAATGTTTTTAACTCTTGACCGGCAAGATGAGCTCTCATAGATTCCGCCGATGCACGACTGACAAATTCAATGGCTTCTTTAGGATCTTTTAATAAATTCTGAAATAATTCCATATTACTCTTCTGTTGCTAAAATATCTTCAAACTTAACAAATAAATACTCTTTGCCCTCAATTTTAACTTCATTTCCACCCCATTTTTTATATAGAACAACATCTCCAACTTTTGCTGGAGAATCTACCATGCAACAACTTTCTGATTTACAATCTGCACAAGTTGAAGGTCCCACTGCAACTACTTTTCCTTTTTGAGGTTTCTCACCAGCGTTTTCGGGTAAATAAATTCCAGAAGATGTTTTTACCTCTTTTTCTAAAGGTTCAATTAATAGATATCCCGCTGTTGGTTTCAAATTAAGTTTAGCCATATTTTTAAATTAGCATTTAAGAGTTACGAGTGCTATTTTATGTTGCTAAAAAATTCTTGTCAAGAGGAAAGTTTCCTTATTACAATTTTTCCCCAATTATTCGGATGAAACAAGGCACGTGTCGGAGTTACTATCTCTCTAGTTATTCTTCTGCTCATGTGTAAATACTGAATTTTAAAAGCAATTTTTTCTAAAAATGATAAGGCCGATAGCCTATTATCGGGAAATGAACTTACGTTTGAAATTTTTACTGCATTTGGCCAATAATTAAGAATCCACTTATTTTTCCAGAGTAACTTTTCATATGTCTTATTTTTATTCACAATCGGCGTAATTTGAGCCATCTCATGAGCAGTGTAAACATTTCTATCTATCTCTCTCCAAATAAGATCGTTCTCATCCATCCAAATATTTAAACAAAGTCTATTTTTTTCATTTTTATTTCTAGGAATTCTTAATTTGAATCCTGAAATCAGTAACAGCCCATAAACCAAAAGTCGTGATGTCCAAAGTGAATTACTCGTTGTGACAATCATTAAATCAATATCAGAGTTTTTAGACGCATTTTTCATAGCTAAAGCTCCTGTTATTCCTACAAACCTAATCATGGGAATTTTTGAAATTAATTTTGCGGCCTTTTTTGCAATTTTTAGTTTATTATTGGAATTCTTCTCGTTTTCTATGCGTCTTCGAATAATTTTTTCTTTTCCATCTAATAAATAGAAATTATTTTTATATATTACTCCTGTGTTCCCTTTAATATTTTCCCCACATTTCCACTTATACAATTCATCTTTCATTAATGGATAATCAAAAATGTTGTGGTAGATTACTGAGGCTTTTTCACTGAATTTTAATTCCATACTGTGATAATACCTGAATTACTCCACTAGAAACAGGTTCCAAGGCTTTAGATGGTTCTTTTCCAGAATTTACTATATTGATTGCATCTTCAAAATATTTATTTATTTGACTATTGATTCCTGTTGGACCGTCCCATGTTTTGCTTTGCAAAAACCATGTCTGTGCCGTTTTTGCTCCCGTAACAGTTGATCCAATTATTGGATGATCTGTTAAAAGAGACTCCATGTCTACCCTAGGATACGGTTCTCCAAACATTCTTACCTTTGAAGCGTTCTGATAAAAGGATTGCAAACTTTCTTTTTGAGAAATATATTTTAAAAATTCCCACGCATCAGTTTTCTTCTTTGATTTGGACCAAACTCCTTCAACCCAGTAAGAAGCGTAATTTACATCCGCTTCATTTGCAGAAGTTTTGGGTAATTGTGGAATAGGAACTGTTTTAAATCTCAAATTCGGATTCTGAAAACGAATTTCAAAAGCTCGCCACGATGGACCAAGGTACATTGCAGTTTTTCCAGCAGCAAAGGCAACCGTTGAGGAAGGAAGGGTTGCGTCCCACACGCCGTCTACTGACGAAAATATTGTATAAAATTCTAAAGCATCTTCTGCTAATTTACCTGTCGGGTGAGTTAAATCAACACCATTTTGAAGCATCATCAACCCCAAAATTTCTGGCCAGTGATCAACATTTTCCGTACGTCCTAACGACACACCTGATTGAACAATATTTAAGTTTTCATCTTTAACAGTTAATTCTCGAGCCACTTGTCTTAATTCGTTCCACGTGGTTGGTACACTTTTACCACTCTTTTCAAATATTTCTTCATTTATGTAAAGAGATAATCCATCATATTCCAAGGGAATACCAACAATTCCAGTTCCATATGTTAAATCTGAAACAGCCACTGGATAAAAAATAGTTGAAAATTCACCTGCTGAGTACACACTTGCAGGTACTTTGTCTAATTCACTCTTAAACATAGGTACCCATGTATTATGAATTCTAAAAATGTCAGGTCCTGTTCCTTTTGCTAGAGCATTTGTTAGTCTTTCTCTATAATCTTCTTTAGATTGTTTGATATATTTAACTTTAATTTTAGGATTTTTCGCCTCGTAATCCGAAATTAAGGATCTTACTGTGGCGTCATCTTCCCAAAGTCCCCACCATACAATTTCTCCCCCAGTAGACGTTGGTTTTGAAGATATTAATTTTTTGACTACAAAAAAAGCAACTGCAAGAAAAACCAAAACACCTAGTCCTATCAAGATAAATTTAATTGAAGATGACTTTTTAACTACTGGTGGCTGGCTTGTTTCCATATATAAATGGTATCATATCTCATGACAAAAAATCACGCCTATAAATTTAAATTAAATTGGGTTTGGATTTTCTCGTTTGTAATCATATTTTTTGTTGGAATCATTTCGATTCCCTTTATTAACAAAATATATCCTAACATCTATCTTGCTGAAATTTATATTGGCGATAAAACTAAAGATACAGCAATTAATGAAATTAAATCGAAAGATGTTCCATCAAAAATCACTCTAAATTTAAACGAAAATAAATATGAAATATTAACTTCAGAGGTTTTTTACTCAGTCGATTATCAAAAAAGTGTTGATAGAGCTTACAATTTTACAAACTCAGGAAACGTTTTTGAGGATTTAGCTACTAAGATTAAACTTATCTTTAAACCACAAAATTTTAGTTTGGTTATAAACATTGATGAGGATAAATTGCTTGAATCTGTTTTAATTACTTCATCAAAGTTGGGTACAAAACCCGTAGAACCTAGCGCAGAAATTAAAGATGGGCAATTAATTATTGATGCAGGTAATGATGGTGTTGAGGTTGACACAGATAAACTAACACAGGATATTAAAAATGGATTATCAAATCTTAACAGTGATGAGATTCTAATTAAATTAAAAGAAATTAATAGTTCTCTTTCTCCTTCTGAGGTTGAAGATTACAGATTATTTCTTTCCAAATTTTTAGGAAAAAGTTTAACTTTAACATTTGAATTTGAAAACTTTACTATTAATGATTCTGGTCTAATTCAATTTATTGACTCTAAGGGAAATTACCAAGATAAAAAAATAAAAGAGCAGATTCTTTTATTTTCCAAAAAAATAAATAGATATCCTCAAGATTCTGTTTTTATTGTAGAAAACGGAACGGTGACAGAATTTACTCCATCAAGAGATGGTATTACAGTAGATGAAGACACTTTAGTAGAAAACATTAAAGAACAACTCGAAATATTAAAGGTAAGCGATGACAAAAACAAAACAATTGAGGTTCCTGTTGTTAAACAACCAGCAAAAATTAGAAACGAAGATGTTAATAATTTAGGAATAAAAACTTTAATTGGTAAAGGTTATTCAACCTTTAAGGGGTCCATCTCTAATAGAATTTATAACATAAACCTTGCCCAGTCTAAATTTAAAGGCCTTTTGATTCCTCCAGGAGAAACAATTTCATTTAATAATGTTTTGGGTGATGTCTCAGCTTTTACTGGATACAAACAGGCCTATGTTATTATGGATGGAAAAACAGTATTAGGCGATGGCGGTGGTGTTTGTCAAGTGTCTACAACTCTTTTTAGGGCCTTACTTTCAGCCGGTCTACCTATCGTAGAGAGAAGGGCTCATGCCTATAGGGTTGGATATTATGAACAAGGGTTTCCTCCTGGTCTAGATGCAACAGTTTATTCACCAACAACAGATTTAAAATTTACAAATGATACTCCAGCACACATCTTGATCCAACCAAAAATTGATACTAACAATTTAAGTCTAGTTTTTGAAATATATGGTACAAATGATGGAAGAGTAGCTACCACCACAAAGCCTGTTATCACTTCTCAGACCGCTCCCCCAGCTGATTTATATGTTGATGATCCGACTATCCCGGCTGGAACAGTTAAACAAATTGAACACAAAGCTTGGGGGGCAAAAGTGATTTTTGACTATAACGTGGTAAGAAATGGCGAAACTTTAATAAACCAAAGATTTACTAGTAATTACAGATCTTGGGGAGCCGTCTTTTTAAGGGGTACTAAAATATAATAGGTAATGGATATAAATTTATTACTAAATACAATTACTATCCTTTTTGAAAAATTTGGATTTTTATTTATCTTTCTAGGTAGTTTAATTGAAATAACTCCATTGGGTTGGGCAGTGCCTGGTGGTGTAATACTTCTTATTGCTGGTTACCTTTCAAATGGAAATTCCAATTTACCCTTCATACCTATAATTCTCTATGGATCTTTGGGGGCCTGGATGGCTTTTGTCTTTGCCTACTTTCTTGGAAACAGATCGGGTATGTGGCTTGTAAAAAAATTACATCAGGAAAAAAATGCAGAGTTTGCCAAAAGAATGTTAAAAAGTAATGGACCAGCAATTTTGACAACATCAATGCTTGCTAATTTAACTAGATTTTGGATTTCATATATTGCAGGAGTGGAAAAATACAATTTTTTAAAATTTAATATATATGCCTATGTCGCTTCAGTTACTTGGGTTTCTTTAATGACTATATTAGGATTTTTAGCAGGATATGAAAAAGAAAACTTAAAAAGAATAATTGGAGGTGTTGGAATCTTAGCTTGGATATTTCTTGGTATTGCTATTTTTGTAATTATTAAGTCTATTAGACACGAATATCACCATTTCAAAAAAGATGTGCCGCACGACGAAAAAACGTAATCGGAGCTTTATAAAACAACACTATCTCCATCTTTCAATCTGTCTTTAATTTTTTTAACAACTACTTTATTTATAAACGAGATGTTTTTATATAACATTTGTAAATCTAAAGTTGCCCCCAATCTGACGTCATAAGCATGCTTTATTAAAAGTTTATATTCTTCATCTAAAGGTATATTTAACGATTTTTTCATAATTTGATCGTATTCTATAGCAAATTCTTTGTTTTCAAGTAGAACCAATATACGAGCACCGTATAGTGTAGATTTAGAAAAACCGGCTCGTGCATTTACCAAATCGTTTTCTCTCTCAGATAAAACTGCTGTATAAGCCCTAGATAGCTGGAAAGTAGCTTCTTCTAAAAGATCGATTAAAGTAATATTGGGAAGTTTCAAATTTTCAACAATTTTTTTTCCATATAGAGTTTTACCTTTGGCGATTAGTCCCCACATATATACCGCCTTTGGAAATGGAGTATCAAGATCATTAGTTAAAAACTCATCATAGTTAAATGGGTACAAATGAAGATCATTTATTGGATTTATTTGTTTTAACTCTGAGCGACTAATTTTTTTGTTTGGCATATACAGAATACCAACTTCATAATCACTATTCTTAACCCAATCTGTTCTTGCTTTTGAACCGTACAGAAATATTGATTCAGGTTTAACACGTCATTTATTTTTTTCAAAAGTATTTGAATATCAGCCGGTATCTTTACCATATTTTATAGTTTAACAGATTATGAAGATGGTTAAACTTATTGTAAAATACCGAATATGAAAATCATTATGGAAAATAGTAAAGCTATTAGTATAGCTGTTGATTACCTGTCATGGGGAAAGCTTATTTTTATGGCTACTGAAACTGTTTATATTGCAGCTGTTGATGCCACAAACCCCAAGGCCGTTTTAAAGCTAATTTCATTTAAAAATAGGCCCTTTGGAAAGCCTTTTTCTGTGGGAGTAACTAATATAAAAATGGCCGAAAAGTATGTCCTTCTAAACAAACAGGCAAAAAACTTATATGAAAGATTTTTACCAGGTCCAATTACAGTAGTCTCTAATGGGAAACATACTGTAGCCGCTGGTGTAGAAGCTGAGAATGGAACACTTGGGATTAGAATTCCTAATTATCCATTTTTTTTACAAGTAGCTAATAAATTTAATAAACCAATAACAACAACATCTGCAAACGCAAATTATCAAAGAAGACCTTATAAATTATCCGACATACTTGATAATATTTCAGACAAACAAAAAAAATTAATAGATCTAATGATAGATGCAGGTGAACTTCCATATAATGAACCTTCTACTGTAATAGATACAACCATAGACGAAGAACCCATTATCTTAAGACAAGGTGATATTAAACTTAAAAATAAAAATGAGATATTCTCAAGAAGCGAAGAAAATACAATGAATATTGCTAAAGAACTTTGGCAAAAATATGAAGATTTCAAAGATAAACGTGCAATTGTTTATGCTTTAGAAGGAGAAATGGGAGTAGGTAAAACAATATTTGTAAAAGGATTAGCAAAAGCAATGGGAATTACTGACAAAGTTACTTCCCCATCTTATGATTTATTAAATAGCTATGGCAAATTAAACCATATAGATACATGGAGAATGCTAAACCCCAACCAAGAATTAAAAGAGATTGTAACTAAGGAATTAATAAATGATAAAAGCATAATAGCTATTGAGTGGGCTGATAAGGCAAGAGACGAGATTAGAAAACATGCAGAGGATGCAATTATTGTTTGGGTAAAGATTAAATATGGAAAAAGAGAGAATGAAAGATTTATTAGTTGGGGAAATTTGTAACATCAAATCAAAAAAATGAATATTTTAGCTATAGACACCTCTTGTGATGAGACTGCTGTTGCAGTTACTCGGAACACGAAAGCATGTTCAAATGTTGTTTGGTCGCAGGCCTCACTGCACGCTAAGTTCGGTGGTGTCATGCCAAGCCTAGCTCAAAGGCAACACGAGGAACGAATTGATTACGTTTTAAATAAAGCACTGGGAAAGAAATATCAAAACTTAAAAAATATTGATGCTATTGCAGTAACAATTGGTCCGGGCCTTTCAATTGCCCTGGGAGTAGGTATAAACAAAGCTAAAGAGCTTGCAATTAAATACAAATTGCCTCTTATACCTATTAACCACGTTGAAGCTCATTTATTATCCCCCTTTGTAAACTCAGATACTAATATTCAATTCCCAGCACTTGGACTTGTATTATCAGGTGGAACAACAATGCTTTGTTTAATTAAGAATATTGGGAATTATGAAATACTGGCCGAAACTGGAGATGATGCCTTAGGAGAAGCTCTTGATAAAGCAGCTAGATTTTTAGGATTAGGCTATCCAGGTGGTGCTATTTTGGAAAAATTGGCCAAAGCCGGGAATCCAAAAAAATACAAACTACCCATACCACTTATTAATGACATTAATAAAAACAGGTTTAGTTACTCGGGACTGAAAACTGCTTTTGTTAGATTCTTTAACACAATTAAAAAACCCACAAAACAGGATATTTCAGATTTAGCCTCAACCTTTCAGGAGGTTGCATTCAAACATGTTGAAAATGTATTAGAATATCAAATTAATCATTCCTCTTTAACCTTCAAACATCTTTTACTAGGAGGAGGTGTAGCTAACAATATTGTACTTAAGAGTAAGCTTCGCAAATTACTAAAAAACTATAATATTTCTCTTTGTGTACCGAACAATAAAAAATTAAATGGGGACAATGCAGGCATGATTGGTGTTTGTGCATATCTTAAATATAATTCCTCAAATCTAGAACAATTTGTTAATTACGATTCTATTGACCGTAATCCAAAATTTAGGATTTGACAAGTTGTTTCGTGGTCACTGTATTTCTTTAAAAAACATATTTCTAAACGGTAAAAAGAAGGGAGTATTTCATCTTCACATTCTTACCAACAGATAAATACAAAAAGACATCCGCTGCACTTTTTTTAAATTATATTAAATTGACAATGTTTGATTTTAAAACTTATTCCTTTTTCGAATCTTTTCACTTAAATATATAATTTCTGTTATTGCCATTTCATTCGGAAGTTAATATTACTCTAACTACTTAGCTACTAATAACGAAGGCGTGTTAATAGAAATCTAAAACTTAAATATCACTTTCTCTCTAAATCTTTGGAAAAATTACAATCATTGCCCAGAAGACATTCAATACACACTTCTTTGGAGGGAGTTTCTTCACAAGTAGTAATTGCATAATTTCCTCCTACACTTTCTGTCCACAAGACTCTTTTATTTTCCCTCAAGTTTTCTTCTGCACTACTATCTTTGAAAACAAAATGCCTTTCTTTTTTTGGTACTCCTAAACGCATAGATCGTATATTACTCTCGCCCTCTGCAAAATACAAGTTTGGTGATACAATTGTAGGCATGGACAAAGTATATAATCACAAAGACCACGAAGATGAAATTTACAAACTTTGGGAAAAGTCGGGTTCATTTAAAGCCTCCAATGATGGTGAGCCTTACACAATTCTCATGCCTCCTCCAAATGCGAACGCTTCTCTTCATGCTGGACATGCGATGTATACAGTTGATGATATTTTAATAAGAAGAAAAAGAATGCAGGGCTATTCAGCTCTTTGGATTCCAGGAATGGATCATGCTGGTTTTGAAACCCAATATGTATATGAAAAAGAACTTGCTAAAGAGGGAAAATCTCGCATGGACTTTGATAGAGAAACACTTTACAAAAATATTTTTGATTTTGTTAAAAATAATTCTGGATTAATATTTTCTCAATTTAAACGTTTAGGTTTTTCGGCTGATTGGGATAGAAGTGTCTTTACTTTAGATGAAAATGTAACAAATCAAGTTTTTGAAACATTTAAGAAAATGGAGTCAGAGGGACTTGTTTATAGAGATAACTATATTGTTAATTATTGCACTCATTGTGGAACTTCTTTAGCTGAACTTGAGGTAAAGCATGTCGAAAGAATTGATTCTCTTTATTACATTAAATATCCATTAGTTAAAAGGGGTGGTTTTGTAGTAGTTGCAACAACAAGACCAGAACCAATTTTTGTAGATACTCATTTGGCTGTAAATCCTAAAAACAAGAAGAATAAACACCTAATAGGAAATAGGGTTTTAAACCCCTTAACGGATGTTGAAATGGAAATAATTGGAGATGAGTTTGTTGATCCAGAATTTGGAACAGGAATTGTCAAACTTACTCCAGCTCATGATGCTAATGATTATGCGGTTGCAAGAAAACACAATTTACCAATTGTTTCAGCTATAGATTGGTTTGGAAGAATTAAGGAAAATGGTGGTAAGTATGTAGGGATGAAAGTTAAGGCCGCACGAGAGGAAGTATTAAAAGATTTAGAAGAGAAGGACTTAGTTGACCATATTGATAAGAATTATAACCACAGCGTCCTTACTTGTTATAAATGCGGCCATGATCTTGAACCAATGACCACTCCTAATTGGTTTATTAAAGTAGAGGAACTAAAGAAAAAAGTAATTGAGGTTATAGAAAATGACAAGATAAAGTTCTATCCTAAAAAGTTCAAAAAACACATGCTTTTGTGGCTTGATATCATGCACGACTGGCCAATTTCTCGTCAAATAGTCTGGGGAATTAGAATTCCGGTTTGGTACGAAGTTAATGATAATTCCAACCTACAGGTTTCGTTTATTGACAAAGAAGGTAATAAAAAATTTGGAAACATTTCCGATTTTGATTTTGATGAAGTAGAAAAAGGGCTTCAATCAGTAATTGCTGGTGCTGATTCTAAATATCTTGTAAGCAACACTAAACCCAACGGAAAGTATTTACCAGAAACAGATACTTTCGACACATGGTTTTCTTCAGGCCAGTGGCCTGTTGTTACATTAAAAGATAATGAATTTAAATCGAGATTTCCAACTGACTTAATGGCAACACTTTCTGATATTTTGAAGTTTTGGGTATCAAGAATGATTCTCTTTTCAATTTACTTAAAAGATGAAATTCCATTTAAAGAAATTTATCTCTGGAGCATGGTCGCAGATTCAAAGGGGGTTAAGATGAGTAAGAGTAAAGGAAATGTAATAAATCCCATTGATTTGATTGATAAGTACGGCGCTGACGCACTTAGAATGTCTCTTCTTTATGGAACACCCGCTGGAAGCAAAGTAATTCTCTCAGACGACAAAGTAAGGTCAATGCGAAATTTTACCAACAAAATTTGGAATTTAGGTAGATATGTACAATTTTCATTTGAGGGTTTAAGTGAAACGTCTATTAATAGACCTGACAAATTGAACGGAGCTAATGAAAAATTACTTTTAGAATTAAGTAATCTTATTAAAAAAGTAGATACCTCATTTGATAAATATAATTTAAACACGGCTCTCGAAGCAGTTTACGAATTTAGCTGGCATGTGTTTGCTGACGTGTATATTGAAAAAACAAAAGAACAAATTAAGTCTAAGGATCTTTCTACCCTTTGGACCTTAAGATACACATACTTAACAATATTAAAATTACTACATCCTTTTGCTCCATTTATTACAGAGGCGGTATGGGAACAACTTAATAATTTAAGAGATCATAAGAATATAAATTTAATAACTTCTTCGTGGCCAAAATAAATCCCCTTGCTCCTTTTAATTAAGTATTCTAGTATCTTTAATATGGCAAGTCATAATTTTCAAAAAGATTTAGACTTTCTTTTATTTGCTACTTTTTCTATTTTAATATTACTTCTAACTATTTTTAATTTACAAAATTTAAATACAAAAAAAATTAGTAAGATACAGGTATTGGGTGCAGAAACCAATAATCTCTTTTGGGAAGAATTTATGTCCAAACACCCTACATATATAGAGGGTTGGGTTGAACTTGGAAGGATTGATAAGGTGGAGGAAATTGATCCGAATTTTTAAAAAACTAGATTTTCTTAAGAATTTTCAGCTGGTTTAGATTCCTCGGCGGTTTTAACTTCACCTTCAGCTAATACCTCTCCCTCAACTGGAACTTCACCTTCAGCTAATACCTCTCCCTCAACTGGAGCTGGAGCTTCTACAACCTCTTCCTTAATAGGAGGTTCAACTTTAACAACTATTGATTCAGGGTCTGTTTTAACTGTTACTTTCTTATCAACTTTAAGATCTTTAACGAAGATGGTCTGATCTACTTCAACCAATGAAGAAATATCAACCTCAATCTTTTCAGGAAGTTCTGTTGGAAGTGCTTCTACTTCAATTTCACTTAACTGATGTACAACAGTACCAATACTCTGTTTTTCGGCTGGAGACTCTCCAACTAATTCTACTGGAACCTTAGCAACGATTTTTTCAGTCAAATCAACTTGTCTAAAATCAATGTGTAAATAATCAGAAGTAACGGGATCAACTTGAAGGCCTGAAACCAAAACAGGTTTGTCGTTCAAGTGAATTATTTGAGTTTCTCCGGCTTTTTCAAAAACTTCCACAAATTCTTTATTATTAACAAAGACGGCCTCTGATTTTATTTTTTTACCAAAAATGTTTGCGGGTATTAAACCTTCTTTTCTTGATCTTTTTACCTTTCTTCCAAAAACATCTCTTTGGGAGGCCTTAAGTGAAAATTTTGCAGTTGTCATTTTTTTAAATTTATTTATGGCTTAACAAATAGTTTTAAATTAAAATCTTTAGCCAAGTCTGTATTATAGAGCGAAGGACCATCTCCCGTCAAGGCTAGGTCTTGATAAGATACTTTAACACTTAATGGATCCGCTTCTGCCCCTGATTGTTTTCGAATATTTATTCTGTATTCTCCTCCTTCGAAAAGTTTATCTGTGGGAGAATTCCAAACAATTTGAATTTTATTAATTACTCCGGGGGAAACTTCAAAATAAAAACCCAGATCTTTTCTACTTTCAAAATCTACAATGTCATAGTCTAAATTTGTATAAGATCCATCTGTTTGATAGGCTCTGACACCTTTAATGGTTACTCCTTGAGGTAAAATCAAACGGGCATAATTTTTATATATTCCTGAGGCCCCCAAAGATTGACCTGCAATATTTTGGTAATTAATAAAAAGTTCATGGTGTATTGAATTTTTAGAAAGGTTTAAACTTAATTCTTGGCTCCTTTTAATAAACAAGTTGGACTTGTTAACACCTAAGTTTGCATCAATTAAAGCATAACTATCCTCAAAACATCTTAAATTGCAATCTGTTTGCATTTTAATTTGTCCTGAATAATTTAGCCCCGTAATCGCCTCTTGTGAATTTAAATCATCAAGATAAATTTGTATGTGTCTTTCTTCTAAATTTTTGTAAATCTCCTTAAAAAAAGCTGTATATTTCCCTTTAGGTAAATTTTTCAACTCTTGTAACAAATTCCTCGAAAGTGAAGTCAAAAAACTTGCTTTTTTGATTGAACCAGCAAAAAACTCATTCTCTACTTCGCTTTGAGTTGTATCATATAAATTATCTGAGGTTATTGTTTTATTAAAATCTACTAAATTAATAGGGCCGGTAATCTTAAGTAAACTTTTAATTAAGTAAAGATCAATTGAAATAACCCCATCAACTTTTTGATCAATTTCTTTATCTATAAACCACTTTGCTTTTTCTGCAGAAATTTTAAAATCAGGATCCCAGTTGGAATCTCTAAAATACCAATTTGCTTCGCCCAAATATTTTCTAATAGGTTCAGGTGGATCAATATGTCCCTTTAATTGGCCATCAGCAGAATAAACGTCATTAACCACCATTTCTGTCATTCTACCTTTATCTAAAGTAATTAATGCAAAAGAGCCAATAAAGCCCCCCGTTGGACGAAGCTCCATGTTATTTTGAAAAAGTATTAAATATTTTTTTGATTTTTCCCAACCCAAAAGCTCTGAGGACCTTGACACAATCTTTTTGAGATAATAGATTTTTTGCTTAATATCGCTTATATTTACATTTTGGGAGACTAGAAATCCATTTATTTCTTTTCCTGCAACTCCTTGTTGTTCCTCAATATCACTTTGTAAAAAATTAATATCTGTATAAACTTTATCTAAATTGGCTGAAATTTTATCTGTATAGTCTTCTAAAACATAGATCTCACTACCTAAAATATTGTTTACTAAACCATTGGCGCTTGTAACTATTTCAATTGTATTTTTTACAATATTATTTACTTTCAAAATTAAATTTGATGATTCTATATAGAAGGTATTTCCAAAATTTATATTAACCACGCTTTTGGAAAGAAAACTAGAAAAATCTAAAATATCATTCGAAACCTCGGAGTTTTTAAATATAAATTTGGTTGATAAAAACAATGATCCAACTGAGGCTAGCAATAAAATTAAGGGTAATAGATAAATAGTTACTATAGCAACTAGAAAAAAAGTGATTCTTCTGGTTAATTTTTTCAAATTCCTTTTTTGAGGCTTTAAATCAGTTGACTTGGTGTTGTAACTCTGCACAGGCCTTAATATTTCATTATTAATTTCATTAATCTGAGAAATATTCCACTCCTTCTTGATATCTTGTATGGAAGATTTTAGTGATGGGTTTACTTCTCTTGTAACGTCGGGGGTAATTTCTGAAAAACTATTTACTTCTTTCTTAACGTCCACGTTTTCATTTTTTAATTTTAAATACTTAGAAACAAAAACCCTTGGTTTATCATAAAAACCATGAATTAAGAGTTTTTTTCCTGAGACACCAAATGAAAAATTATCTTTTACAATCTCACTTGCAAATTTGGATAGTGAAATGACATTAAAATTGTTATCACCAACAACAACTCTTTCACTCATTAAAGAATTTTTTATTAGTTTGTGTGAAAAGTAGTTTTCATTAAAATCAACTCCGCGTCCAAGAATCTCTGGAGCTAGAATGATCCCTAAGTTATTATTAACTTCCAAGAGATCATTTAATAATTTATTAACTTTTTCCAGATCCTCTGTTTTAACCTTATACGGAGATAATACTAAAATTTTACATTCAATGTTTTTAAGAATTTTTATTATCTCACTGCTTATTGGTAAATCGATAAGATTAAGAATTAAATAACTAAGTTTAGAGTAATCTACTTTCAAAAAATCGTCAAAAACCAAAACATCTACATATTTATCTGAAAATTTCTCTTTTAATTTATCTGATAAATAATTACTCTTCGAGTATAAACCAAGTATTGAATCGTAATCTTCCATTTATTAATCCTATCATACATAAGGTAAAATATTTGTTATATTTTCCGTAAGTAATTTAATTTGTTTTATAATTTATTTAATAATTTTCCCGTTGAAGATAGGTGGTTTTCCCGTTGAAGAGTAAGGTCTGTTATAAATTTACTTTTTGTTTTTGTCTAACTCTTGGTTAACAAGCAAGTCAGCTAAATGGTTTTTGTCACGAGAGTTCCAAATAAACTTAAGGGTTAAATTGTTTTCATAAATTAAAGATTTGATTTGTCCGCTTATAATTTTTAAATTCTCGTTTTTTATTTTATAAACACCATTAAGTTGTCTTTCTACTAATTGAGAATCTAAATTAATAGTTATTAAGTCATTTCTCCCTGATTTAATTAGATTTTTTATAATCCACTCAACTGCTAACTTAACTGACCAATATTCTGCTACATTATTTGTCTCAACACCTAAATATTTACTACCCTTAAAAATAACTTTTTTAGCTTTAGTTACAACAAATGCAGATGCAGCTGGTCCGGGATTACCTCTAGAACCACCGTCACAGTATATTATTAGATTATCTTTAACCATGAATCATATGATATTATTTTTGTCCCTTTTTAGAAAGTGACAAAACATATGTAAAAAGAAGTAGATTTTGTTGTAAGGTTAACCAGTAGTGGTCGGACAAACCAGTTAGAATAATTGCAATTAGCTGTCCGTTAATTGAAATGCTGAAAAAAAGATAAATAAAAGCAACTAAACCAATAATACCGGCTTCTGAAAAAACCAAAAGAAAAATGTTATGAACAGGTTGTAATTCCCAAGCATTTAAAAAGGAGCTAGTTACCTTTGGAATATTTGGAATAAAATTATTAAGCCCAACTCCAAAAAAGAAATTTTCTTTAATCATTTTCCAAGAAGCATTTATAAGCTCTAACCTGTGAGATATTGTTCTTTGAGTAAAATCAAAAAGATATAATGAAAATGAATACACTTTTGAAAATCGGATTAAGAGTAAAACAAATATTGAAAGATAAACATTTAGTGAATTCGTAAGAATTAAATTTATAAAAACCAAAGAAGCTAAAAACCAGAAGTATTTCTTCTTAAGCTTATTCTTAAAATTTATTAAAAATATTCCAAAAACTAGTAAAAACCCAGCAAAAGAATTTGGGTGTGAAAATGTTGAATAGCTAAAAGGCGCAACATTTGGATCAGAGAATAAAAAACTTCTTTCTCCTAACCAATAAAAAACTCCGCCCATCGAACCTTTGTTTATAAATTGCATAATTCCCAAAATACAAACAACACACATTGAGTAAGAAAGGGGCTTAAAAAAGTGCTTAAATGTATCAAGTTTTTTATTATTAACTAATACCACTCCTAAAAAAACCATCTCAATAATCTTTATCCATTTGTAAAAACTGGCCAACCGATAGCTGGATCCATAAATATTTACTCCAATAAACAAAAGGCTAACAACAAAAATAATAAAATTTCTTTTATTAAACTTGATATTTTTCAATCGAAAAACAGATATTATAAGTATTAAAAGAATAATTAAATCCGTTAAGTATATTGTTGGTGTTAAATAATCTATCTTAAAACCATAAACTGATGAGGAAAAGTTATTAAGATGTAATCCTAACTGGGTTGGGAGTAAAAAAGATAATAATGAAATTAAAGGTAACACTTATTTATGCTTTGACTGTTGCAGGTTTTACTACTAAAAACCTCTCGGGTTCTTCGCCCTGAGATTCAGTTAATACATCATCTCTTTTACTTAAGTGCATATGGATTATGCGTCTTTGCCCAGCCGTTAAATTATAAATTGGCTGAGGTTCTTTGGTTTCAATTGCTCTATCAGCAGATTGGTCAGCTAGATCAAAAAGTTTTTGTTCTTGTTTTTGCCTATAATCTCCAACATTAACTACTATCCTAACCCACTCTCCAGTTACACCCTTAACCATAATTCCTAAAACTGTTTGAATGGCATTTATGTTTTCTCCCCTGAACCCTATTAAAAGACCTGTCTCTTCTGAGGTTTCTAAATTAACCTCATATACTCCCTCTTCGTTTTCAGAAACTATTACCTTTACATTAACTCCTGCCAATAAAAAAAGTTCTTTGGCCAGCTTTTCAATTGTTTCCGTTATATCAACCATTTTTGTCATTGTTTTACGATTTTATCAAACCCAGCTTACGAATGAAAGGGGTAAGGCCTCCCCAGCCAGAAGACTTATATTGTTGGTACATTTGAAATACTGAAAATAGAAGCCAATAAAGAGCAAGTCCTGATGGGAACTTAATACCAAAAAGAATAGTCATTGCTGGAAAGGTATAAATCATTGATGATTGCATGGCAACAGCCATGTCATCGGCTCCTCCTTTGGTCCCTTCAGCAACCTTTTCTTCCTTTTTAACCAAAGGTAGTGTCATCTTGGCTGACAAAAACTGAAGAAGTCCTGCCAAAATTAGTATAGGACCTGGAATCGGAAAGGGTATTCCAGAAAAATGAAAAACGTCAGGAAATCTTACATCCATATATAAAAACTTGGTATTTAAAACTGTATCCTCAGCAAGTTTTAGAGGAGCATAAAGTACTGAATTTAATTTACTTATTGCATCGCCATTTTGAGATAGTGCCTGATTAAAAACATTAAAAAGCGCAATTAATATAACAATTTGTAAAATCTGAGGAAGACAACCCGCTGAAGGATTAATTCCTTTTTGTTTGTAAAGTTCTGTTTGTGCCGCCATTAAACCTTTTTGATCATTTTTGTATTTTTTCTTCAACTTTAATACTAATGGCTCTATTTCCTTAATTTTTTTCATAGATTCCATTGATTTTTTAGTTAGTGGATTTGTTATAAATCTAATCAATAAACTAAACCCAATAATTGCAAGTCCCATATTATGAAAGAGAAGGTTATAGAAAAAAATTAAACCGTTTGTTAAAGGTTGAATTAGAATCGGTGTAAATATTGTTTTTAAATCCATGTTATTTGCTCCAAGCGTTACATTTTAGCACTCTTTTAATCGCTAATAAACCACCGCGAATTATTCCCTTCTTTTCAATTACTTCCACCGCATATTCCGAGCATGTTGGTTTGAACCTACATCCTCCACCGGGAAACAGAAAGTTTAAAACGGGGGAGAGTGTTTTCTTATAAATTTTTAGTAATAATCTCATTGGTTTCCTTCTCAATTTGTTCTTTGGTTAATTTAGTAATCGCAGGCTTAATCAAAAAAACAACATCCAAGCCTTTATTTATTGACTTTATTTTCTGACTTAATAAGCTAGATATAATTCTTTTAATTTTATTTCTAATAACTGCCTTTTTAGATATTCTAGTTGAAATTATAAAACCAAAACGCGAAGAATCATTGTCTTTTCTTTCAAATACTTCTAATCCAAAAGATTTTGATTGAAAAAGTTTTCCGTCAATTTCTGCACGAGCAAAATTTACTTTACCTTTTAAACGATATCTTGAAGCAAGCATTAATTCAAATAATTTATATTAAGCATTAACAAGTCTTTTTCTGCCCTTAAGTATTCTTCTTTTAATAACCTTCCTTCCATCTTTGGAGGAATTTCTGGACATAAATCCAAATTTTTTAATCCTTTTTAGTTTATGGGGTTGATATGTTCTTTTCGTTGCCATGTGGTTATTGTAGCATAAAGAAAACTAATTCTCACCCTAGACTTTTTGGCCCTTTACAATTGTGGATAACTTTTTTACTATGTGGCTTGACTGTTTAAATAGTTAAATTGTAGCTTTTCTCCTGCCAGAAAGATTTATTCATGGATAAAAAAGATTACAACAAGCTTTGGAAGGACACATTAGAAATTTTACAAATTTCTGTATCTGATGCTACTTTTAAAACATATCTATCTCACACACATCTAATGGATATTAAAGAAATAGGAGATCGGGTAATTGCTCAAATAGGCTGTGAGTCTGTATTTATTAAACAACAAGTTGAACAACGCTATTTTGGTTTAATACAAGACACTTTAAATAAAGAATTAGAAAAACAAACAGATTTAACCTTTATTGTTAAACAACTTTCTGGAAATGAACATGAAGGTTTCGAAAAACCCTCACCACTCTTTGATCAACCAAAAATAAATCAAGAAGAAATAAATGAAGCCTTAAAAAGAGCGAATTTAAGGTTTGCTTTTACTTTTGATAAATTCGCGGTTTCAGGATCAAATCAACTTGCCCATGCAGCAGCTGAGGCCGTAGCACAAAATCCAGGAACAACATATAACCCATTATTTATTTATGGTGGGGTGGGGGTAGGTAAAAGCCATTTGATGCATGCAGTTGGACATGCAATGATATTTAAAAATACCGGCTCTAAAATCTTAGCTTGTACTGCCGAGGATTTCACTAATGATATTGTTGATGGAATTAGAAACAAAACAACAGCAGAAGTTCGTAAGAAATATAGAAAACTAGATGCATTATTTATTGATGATATTCAATTTATTGCGGGCAAGGATACAGCACAAGAAGAATTCTTTCATACCTTTAATGCGGTTACTTCAGCTGGGGGACAGGTCATTTTAACGTCAGACAGACCCCCTTCTGAAATATCTAAATTAGAAGATAGATTAAGAAGTAGGTTTGAAGCAGGACTTATTGTTGATGTAGCTCCTCCAGATTTTGAACTTCGAAGCGCAATTGTTCAAATTAAAGCAGAAGAAAGGGGAATATCACTAGGAAATGAACAGGTGGCATTAATTGCAGGTAATATTACTTCCGCCCGTGAAATCCAAGGCTTTTTAGTTCGTCTTTTCACCGAGATTAATTTTAAACATGTAAATCTAACAACTGAACTTATACAATCTCTCCTAGGAAAATCTGATGAGACCTTAGATGTTAAAATAAAAGTTAATCCTGATGATGTTATAAACTCGGTAGCCAAGTATTATTCGTTGGGAAAAAGACAACTATTAAGTGAATCTAGACAAAGGCCAATAGCCAGACCTAGACAGATCTTAATGTATATTCTAAAAATTCAAGTTGGATTACCTTACCAAGAAGTGGGAAGAATAATTGGAGGAAGGGATCATACTACAGTAATGCATGCTGTTAATAAGATTACTCAATTACTCTCAACCAATGTGGATATTCAAGAGGATATCAGGGGGATAAAAAATTCACTAAATGGATAACTTTGTAATTTCGTCCACTTATCCACAATTTATGATAATTTATACACATATTTATACACCGGCTTATCTCCCGTAATAAACAAGAAAATCAGAATTTGAGAATTAACTTTAATAACATATCCCCATCCCCTACTACTAGTACTACTAATTAAAATATGATATTACATAAGTACCATTTTTGAAGAAAAAAAATAATATTATGAAACTATCAATACTACAAGAAAACCTAAAAAATGCAGTTAACCTAACAAGCCATTTCATTTCTAGTAAAGCCCAACTTCCTATCCTTGCAAATATTTTGATTAAAGCAGATAAAACAAAGTTAACTTTTTCAGCAACTAACTTAGAAAATTCAATTACTACTTCAATTGCAGCTAAAATTGAAAAAGAAGGGGAAATAACAGTCAATGGAAAAATTCTAAATGATATAGTTTCTAATCTGTCGTCAGGAACCATAGAAATTGAAATGGTTAAAGAGCAAATAAAATTAAGTTCACTAAAATTTAAGTCAAATATTTTAGGCTCAAATACTTCAGATTTTCCAAAATTACCCAAAGATATTGGGAAAAAACCAATTATTTTAAATAAAGAAGAATTTATTAAAAGTCTATCAAAAATTCTTTTCTCTGTATCTCTTGATGAAACAAGACCAATCTTAACTGGAGTTTTATTTCTCTTTAAAAACAAAAGTCTTTCTCTTGTGGCGACTGATGGATTTAGACTCTCTGAAATTAACTTAAAAACACAAGTGGAGGTTGGAGACTTTAGTCTGATTATTCCAAGGTCGATTTTGAACGAAATAATTAGAATTGAAGGCGAGGATGAAATAATGATGTCGTATGACAAAGACAGTAATCAAGTCATATTTAAACTTGGTGATACTCTACTTTCCTCAAGGGTTATTGAGGGAGAATTTCCTGATTACAAAAAAATTATACCTAAGAGTTCAGAAGCTATTTTAAACGTTGATAAATATGAATTGGAAAAAGCTATTAAATTATCCTCGGTTTTTGCAAGAGACTCCGGAAATATCATTAAGATTAAGATAGAGGATAGTATTATGGTCATCTCAGCTGAAAGCTCCTCTTCAGGAAGTCAGGAAACAGAGTTAGAAACACGAAACGAGGAAACATCTAAAAATAAGATTGAGATAATGTTTAACTTTAGGTTCATTGAGGAAGCTATAAAATCTATAGAAGATGATGAAGTACAAATTAAAATAACTGGACCAAATACTGCTGCAATTTTCTTGGATCCAAAATCCTCTAACTTTCTTCACTTAATAATGCCAATTAAATCACAAAGCTAATAACTTAAAATTCTTCGTTAGGTTGCATCGTGTAATATTTAATAGGTTCTTCTGCTCCAGCTTTTTTTAGTTTTTTCAAAGCATCTTCAATAATTGTTTTTATCGTTTGTTCGTCTGTCTGTTCTTGTAAAAATCTAATTCTAAACATTTTTTTATCATAATCATAAACGATTCTATATTCTTTTGTTTCAATAGGAAGACTTGTGTACCAAGGGTTATCTTCAACAAATCTCCTTGTTGCATCATTGTAGGCAGTATCCCCTTCTGCTTGGAGTTTTCCTTCACTTTCTAGCTGCTCAGGTGTAAAAGGGTTTGTTGTAAATTCAAAGGAATAGATCTCTTTCTCGACAAAGTTAATTGAAATTTTATATTTAACCCCATATTCAAATTGGTTTTCCGGCGAAATGCGAATTTTATTAGTTTGATAAACAATTTCAGATTTTACTTGAGGTTCTATTTTAACTTTCAGGTTGTTTCCTTCTTCTAAAGACATTTCTCTGTTTAGTTCAACTAATACTTCCGACTTTTCGTTTACAAAAACAGCATTATTTTTTGGAGTTGTTGATATGACACTAAGAGTAGGAACCTCTTCCTTTTTTGGAATTAATAAGATTAAAACAAAAATTATAAAAACAATAAGACCTATAAAAATAAATATTTTTTTCTTCATGGTAATCCTATTCCAATTACATCAATATATCCAGGTTTTCCTTGTAAACCACCTGAACCTAAGGTCAAATGCTCAACCTTAAGCCCAGCATTTGATTGAATATATGTTACATCATCCCCATTTACCTGATAAATCATACCAACATGATCAATTCTGTCTTTTTCGTTATCTACGTCAAAAAATATTACAGCACCAGGAAGGGCGTTTGTGGAATTAACATCCTTTGCATCAAAATATGTGTGATTATTGTAAAAGTCATCTTTCATTGTTGGTGAATATAATGTTGGATTAATACTAATTCCGTTTTCTGTATATGCTTTTTGTATAAGCCAAGTACACCAGAAAAGATCTTCTCCTGCTGTTGGGCTGGCGTCGGGATTTGTGGCATACAACTGTTCATCAAATAACTCAGGATAACTTGGAGGGTAAGTCGTTACATCTGTAGAATAATCTCCTGGAGATCTATTCCAATAACACCAGAAACCTTGATATAAATCTTCAACAATATGCAAGCCACGGGTTGCAACTGCAGAATTTACAGAATAATTAATTCCTGTAGGTTCTTTTAATGGAGAACATCCTAAACCTGGCCCTGGTCCTGGACCATCTACAACAGGTTGCGGTGGAACCATATAAGCCCCTGAATTAATAACCAACATTATAAAAGCAACCATTGGAGGAATAACTACAAGAGCAATGATAACTGGAGCGGCTATCGTAAAAACAAAGGCTCTACCTAATACCCCAAGAAAACCACCAACTGAAGCACCAATCTTTGCAAGAGAAAAATTTTTTGCAAGGAGCATTCCACCAAGAAACATTCCCCCACCAACCCAAGGTCCCCAAATCGCAAGCCCCCCAACACCTAAAAGTATTGGTCCATTATCTCTAAGCCATTTCTTTATCTTAGGTAAATTAATAATTTTTCCAATTGCCGCCATCACTGCCGTAATTAAAATAGAAACACCAGCCGTGAATACTCCCAAACCAACACCTATAGCTGCAGCCCCTTTTGCAAGTAACCCACTAAGGCCAGCCTTTACCCCGACACTAGTTGCAACTTTACCTGCAACCTGTTTTGTTACTCCAGTGGATATTGCTACTGAGGGTGTAACAGCAACGGAGGATGTTATCCCGGTGTTGATTCCTGCTAATTTTCCTACACCACTTATAATTGGTGCATATTCTGGAGCAATTTTTAAGGCAAGCCTTCCAAGTAAATTAGTAGCCTCCCATTTAACAGGAGTTCCAATACCAAATCTAGAAAAGAGTAAACTTTTTGCTTCTGTTGATTGAAGAATTTTTCCAGCGGCAGACTGTGGTGTAAGTAGAGCAATCCTTTTTTCAATTAGAGTACCTGCCCGTCGGTACAAAACCCCTTTTGTTTGGTCAACTCCAAATTCTTTTACCAAAGCCAAGCTTTGACTTTGATCATCTATTATTTGTTGGTTACTCTGAACAACTTGATATGGAGAAAAGGTTGAAACATATCCAGGTTGTGGGGTTTCTGAGATACTCACCTTAACTTTATCAGGACCAACTCCAAAAACAATATTTGCAAAACTTTCACCAAAAGCTAATTTGGTGATATCTTTTGCAATTTGATCAGGAAAAATTCTAAAAACAGCAACATTATTTGCACTATGCTTTATTAAATCTTGTGCATCTTTTGTGACGGCAGTTTTACTTATAACGTCGGGAGTATTTGCAATATGTGCAAGAACTGCAGTTTGATAAGAGGTAGGAATGTACTGAGGAGAATCAATCTGGGTTAAATTTTCAACCAATTGTGTAGCAGTCTGTTTTGTTACAACTTTGATTTCTTCTTCTGTTAGTCCTTGCTTTTTAAGTTCAACAGATGTTCTTTTCTCAATTTCTTGACTTAAATCTTCGACTGCTTGCTTAGGATCTTGTTTAGAGAATTCTTTGTATGTATCAAAATCTTTTTGTTCGTCTTCTGTTAATTTTGTTTCTTCCTGTGGCTCTATTTTTACATGCAGTACCTTTTCCTTTTGTTTTTCTAAATCTTTTAAAATCTGATCATTTTTTGTCTTTAATTCTTCAAGTTTTTGTCTTGCTCTATCAACTTCCTGTTTTGCGTTTTCTCTAGTTTCTTTAATTTGTTCTTCTCTTTTTTCCAATTTCTCTTCCAGCACAGCAGACTCGTCTTTATTGATTGTTGTCTTTTGTTGTGCTTCGGGTCTTTCTGCCTCTTTAGTTGTTCTTATTCTTTCCTCATACCAGTGTTCTACTAGAATTCCTAAGTACTTATCTGGAATGTCAATGTCTTTTGGAATACCTAAATTAATCAGTTGTTTTTTAATGATTTTAAATTCTTCAGATTCGTATTCTAAGATATTCTTCAACCTATCACTTAAGAACTTCAATTGTTCATCTGATAATGTTTCTGGTACTGGTAAATCCAATAATTGAGATAAGATATTGTTTTTCATGCTTCTTTATTCCATGCTTTTAAATTAGGCATTGTTGTCGTCGGATTATCTTGCGGTTTAGTATTAATTAATTTATGTTCTTCTTCAGAAGCAACAACTCTAATAGGTGCATGGTGAGGACCGGCAAAGAAAATTCCTTCTCCGACATTTGCTGCTAAGAGTAATTGTTTTTCTCCTTGAGAAAGATAGAAAAGATCTCCTATTTTATCTATTGCTGCAGGTGATTGTTTCAGTAGAAGCCTTAAAGCGCTGTTTGTGACAATTGCCTTTCCAATGTCCTGACTTAGGAAGTCCTCGACGTCCTGAGTGATTGTAGTGAGTCCCAGATAGTATTTTCTAGCCCTCTTGACAACGGACCAAAGAAATTGTGCCGTGTCAGGATATCTCATCATGTGCCACGCCTCGTCTACAATTAATATTCTTCTTTTAATATCTTTTTTAACTCTGGTCCAGATATAGTCTAAAATCATAAACATCGCAATTGGTCTTAGTGCATCTTGTAAATCTTTAACAGAAAAAACAGTGAAGGGATTATTTAAATTTATGTTTGTCTGTTTATCAAAAATTCCCTGGAAGGATCCTCTAACAAATTTTTCAATACGGGCGGCCAAATCCAAAGCCTCTGGAACCTCCATGCCAATTAAAGTTTTGTATAAATCTTCAATTAAAGGAGGCTCTTTGGTTTGAGTTTCTGGATCATTTGTTATACCCTTGGCTTTATAAGTCATAATTAAAGCACGGTCAAGCATTGCTTCTTGCGTTGGTGTGATTTGACCCATTATAACTTTCATCAGGGAGTGAAGAGACAGTATTTTTAATCCCAATTGATTTTCTCCCTCTTCTCTAATTTGAGCAAGATCAAAAGGATTAATTTTTGCTGAAGAATTAAATGAGAAAGCAATATATTCTCCCCCCACAGCTTCACAAAGGGTTTTATACTCAGCTTCAGGATCTAATATTATTGCTTCTGAACCAATCATTAAGGACCTGACCGCTTCAAGTTTTACAAAATACGATTTTCCGGCACCAGAGGTGGCAAACACAGTCATGTTTCCATTCTCCAAAGAAAATCTGTCAAATATAATGAAAGATTCATTTTGGGAGTTTATTCCGTACAAAACCCCCCTGTCTGATGACAATTCTGCTGATGTAAATGGAAAAGTGGTAGCAACAGAAGTTGTATCCATATTCCTAGTGATTGCTAATCTGTCTTGTCCATATGGTGCTGATGAAAGAAAACCTTCACGTTGGTCAAGCATTGCATGTTTAGCAACAATTAAAAGTGAACCCAAAAGAGACTCAATTTGACGACTTATATTATTTAATTCATCAATAGAATTTGCAGGAATAGTAATGTAAAAAGAAAATTCATAATATCTTTCAATCCCCTTTACAAGTTGTTCTTGAAGAGCCCTTGCATCTTCAAGTTTAGCTGTAGTTGCAGGGTCAACAATTCTTCCCCTTTCAATATCAGTTGAGATTTCAGCCTCCATTTCTGCAATTTTTCGTCTAAGGTCGTCTAACACAGACTTTCCTTGGACGGGGTAAACATAAAAAGAAATATCTAAAGAACTATTAAAATTAACAATAGGTTCAAGCCATCCAGGAGCAACAAACCTTGGATAGCCTGCAACAAATAAAGTTTTGTAGTAAACATTGTTTACTTTTATAAAATCAAAATCTACTTCAACATCGTTTGGAGCAATTACATCATGAAGTTGCATTCCTCCACTTTCAATCATTGATATCGGGTTTTTAATCTCGGGTTTTACTATAGCTACTGGTTTTTCCATTTTCTTATTCTGTTCTTCGACTTTTATGTTTGTATTGGTTGGAACTACAACCGGTTCGCCTGCTTGATTTAAACTGTTATTATTCATAATTTATATATCTTTCTTTACTGCTGGTGGCTCAGGATTATTTATCCAATAATAAAGATCAATTAAATCGTTAGTTGTTAATTGCTTTAGTTTAAGACCAAGTCTTCCAGCCTGTCTTATAAGATGATCTCTTTTGGGGAAAAGTGTAATCTTTGCCTTTTTAAGTACATAATCTTTTGGAAATGGTAATGGGCCTTTTTTAAGAACAGATTGGGCTGATTTTGTAACCCCAAGTTCAAGTGGACTAAAAGGAATTGCTATGAAAAATCTTTTTCCCAAAACTGTTTTTTTCTTAATAGAGTCTGTTATAAAATGCCTGTAATCAGCAGTAATGTTAGCCAACTTAGGATTTGTAATTTTACTTGAAGATTCATCAAAAAATCTAATATAACCAGATATATCCTTTTTCTGAGTTCTAACAACAATTTGCATTGAAAAAGAAAGAGAATTAATTAGAGCTGCAAATGCAGCAACTACTGCCTGTTGTTCTTTTTCAGAAAGTAAACCAAAGTTAAGTGAGGAAGATTCCAAAACAACAGATGCTCCCCCATCTTTGAACAGAACAATATCATCAACAATATCAGCGATAGGTAGATGATCCTGTGTTGTTGACCTAAGTGGCATGTCTGGTGTTCCAAAATATGGAATTTTACTGATTAACTCTTTTAATTTTTGTTTAAAATCAGAACCTTTTTTACTTTCAACTTTTGTTTTTTCAGTTTGTGAATTATTAACAACAGGTTGTGAAGAGGTATTACTCTGTGTGGTGTAAATTGTTGTTTGGTTTGGTTGTTGTACTTTTACGTTATCCATATTTATATTTTCTTTCCTTTAATAGCAATTGGAGGAATTATTTCCCCGTTTGTTTCAAAACTAACAGGATCAAAGGTAAATCCTTCTTTTTCAATTGAAATTTCATATTTACCATTTGCAAGAGGAGTAACAATTATGAAGTGACCTGCTTTATTACTCTTTAATGCTCTAACAGGTCTTCCATTTAAGTCCTTAATTTCAAGTATGGCCCCTTCGATTATTTTTCTTTCCTGATCCATTACTTGTCCAACTACCGTATTAGCAACAATTGCTGGTTGTGGTGGTGCGGCATCAATGGAAAACTCTGCCTCATTGGTAGTAATTTTCTTTTCTTCCAGTTTAGGAACATCTAAACTACTAACCGTTAAATTGTTAGTAACAGCAGGGCCATGTTCTTCAACAACAAGCCTTGGAGTAGATCTTGTTATAACAGTTGGGATTTGTTGTGGAATTGCAACCAAGTTTGGTTTAGTTGGTTGTGGCTTTGGTGCAACTGGTTTAGTGACATCTGTTTGGAGTACAGCAACCTGTACGGGTGGTTGGACAGTAGTTGAAGGGGGTTGTTGGGTCTTAGCGGATGGAGAGGAAATACTCCATAGTGACCCTAGTTTTGCTAAGAACGATTTTTCAGCCTCTTCTAGTTTTTTAGCGTTAGGTTCAATAGCTGTTTGACCAGCAGGAACGTTTCCAATTGCTGGCACCTGAGCGTTTTCAGTAAAGAAAACAGCCGGTTTTTCTGTCTTTTTCCATGTATACAATGTGGGGGAGTAGATTGATCTAAAAAAAGCAATAATCCATTTTTCCAAAGGTCTTTCTTGAAAAGGTAAGAAGGCCATTGCAGCACCCAAAGCAGCAGACAATACAATTATTGGCCATTTTATTATTGGGTGAAGGGGGGTGGCATAGAAAAGTAGACTGACAACAATACCACCAGCAACTTGAAAAAATTGCTTTAAAGTCATATCTCCCACTAATTTGAATTGATATGAACTTATCTGTTGTGGTATTGGATGTTGTTCCATATGAGCAGTTGCCTATAATAAAGCATAGTGCGTGAAGGGTTATGTGCAACAAGTGCAGTTTTTCACAAGATTTAATTTCATTTTCAATTAACTTTATATTTTGGTATAATTCTTGTTATGCCAGAACCAGGTTTTAACGAGGGTGGTCAATCAAAGTCCTCAATTGATATTTTAATGAAGGCGGGTGGCCCATCAAAGCTTGTGGGAATGGAACCCCAAAAAGTATCTTTCTCTGGATCAATGAAAATGGAGGACAACCAAAACAAAACAATTCTTCCCGATCCAATTCCAGGAACAGTTTACGGTTCTGCTCGAAAGAAATGGGAAGAACAGATAGAAGCAGGTAATATTCCACAATCAGTCATTGACCAGGCAAATGTGGTTAATTTGCTTGATGATGAAGAGATGCAGCGTAGGTCTCAAGAAGCAAATTTTTATGCTGTTCAACGGGAAGAACAGTATGCTCGCAGAGATAGAATTTTAGGCAGATTAACAAATGCAGAATCAGTTGCAGATGTTGTAGCTACTTTAGATGTTCTTAAAGATTTTATGGACTGGAGCAAAGCCGAAGCGTCTGATCCATATAGTTTTAGATATTATACAAAAACCGCATTAGATGGTGCGAGAGCTTTTAGTAAAACACATCAGCAATTAGCAGATGAGGGAATAGTTAGGGGACCCCTTAGAAGAGGTGGTACTTACGGAAATGCCATTGGTGTAGATGGCTATTTAGTTGAAGGTGCCCAAGTTTTGCAAAATGGTTATGCAATTAGAGTGGAGAAAGATATTGAAGAAAAACCTAATGGTAAAACAAAAGTTAAAGAAAGATATTATTATGGTACAGAAAAAGAAAGAGTAGCCTTAGCCAATGCTCATGAACAGTTAATGAGAGCTCTAATCACTGGTCAAAAAATTCATGAACAGACAGGAGCTTTCGATATGAACAGAGCCTCTCTAGAAGAAATGGTCAAGTATTTTTATATAAGACAAGTTGGACTTACAAATGAACAAATAACATGGGTATTTACTGCGGCGGATATTAAAAAAATTACTCCAGAAGCTCCTAATAATCAAGAATCTGGATTAAGAAGAAGCAAGGCAACTAGAGCATTATATTTATTAGGAAAATGTGAAACTAAAGAGAAAATGGAAGATCATTTAAATAACACCTTTAATTTTGATAAGTTTCTTGATCAACCAACAATAAAAAGAACGTTGGAAATTATGAAAACTGTCGGATTTGTAGATGAACAAGCTAAAGGTATGACAGACCAAGTCAAGGCAGCAAGATTTTTAATAGGAAAAGGTCTAACATACGACGAAAAAGAAAAAAGTTGGAAAGTTAATTGGCTAGATAAAAATCAGAGAGATCCTTCAAAAGCAACCACCGATAAAGAAAAAGACAAAAGAGGAACTGGTGCAATTAAAGAGGAAAAAGAGGTTAGAGGATTTTTAACAGAGTTTGGAAATCCCTACACAAGGGGTAATAGAGATGCGATGTACTTGTTACTTAACAGAATAGGTTCAATTATAGGTGATACTGATAATATTGATGTTAAAATTGCGGACAGATTGTTTTGGACATGGGGAGAAAAAGACGAATTAGGTCTTGAAGTATATTCACCGGAAAATATTCCAACAGGGGAGCAATTTTTAGAATCTTTTAATAGATTGGCTTCGGAAGATTATGAAAAATGGAGAAAATTAGCAGATGAGCATCTAAGATATTTTTCTCTTCCAGGTGAACCGATCGGTTCTGATTTGTCAAAAATATTCTACCCTCAGTTTTATAGATTAAAAGATTTACTTAATGATCGTCCTACTGGTTCACCTTTAACAGTTGATAAATTTAAAAGATTTACACAAAGTTTAATGACATTAGCCCGAAATGAGGTTTGGTGTGGAAGATATGAAAAAGATGACGAGGGAAAACCCGCATTTAAGAAAAAAGAAGATGGTAAACCCGAACTTGATGAGAACGGAAGAACCATACCGATAAAGTTAGTAGAGACCCGATCGGTAAGAGAGCAATTTTTGGGACATAAAGCAACCGATGGTTTGCCAGAAGAACATGCTAAAGAAATGGGTGAAATTGGTTGGGACCAAATTTCAGCCCCCGCAGAAATGGAAGATGTAAAAATTGGAGAAAGTCATGAACTTTCACCTGAACAAAGACAGGCTCTGGAGAAGTCAATTGGATTAAATAGCGGAGCAGTTGCCGATAATGCCATGGGTTATTTTTGGCTTATGAATTTCTTGGCTGGAGACGGAAATCCCGATAAAAGACCATGGGCATTTATTAACGATGAAAGCCCTGACCAAAAAAAGCTAATAAAAGCTTCTGGTTTTACTGCAAAAAATAAATTTTTAACTATTGTTTGGCATGATTCTGCACTAGTTTATGGGGATTGGAGAAAAAAAAGTATTGAAGCAGATTTAGCAAGAAAAAAAGTGAAAGTTCTAATAAAAGAACAGGCCAAAGAAGCTTGGGCAATAGGCAGAAAAGCTTGGTATGCTGGAGTAAGAGCTCTTCCTGATTATCCAACATGGTCTAGTCAAACTTTAGATTATAGAGATATTGAAAGTGGTGCTGGTAAAAGTATTACTATTGTAAATTATATTGAACAACTTGCTGTTAGATTTGGATTTTTAGATCCAAAAGAAATTAGAAGATTTCCAAAACAACGGTTAAAAATAATATAATACAAATTAAAATTATCTAATACCTTTTATCATGCCTTCGAGTGTTCTACCTACACCTTCTTGAACAGGATTACTCCATCTATTTATCCAAGGACCCAATATGGGAATTCTACCTATAGGTTCTGGTGTATCGTGGTGTTCCCATTGGGCAGCAGCATAATTACCATATCCCTTTGCAATAGGTCCTATATCAAAACCATATTCATATGGTTTACCAGCTATGATTGATTGGATAATTTCTACCACTTTAGTTGCTTGGCTAAAAATTACAAAACTTACAACAACCCATAAAATGTTATCACCTAATGCAAAACCTGAAAAGGGTGGCCTCCAGCTGTTGTCACCAATAACGTCATGTACAGGATCTCCAAAAATAGTCCCCGCTCCCACACCAGACAATGGGCTATCAGATCCCTGTACAAGGAAAAAGAATGAAAAGAAAAAAATAAGACCAAGTAATGGATAAACCGCCAAAAGTGATATTAATTTTCTAAGCCATGCACCAAAACTAGATTTACCGGTAAATGCCCCTACCAAGATTTGTAATGGGCCAATTGCTATAGTTATCATAATCATCGCAAAGTTTTTGAGAATTACGTATATGATTTTAATTGACCACCAGATGATTGCTAATATTGAAATTACCGCAAACAAAAAAACCAACACTCCCATGATAACAGAACTCAAACTGCTAAAAATTGCTAGTAAGGCATTATACATAAATGCAACCCAATACGCATACATTAAACTAAAAGCATCATATGTCGAATTAAGCGTGTCAAACATAAACGAAAAGCTCGAAGAACTTAAGCCATTACTTGTTATTAGGCCTGCAATTAATGCTATTACTACATACATTAAATCAATTACAAAACCCGCAATTGCATAAGAGAAAGTAATCAAAATTGTTGTAAATATAATGTTTGGAAGTGCCGATTGAACAGATATAACAACTTGTGGAGAAATCTTCATTCTAAACATTATCATAAAAGAAATAACAATAACCGCCAAAACTATAAGAGCATAACTCATATTTCTTGTTGCTTGCCACAATTTTTTTGCAGGATTTGCAGCAGAATTATATCCAAACCCTTGTGCACGGACATCACTAACAGGGTTAAATTTACTAATCAATTCTTTTGTATATCCAATACCTGATATTGGACTTCGTCCGAGAGTGGATAAAAATGAATTATTTGTTGAAGCAAGAGTGGGATTGTTAGCATCTGCAATAGGATTAAGTATATCTAGGGCTTTTACAAAAATATCCCAACACGCCGTAGTGTTACCACTTGCCAAACAAGTAGTTAATTCCGGATTACCTGGTATGTAATTCCAAACGTGAGCCCAAAGGGAATATAAAATCCATTGGACTTGAGCTGCTGTGTATCTTTCTCCAAATATCTCACTGGTTGGAGAAACATCCTCGTCATACACTTTTGAATACCAAGTAAAAGGATTTTGTTCACTATACCATTCATGATTCCACAAATTTTCTATTTCGTCAGCGGTTGCGGCAGAAACAGTAGTTGGTAAAGCAAAAGAATTTAAAAATAAAGCTAAAGAGAAAATAATTAGTAAAAGTTTTTTGAGCATTAATTTATTCTACTACATTTTATAGTCCATGTCCTACATCCCAAACACATCCATTATGACTTTCTTCACCTGGATACCTATTGTTTATTGTCTCACAATCATCACCTGTTGGGCAGTTTGAACTCATTCCCCCGGTAGAACAACTATTTTTAAAGGTTGCACACATGTAGGTACTGTTGTATTCTGGTCCATATTCCCACCACCTGATTGCAGTTTCATAGTCTCTCGCATCCCAGCTACATGTTCCGGCGGTATTTATGCTTTGTCCTGTGTTAAGTGGTATTCCAAAACAAGAATGCCCAGTAAAGGCACTTGCTCCTGTTGCACTTCTACTTAAAGTCCAAGAAATTCCATAAATTACATCAAGGAGATTACATGGATCTGGTTCGGTTTTGTTTGGATCAAGATTTTGCAAATCATCCTTTATATTTTGTGCTATTTCATCCCAAACGGTGGTATTAACAAAACCAACAACAGTTGTTTCTGGTCCTGAACAATTAGGAATTGGTTCGCAGGTGGCCCAATTTAATACATTTTCCTCTGTCCAGTCATATCCTTGTCCGGTTGAATTCCCGTGAGCCGAGTTAAAAGCTCCTTCTCCATACATAACACCTAAGATTAAATTTGGAGGTGTTTTATAAGTTTCAGCTGCAGCCTCTAAGATTTCCTTAAATGTTGGTGGAATACTTCCAACCTTTGAACTAACCCCGCCCAATGCACATGATCCTGAAGCTTGAGGTAGGTCTGGAAGTTCTCCACAAGGAATATCATTAGAATCACACAATGTCCCGTTTATGATGGGGGTGCCATATCCTTTAGGCCTTAGTGCTGTTTGAATTCCTTTTAAGAAATATTCATACACTGTTCCTAGGTGGGGAAAATGAAGCCTGGCTTCTAATGGGTCATATTTTACTTCTGGATTAGTTAAACTTTTAACACCAATTTCATCAGTTCCTTCAATTGGAGTATAGGCAACCTTACTGACTCCGGGAATGTCTGCAATACATTCAACAGGAGCCCCTTTTTCAACTTTTGGAAATATTCTTCTGAAAGTTGATGTTTCAGAAGACACTGTACTTTTCCAAATTTGATCTGCATTTGGAACCTGTACAGGATCAGTGTGTATTTCAATTGCAACTTCTCCATAATATTTTCCCCTTACTTTATCCTCCCCGCTTATTGGATCAGTAAATGGTATACAAGCAACTAGTGGCAGTTCGTCAACTTCAAAATAAACATGAACCCCAATATCATGTTCTCCATCTCCTCCTATTGGAAAAAGATTGTCTCCTTCATTAGACCTTACATTAATTATTCTACATTGCTCGGGATCTGTTGGGTTATATGAATTAATTTCAGATGTTTTAGTATCAACATTTTCACTAGGATCACCTGTCAAATAAGTTTTATTTAAAAAATCAGATAATTCCTTAACTTCTATAGCATGAGGATAATAAAGAAGTGGTAAGCCATCCTTGAGAACATCCCAACTTTTAGATGTTATATCTACACTTCCAGACCCTTGAATAGTAACTGTGTTTATTGGAATTGGGTAATGTTTGTCAGATGTATTAGCAAGTGGTACATATGGGTAAAGATCTGCATATCTGTTTGGTACAAAAATATTTTCAAAACAAGCTAAATAATTTATCAAAGGAACAACAACACATGTTTTACCTTTCCATTCGTTGTAATACTTTCTGTATTTTAAATTTGTCATTGGCTCCTCACCAGTATGAGGATCCTTTTCCCATGGTAGGGGGGGGATTCTAGAGTTCCAATGTTCTAAAACGGATTTTCTAATAACATCTTCAGCAATATCTGGTAAAAAGGAAACAATAAATCCAACAACGCTATCTACATAGCTATTCCAAAACGAAAGGTCTCCTTCCCAAGAACGATTTTTAGAAAGAGGTTTTTTATCATCAACCAATCTATACTTATCTCCTGATTGCAAATAACACTCAACAGGAACGGTCTTGCCAAGATCCAGCAGGTTTCCTATTAAGCCAAAGGTTGTTTCTTTACCACAAACAACAATTTGGTTATGGCTTGATGATTCTTTTGGACCATTTTCTTCATCTTTTGGATTTTTAATTGTTTCAATTCTTTGTGCTTCTAAAATTACTGATGGCATGAGTTTATTTATTGGACCTGAAAAGTTAATAAGTTCTGCTGCTGTGTTGTTGGTGTCCCCATATTCAGCTCTATTAATTACACCGTTTAAATACCAACTTGCATATTCATTCATCTTTTGAGAATTATCTAATTTATCATCTCCATTTTGACTGTTTTGAACATCTTGGGTATTTCCTAAGATTGGAAGTTCTAGGTCAGTCATATCAATCCAATAATCTTTGTCATTTACCCAATTAACCTGTTTGGTTGGATCACAACCTTGAGTTGCTGGAAATGTTTTGCTTTCGGTTTTTGATTCCGTGATGATTATTTTATTTCCACAAAATTTTGATTGTGGAGCTGTACCACAAGGATGGGATTGATAGGGGCGAAGTGAATCAAATTCAGGATCATCAACAGATGTTGGATCGCAGGGAATAATCGGTCGGGGGGGGATGGGATTGTCCTCAGATGCCCGAACAGTGATTGACGAATATCGAATTACGAATAGTGTAAAGATAAAAACCAGGACAAGTAAAAATTTAAACAGGTTTTTCATTAAACATCATTTTAGCGTACTATCTGGAAATTGGTAATAAGATGTAGGACGTTTGTTTCAACTCCCGTTATTGTTCCTATGATTTTTAAGATTAAATAAGAGAATATAAAAAGTACAAACCCGCCAATAGCATAAGTTAATGTTTTTTTTGCCGCCTCCAAAGCTTTAGGATCTCCCCCCGAGGTTAAATATTTAAATCCAGAAGTAAAAATTAAAATAAATAAAGTAATACCTCCAAGAGACATCAGAGATAAAACAACTGAAGTAAAAACTACAATAAGATTATCAAACGTTGCTGGTGGCATATCAAACTTAGTTTAAACTATATAAAGAATTTGAGCAAGAGAAGATTATTGTATAGAAGGAAGTTCAAGATTAAATATATCAATTCCGAAGAATGTGCCAACTAATGTCGCTATAGCCCAAGCTGAAAAAACAATTACCAACCCAACCAAAGCTGCTGTAATTTGATTTCTAGCGCCTTCAGTCTTGGCCTTGTCTCCACCTGACATTATCCAGCTAATTCCACCCAAGACTAAAATAAAAAAGAAAACTAACGCAGCTATTACCAAAATGAGCTTTAACCCTCCTCCAACAATATTATCAAGAGTAAGACCTGTAAGACTTCCTGCAAGTCCACCTGTGGGCTTAAGATTCACTGTATCAGCCAAAAGAGTGTTTAACATAGCTACTTTGTATTATTGAATAACTAATGGACCGATGTCAATAGACAAAATATCAATACCGAAAAATGTTTCAATTAGTTTGATTATTGCAAAAGTTGAAAACATCAATACTAGACCAGTCAAAGCACTAGTTATCCTTGCTCTTGCACTTTCAACATGTGCTTTATCTCCGCCCGATAGGATCCAACTAACGGCTCCCCAAATAAGCATAAATAAAAAGGCAACAACTCCAAATACCATTAATAAACCAATTATTTTTGGCAATATTGCTGATAACAGGATTGAGGCGTCCGGTGCCTCAAATAGATTTTGAAGCACACCTTTGATTAGAGGATTTTTTATGTCTGATTGATATGCAGGCACACCACCGGCTAATAAATTATTCATTATTTTATTATTAAGTCTTGAAAAACATTTGAAACGTTCAAAATATCTGTAAGACCCAAAATATAACCAATAAATCTTACAATAAATAAAGCAAAAATTGATATAATTAGACCGATTAAACCAGTACTAATTTTCTTCTTTGCACTTTCTAGTGAGTTTTTGTCGCCTCCTGAAGTAATAATACTTAATGATCCAGTTACAATAACAAATACAAACCAAATTATGCTAATTAAAGAAATAATACCAATTGCTGAAGAAACAAACTTTGCGAAAATCTGAATAGGTGAACCCGCTGGGATCTCTAACCCAAGAGCCCCAAAACCTTTTAAGTTTCCCTGTGCTGGATCATAAAATTGTAAGTCTTGTGTTAGTTTCATTATGGTAATGGTATTGTTGGTTGTAATAAGAATAACCAATTATTAAATAATAATTCTCCAAAAATTGCTGCTAGGACAAAACTTCCTGCGGCTACAGCAAGTCCAATTATTGTCTGATAAATTTGAGCCCAGGCACTGGCAACTTTTTTAGTATCATCTCCAGCGGAAAGAAAAGAAAATCCTGCTAAGACAAGATTAAATAAGGCATAAATGCCGGCAACTACAATTAAACCCCTAAGGGCAAACTGGATAAGTTTACCAATAGCAACAGCAGGGTCTGTCCCAAAATTCTGTAGACCTGCTGGTACTGTAATACTTCCAAATGGATTCATATTTTTTAATTTTTAACCCAATAAACTTAAACCCGTTATCAACTCTATCAATTTTACTATCCAATATGCACAAAAGACAACTATGAAGCCAATTAATGCAGAAGTTGCTGTTTTTTTACCCTTTTCAACAGATTGTGGATCTGATTTTCCAGCGCCAGCAATTATTCCAACCCCCCCACTAATTAAAAGAAAAAGTAAAATTACTCCAGCAATAGATATTGATCCGGTTATGACCGCGGAAACAATTTTATTTATACTTGTAATTTCTGTAAGTTTCGTATTGGCGGCGGTAAACGCGTCACCAATGTTGATTTGTGCTAAATAATTCATATTAGTTAATAATAATCGGAACGCTAAAACTAATTCCAAAAAACTTTAAAATTAAGTTTACTACCCAAAACGAAGCAAAGATAATTAAAAGGCCTATCAATGATGAATTTAATTTTGCCTGAGCTGCCTGCAAAACTTTAGGATCACCTACAGATGTCATCATTTTATAGCCACTTGAAATTACATTGAAAATTAACACAATACCTGCAATACCAAATAAATATGGAAGCGCAGCAAGCAAAAAAAACATTGGAGTTACAAAAGTTACCCACGCAGGTAAGCCAGAATTGAACTGAATAGCATCAAAAGTAGTATTGCTTCCCATATTTTTTATATTTTAAAATTGGCCAAATCCAAATAAATCTAGTTTAAGTATATCAATTCCAATAAACTTTAGTATATAAACAGAAAAGATTAGCATTATGAGTCCTGAAATTGCTGATGTCAAAAGTTCCTGACCAGACTTCAATCTTGTAGGATCACCCTGCGAAGTCATTATTAAAAAGGATGCATAAACAATTAATAAAAAAGCAATTCCTCCGGCAATCCCAACTGCCCATCCTAATATCCAACCCACAAATTCGTTGTTGTTAGAGACAGGAATACAACCTATGGCTGTGTCGATACCGCTTGAAACATCAGACCCGTTGCATGCCGGATTGTATTGATCTGGTGTAGTCGCGAAAGTAATTGAATAAGAATTTGTTAAAGTGAGAAGAAATAAAAAGACAGTGACAAAAATAATTTTCATAAATCTATTTTAACACAAACTATAAACAGTTTTTAACTGATATAATTAGAATATGATTAAAAAAATTGTTTTAGTAGTGGCATTAATAATCGGGATGTTTTATTTAACATCTCCAGTTAAAGGTCAAGATTGTGGGAGCGATCTCCAATGCCAAATAGATCAGATTCAAAGAGAAATAGATGCACTGTCTCCTGCACATGAGAAAAATAAAACAGAACTTAATAATTTGAGAACTCAAATTACATCGTTAAATAAAAAAATTGATAGCTTTTCAAAACAAATTGTTAAAAATGAAAGTGAAATTAAAGAAAGGGAGAAGGATTTAGAACTGGCCAGAAAACTATTTGAAGAAAAAACCAAAAGTCACTACCTCTTTTTAAGAGTTTATGATCCAATAATGCCATTTTTCTCTTCGTCTGATGCATCAACCGCATTTCGTGAAGTTAACTTTAGACAAAAAGCTGCAGACTCAGACAGAAAACAAATGGAAGAATATGCCAATGATCTTATTAAACTCAAAAGTGATAAGGAAATTTTAGAAAAATCAAAAACTTCCCTAACCGCTTTGAAGTCTCAAGTAGCTGAAAAAGAAAAATTTTTGGCAAGTGAGGTAGGAAAGGTAGAAAACTATCTAACAACGCTTTCTTCAAAACAAACAGAACTGCAGGCCCTAAAAGCTGGAGGTTTTTCAACATCAGTTGGTGATACACCACCAACTTTAGAACCATGCTCCGGACCTCCAGGATCTTCCAATTTTTGTGATCCTGGTTTTAGACCAGCTTTTGCTGCTTTTTCTTTTGGGGCACCCCATAGAACAGGCATGAGCCAGTATGGAGCCTATGGAAGAAGTAAATCTGGACAAAATGCTGAAACCATACTATCTGCTTATTATCAGGGATCTTCTCTTAATAAAGGTTATGCCTCTCCAGCGACAATTGGAGTAACAGGTTACGGTAGAATTCCCTTTGAAGATAATTATTTGCTTGGAATTTATGAAGTACCTGAAAGTTGGGGAGATAATGGAGGATTTGAAGCTCTTAAGGCTCAGGCGGTTGCTGCAAGGAGTTATGCTCTCTCAGTAACTAGTAATGGTGCGGGAACAATTTGTGCTAGTGAAAGTTGTCAGGTGTATAAACCACAACTTAAAACTGGTAAATGGGCAGAAGCTGTCAGGGCTACACGTGGCTGGGTTTTAATTAAAGATGGAGCTCCAGCTAAAACATTTTTTTCAGCAAGCACTGGAGGATTTACAATTTCTCAATGGGGCTGGAGTGGAATCAAAGACACTAGTGGGGATTGGCCAGCAACTGCTTATGAAAAAGTTGGAGGATCACCTTGGTTTTATAAAGCCTGGTATAAAAGTAGGAGTGGTTCAACCTGTGGAAAATCAAATCCTTGGTTAAAATCCGAAGAACTGGCCGACATTCTAAATGCATGGAAGGTGTTAACATCAGGTGGAGGAGATGTGGGAAGAATTTCCCCAATTGATACATCCTGTTGGGGAGGAAATCCATATTCAATTTCAGAGCTTGCTGGAATTGGTGGTTTTAGCTCCGTGTCTTCAGTATCTGTTATTTATAACAACAATGGATCAACACAATCTATAAGCTTTGGAACAAACAAAGGAAGTGTAAATATGACAGGGGAAGAATTTAAAAAAGCCTTCAACTTAAGAGCCCCTGGTTATATTGGTTTAAAATCAAGTCTATTTAATGTAGAAAAAATTTGATAGCCAGTGATATTCGGGTTATAATTAGCCCATGCCAGATATCTTTGTTTCTGAAAAGAAAAAAAAGGAAGAAGAAATTAGAGGATTCAACAAACCTCCAGTGGAAGAGATAATTGATAGAGAAGCATACAAAGGACTTCATCCAATGCAAGAAAAAAAACCCCTCTCATCATTTTTGTTTTGTCCTGATGGAATTAATTTTGAAACTAGAGAAGCTGAAGAAAAAGTGGTTCTCTTTTTAAGAAAACACGCGATTACAAATATACCCTGGATATTTATGAGTACTTTGATGATAACTGCCCCATCTTTTGTTTTTGGTTTATCTCTTTTTGATTCAATTCCGGGTAATTTTAAATTTGTTTTTATTTTACTTTGGTATTTATTAACAATGGCTTACGTTTTAGAAAGTTTTCTAACCTGGTTTTTCAATGTTTACATAGTAACCGATGAGAGAATAATTGACATTGATTTTTACAATTTAGTTTATAAAGAAGTAAGTGATGCTAATATTGATAAAATTCAAGATGTCACATATAACATGGGTGGAGTTATTAGAACACTTTTTAATTATGGTGATGTGACAATTCAAACAGCTTCAGAAGTACCCAATTTTGACTTTTTGGCAGTTCCTAAACCGGATAAAGTTGCTAGAGTACTGCAAGACTTGAGAATGGAAGAACAACAGGAAGCGGTAGAAGGGAGAATAAGGTGATTTTCTCTTTTTCAATCTGGCCAATTATTAAAATATTTATCCTTTTCTTTTTGGGTATTTATATAATTTTTGCTTTTGTTGTAGTTAGACAAGTGCAATTAATGACCTCAACTTTGGAAGTTGGATTTGAAGGTCAACTTAAGTTTCTATCCTTTTTACATTTTCTTTTTGCTATTGCAGTTTTTGCCTTTGCTATAATTATTTTGTGACAACTAAAGCAACAGACTATTTAACTTTAAAACTAGTTTCAAATACTCCAAATAATAATTTGCCCAGCGTTGGGAAAGCGGAACTTCAAGATAATTTTATTACTATAACAGTAGAATCGGGGACATCAGCGTCTCTTCTTCGCAATGTGAACAAAGTAGCACTCTTAAAAGAGGCCAATAAAAAACAAACAGTTAGGGGAAAGATTTTATTGGGAGATGTTTATATATTAGAAAATAACGAAGACAAATTAATAATTAAGGTTGAAGAAGGGGAAATAAAACACGAGGATAATATTTTTTTAAATAAAGATCGGAATTTTGATGCCACATCTAATTTTGATATAACTTCAACAAGAAGAAAAACAACTTTGACAGTAGGAGTTTTAATTTTAATTTTACTTATAATTAGTGTCGTTTTTGGTATAGGTCAAAAAAAGAAAAATGAATTCACAAAAATATCCGAAGAAAAATTAAATTTAGCCCTCTTGAATTATGACAAATCTGTTTCAGAAAACACAATAGATAGAGAGTCTTCTAGAGAATTGTTTGTGTCAGCAAAAGAAATTGCCTTTGAATTAAGAGAAGATAATTATAAAAGTGAAAGATTAGATAAATTAATTTTAGATATAACCTCAAAAGAGGCGGAAGTTCTAGGAGAAGTAAAAGCGGAATTAAAAGAACTTTTAGATCTAACTTTGCAAACAAGTGGATTTAATGGTGATCAAATTTTTTCAACAGGAGAGGAAGTTTTTGTTTTTGACAAGACTAACAGGAATGTGATTCAACTTGACACTAATGGCAAGAATGCTAAGAAAGTAGCAGGTAAGGATATATTAGAGGGGGCTGAACAACTGGCATCATATGGGGAAAGGATCTTTAGTTTGAACACGGATGGAGTATACGAAATTACCAATAAAAGAGAAAAAATATCCACATCCGATGATGAAAAAGAAAAAGATTGGGGTAGTTCTTATTTTTATCTCTATTCAGGAAATATTTACCTTTTAGACAAAAGTGCAAATATGATTTACAGATTTGCAGGAAATAACGATTCTTTTTCAGATAAGACTGAATGGTTGGCCCCTGGAATTGAAGTTGATTTTTCAAAAATTATAGACATATCAATTGATGGTTCAATTTGGGTCTTAAGTAGTAGTGGAAAAGTCACCAAGTTTACTAATGGAAACCCATCGGTGGTTTTAATGAAAGGAATAGTTGAAGAAGTTAGTAATCCAACGGCAATTTATACAAATGAAAAAATAAAGAATGTCTATATTTTAGATAAAGAAACCGGAAGAGTAATAGCTCTGGAAAAAAATGGTAATTTTAAATTACAGTACAAATCGGATGTGATTAAAGAGGTAAAAGATCTAATTGTTTCTGAGGATGAATCAAAAATAATACTTCTAACCGGCTCCAAGCTTATGTATATTGAACTTTAAGGTATAATTACTCCATGAGGATTTTTAATAAAAGAGCAAGATATGAGTATGAATTGACTCCTGAAAAGGTAGAAGCGGGAATTTCTCTAAAAGGAATTGAAGCAAAATCTATTAGGGAGGGTAGGGCTGATTTGTCCCAATCCCATGTCAGAGTTTTGAATAATGAAATATTTTTAATTAATGCCAATATCCCAGCAGAAGGAATGCAAAAATATGAGCCTACTCGCATGAGAAAACTACTACTTCATAGAAAACAAATACTTTCAATCTTAACTAAAATTAAGCAGAAAAAGTTGCAAATTGTGCCTGTTGCGATGTATAATAAGGGACATTTAATTAAGATTCAACTGATTCTCGGAAAGTCTAAAAGAAAATTTGAAAAGAAGGAATCTATAAAGAAAAAAGATATAGAAAGAGAATTAGAAAGAGAATTTAAAATTAAATGATTACGGGGATGACCGGTTTCGACGGAGAGCTCTTTTACAAAACTGCAAGCCAAGTTTGATACACACTTGTAAAAAGATATCAAAAACTAAAAGCAAAACAAAATTTTGCTCCTAGATATCAATACGCTTTAGCGTATTCTTAACTGGCGTCCTGAAGTCTGATTCTCGATCGGACCGACTGGGTGTAAACCAATTCGAGATGCTTTAATTAGTTTCTGGTTTAAAGCTAGTTAACTATAGATAAATAAGCCTTACCTTAAAATTCCTGTTAGTTGGATAATTTTTAAGGGAAATAATAAAAACTGACTAAGCTTGTAGAAGTTTTATAATAAAGTTTTTCGGACGAGGGTTCGATTCCCTCCATCTCCACCATACAAGGAAAAGTTCTTATACAGAAAAAGACTAATTGTTCTGGTAATTCTTTTCCAGAAACGTCAGATATAAATGCCGTAGCAATAAATTTTCCACGGGGTAAATTTGTCTTCAGAGAGGTAAAGCTTGATGAAATCATAATTTTAGGCAATTCACTTTCAAATCAACAAATTATTTTATTAACTTGAAAGTGCTGCTGATCGAATCGTGGTTTTTTTGTTATTAACCTCGTCGGTCAGCAGTGTCATTATTTATTTTTTTTGGTTGGTTTACTTAGTGATTTCTCACTACTTTATTTAGAACTTCCCATTGGGGATAGGGATACTTGCCCAAAGCAACTGCTATATATCCCCTCATACGGATGAAAATTTCGTCCTGGCATTTAATAGCATATGGATGGGTGATATCAATCCCATAGAAATTTCCATTGGGGGTATCCACTCCCACCATATGGCTTGCATTCGGACATGAATACAGGTTGTGTACCCACAACCCACCGATGGTAATCCTAATGGGAAGAAAAAACCCAATCACCAACACGAGTATTACTAGTGCTAACTTGAAACCGATCTTGTGTTTCATTTTGTCCTCCTTGGACATGAATTTGGAAACAGTTGATTCATTCAACAGTTGTTGAGTAAAATCTTTCTGTTTCCAAACTAGAAATTGTAAGCTTACCAACCAATTTAAAAGTGCTTGTAGTTTGTGGGCAAATTGAGCTTATTCAACAGCCTCAAATTACATCCGATAGTATCTTATCTTTTTATTGAAAAGTCAAATTTTTTGTTTTAGTACCCTAAACTTAAATGGTGTATCTGGTGGAATTAGATCAAATCGCTTCTTTCTGTCTGAATGCACCATTAAAAAATAAATTGGTATAAGTTGAGTTCACTTTTTAATATATCCTTTCAAAAACAAAAGTGCAATAATTTGGATATGAGTGAAGTTGGCGAGATTAGTATGGGTGGTCGAGTTGGGCATGTTGAAATTCATGCTTCAAGTGCTTTTGGTCGTAACCCTAAAGCTAGGGAAAAAGAAATATCATCTACACAAAAAGCATTTGAAAATGCCCAAAAATTAAATCCCCTCGAAAAATATAGATTAGATTTAACCGAAACCGTTTTTAAAGAGCCTTTCGAATCAATAAAGAACAATTTACGCAAGACGTATTCAGTTGCTGGATTAGAAATAAAGGAAGAGGATTTCCCTTCTGTTGCGATATATGACACAGGGGAAAAACGTGTAGTAAAGGCCTGTGGTGGCTTTGGGGCCGGGAGGGCCGGCTTTGGTAATAGAGTTGACTTGTTTCCAGTCGGGGAAGGCAACTTACTTCTTGATATAAGAATGCTTCATCATGAAACAAATCATCATTTAGGAAGGCAGGTTGTGGTTTCTAGGATGACTGAGAAGAAACTTTTAGGTTTCAAATGGAAAGATCCTGAAACAAGCACTACGCAATTGGGTTTAGCCAGTTATTTACGCGAAAATGATGAAAGAGGATTGATGCTTGAGGAAGGGGTTGTTGAATATTTTGCCACAGACTTTGTTTTGACCTCAGACGATGAATTGATTGTTAAAGCTAGAGAAAATTATGTAAAAGACACTGGCGCAAACGTAGAAGGCTTGGATAATTATGCAATAAGATGGTTGTGTAAAAAAGAGCTTGAAAAGCATTCTCTTCCTAGATATGCAACTGCCAGATTATTAATCGAAACATTGATTGAGGGAGCACGAAAAATTGGTGAAGACGAAGCCGTTGAAATGAGAAAAGATATACTCAAAACCAGAATTGATACCAAAAACACGAGAATTTTAATGGACAGGGTTGATAAAATCTTTGGTGCTGGAACGTTTTCCAAAGCATATTACTTGAAGTTCAACGGAGATAAGACCAACGAGGAAGAAAACAAACTCTTTGTTGTCAGTTTAAGAGAAAAGGTTGGATTATCTTGAAATTGGTCCCGGGTTTCCATTCAGAGTTGGTAGAATTGAATTTTCCTCTGGTCTGGTTGTGTCAGTAACCAAATCTATCGTTTGTATTACATAATTTAGCTGTTGATACTTTGGCTGTTTTTGTGTTTGTGCTAAATTAATATCAATGAACCTTCTTGATCTACTTTTTCCCAAGAAATGTTTGGAATGCAAAAGAGGGGGTAAGTATATTTGTAAAAGTTGTTTGGATAAAGTTCCGGTAGGTGGTTGGTACAACAGCAACTATTCAATTTTTAGGTACAAAGGTGTTATTAGAAAAGCAATTATTTCTTTAAAGTATAAATTTGCATATGATCTTTCAGATGAATTGTCTTTAGTTATTATTAATAAACTTAAAGATATTAATTTTCCTTTTAAAAACATAATTCTTGTTCCTATACCACTTCATGTACAAAGAGAAAACTGGAGAGGTTTTAATCAGTTGGCAATTGTGGGTGAAAAGATAGCTAAAAAAATGAAATGGAAATATTATCCAAACCTACTAATTAAATATAAAAAAACTGATCCACAAGTTAATTTAAAGGGTATTGATCGTCGTAAAAATCTCTCTGGAGTTTTTGTAATTAATCCTACCCATAAATTGCCCTTAACTAATAATTTGATTTTATTTGATGATGTTTATACAACAGGATCAACTATAAATGAAGCTAAAAAGGTTTTGAAAGATGCAGGTTTTTCAAAGATTTATAGTCTAACAATTGCTCGCTAATAATCTTTTTTAATTTTATTACAGCGTTTAATTCCGAAGATAAAAAGCAAGAACGAAAAAACAATTAAAACCCAACCCATAAAACTTAAAAAAGGACCATCAAAAAGTTTAATAAAAGAAATCCCCACAACAATAATTGTTAGAGAAGTTCTCAAATAAGCAAGTATTGTTCTATCAACCGCTAAATTTGTTCTATCAACAGACAGTTTATTTTTCATTTATTTTGCGGTGAGGGTGGGATTCGAACCCACGACAGCCAAAAATGACTGTATTAGTTTTCAAGACTAACCTGATCGACCACTCCAGCACCTCACCGGGGCGGAGGATACAGGAGTCGAACCTGTCGGACGCAATTAAACGTCAAGGTTTAGCAAACCTTCCCCTGAGCCGTTCGGGATATCCTCCAATCCTGCAATTATATCAGATTTAGGGTATACTTTAGACATGGAAGCTGCCAATGAACAATCTTCTGTAAACGAAGGTACTTTAAAAGAAAACAAGCCTGAATTGGAAAAAGATTTAGTTACTTGGATTGCTCCTTCTAGACCATTTAAAAGAAGAGATAGACAGTTTTACTTAACAACTGTTTCAATTGCTGGAATAGTTTGTCTAATTTTGTTTTTGGCAGAAGGTGCAATGCCTGTAATTTTAATTGTTTCTTTGATTTTTCTTTACTATGTTATGAGTACTGTCGCCCCAGATGAGATGGAATACAAAATTACAAATAAAGGAGTAAAAGTTGGTGGAAAGAGAACAGATTGGCAGTTTTTAGGTAGATTTTGGTTTGGAAAAAGACATGATAGTGAACTTTTAATTTTAGAAACTGCATTTTTACCAAACAGAATGGAGCTTGTTATAAAATCCGAAGTTAAAGAAGAAATAAGAAAAAATTTAAAGGAATATTTAATGGAAGAAGAAATTTC